>Ga0209431_10003291_pt1 | contig 12898 bp, 16 predicted proteins | sample RifCSP13_3_FD_184021 | JGI IMG/M metagenome (GOLD analysis project Ga0209431, IMG submission 184021) | Soil microbial communities from Rifle, Colorado - Rifle CSP2_sed 13_3 (SPAdes) (version 2) | ecosystem: Environmental > Terrestrial > Deep subsurface > Rock core/Sediment | place: Rifle...
CCGGCTCCTGGGTATGGGGGAGAAACTGGACCAGTTGGAGCCTTTTTTCCCGGACCGGATGGCCTCAAGGATACTCGGTATGGGCGATGTCCTCTCTCTGATCGAGAAGGCAGAGCGCACCTACTCCCTCGAAGAGGTTGAAAACTTAAAGGGTAATCTTAAGGGCAACAATTTTACCCTTGAAGATTTCAGGACACAGCTAAAACAGATGAAAAAATTAGGCTCTCTTACAGACCTCATCGCCATGATTCCGGGCGGCAGCAGGATGCTTCAGAAGGCCGGGGGTGATATCCCTGAGGACGGCCTCAAACACGTTGAGGCGATCATAAACTCAATGACGGTTAAGGAGAGGAAAGATCATACGCTTATTGACGGCAGCCGGCGGAAACGGATTGCCAGGGGGAGCGGCACCCGTGTAGAGGAGGTCAACCGGCTGCTCAAGCAGTTTTTACAGACCCGGAAGATGGTCAAAAGCCTTGCCGGGGGAAAAGGGAAGTTTTCCATGATGCAGAAGGCACGGAGCCTCTTCTCCTAAGGGGATTTATTATGGACTTTGATCTGAACAATCTCATTTTAAAGGACGTCTTTAATTTCACATCCGATGGGATATTTATCCTGGATAAGGAGTGGAAGATCGTGGCGATGAACTATGCTGCGGAGACGATCTCAGGATGGACAAAATCTGAGGTGGAGTCACAGAGGCTCTGTACAGAGATCTTTTTGTGTTTCGACCAGGAAGGGAATCAGATCTGCGAAGGGAGTTGTCCCAAACAGACCGTAATGCAGGAGAAGGCCGGCGGGGCTATGGACTCCCTGGAAGTAAAGGTGATGACCAAATCAGGACAACCGGTGATCCTCTCTGGCCAATGGGTCTCTATACCCGAAACGGCAGGCGCTTCTTATGCGGCCATCATGATTAAAAATGACATTGAAAAACTGTATTTAGAGGAGAGGCTTCTGGCAGGGGAGAGGCTGGACCCCCTCACGCATCTTTATCACAGGCAATACTTTGAAGAACTCTACCATATCGAGGCCAGGAGGGCCCAGCGGCATGGCGGCACTGTGGCGCTCCTGATGCTTGACATAGAGAAACTTCAGGAGATCAATAATAAGCTGGGGAGTAAGGCAGGGGATGAGGTATTAAAGGGGGCCGGTAAGGTTATTAACGAGACAATAAGAGATGTGGATGTGGCGGCCCGTTATGGGGAGGATGAATATATCATACTCCTCTACGGCGCAGATGAGATCAAGGCACAGAAATTTATTCAGAGGCTTCGGGAAAAGATTCAGAAGTGGAATGGGACAAAGAAGATCCCCATAGAGGTCAGATTCAATACGAGTCTTATGGTTTCAGACCGGGATTTTGAGGTATTGCCGGAGAGGATGAAAGAGATTATTGACGGGCATAAAGGGGTGCCTTTATAAAACCCTTATAAAAAAGGAGGTAAAAGAGTGGCGACAACAATACGGCTCACGAGAATGGGAAGGAAGAAAAGCCCTTACTACAGGGTGGTGGTGGCAGACTCACGCATGCCGAGGGATGGGAGGTTTCTGGATATCCTGGGGACCTATGACCCCCTTGTGGACCCGCCCGGCATTAAGATAGACGAGATTAGGGCATTATATTGGTTGACAAAAGGGGCGCAGGTCTCAGACACGGTCCGGCAGCTTTTAAAAAAAAGCGGTGTTATAAAAAAGTTCAATGAAGTTCGGAAGACTTCCTCAAGCAGTCTATAGACCTAAGGCAGGTCCTGCTGTCATTTAATATTAAATGGAGGTGGCTGCGATGAAAGAACTAGTTGAGTACATGGCCAAGGCACTTGTGGACAAACCCTCTGAGGTGAGTGTTGCCGAAGTGACAGGGGAGAGGACAACGGTGCTGGAACTGAGGGTGGCACAGGAAGACCTGGGCAAGGTCATCGGCAAACAGGGCAAGACAGCCAGGGCGATGAGGACTATCCTGAGTGCGGCAGGGACAAAGCTGGGTAAAAGGTGCGTACTGGAGATTCTGGAATAGACCACGCCGTTGATAGTGGCTTTGTTTCTATTGGTTACATCGCAAAGACCATCGGGCTAAAGGGGGATGTCAAGGTCATTCCCCTTACGGATGCGCCGGATCGTTATACCAACCTGAGGAAGGTGACTATACAAAAAAGATCTGGAGAGAGAAAGGAGTACTCTCTGAAGGGTGTCAGCGCCGTCCGCGGCGGTCTGAGAATTTCTTTTACCCCGGCGATATCGGTTTCAGAGGCAGAGGAGATCGTCGGGGGCTATATCACGGTTCCTGAGAAAGAGGTGCCGGGGTTAGCTGAAGATTGTTACTATCATTTTGAGATCATGGGCATGGAGGTCTATACCGGTGACGGGCGTTATCTCGGAAGGATTGCAGATATCCTCTCCACCGGGAGTAATGATGTGTATGTCGTAAGGGATCAGAATAACAAGGAGTATATGATCCCTGCCATCCATGATGTAGTGAAAGAGGTGGATACGAAGGCGAAGAGGATGATCATCTCTGTGATGGAGGGGCTTTTATAATTTCAGATGCTTTTATAACTTTAGATAAAAATGCGTTGTGATGTTCTGACACTTTTCCCCCGCATGATCTCTTCAGCGCTCGATGAGAGCATCCTGAAGAGGGCGAGGGACAAGGGGCTGCTAAATGTCAGGGTAACTGATATCCGGGACTTTACTGTGAACAAACACCGTACGGCGGATGATTCTCCCTATGGGGGAGGCGCCGGGATGGTCCTGAAGGCAGAGCCTATTGTCAAGGCTGTTGACTTTATCAGAGAGGAGGAGAAAGAGCTTCGGATTATACTTTTATCCCCGCAGGGGAGGCGTTACGATCAGACAATCGCCCGCGAGTTGAGCCGGGAGGAGCGAAGGATCGTATTTTTGTGCGGGCATTACGAAGGAATTGATGAACGCGTTAAAATAATCCTTTCTCCTGAGGAGATTTCTATAGGGGACTATGTACTGACAGGCGGGGAGCTGGCGGCTTTGGTGGTGATAGATTCTGCTGTCAGGCTTATCCCCGGCGTGGTTGGAGACAGCGCTTCTATCGAGGAGGAGTCCTTTAACGGCATCCTGGATTATCCGCACTATACCAGGCCGGTTGAGTTCCGGGGGGTGCAGGTCCCTCCAGTACTTCTCTCAGGGGATCACGAAAATATAAGGCGATGGAGAAGAAGACAGGCCTTGTTGAATACGATAAAAAAGAGGCCAGACCTCTTGGCCGGCGCGATTCTTACAGAGGAAGAGAGAGAACTACTTGAAGAGATTAAGGAGGAGGAATCATAATGAATGCCACGATAGAACGGATTGAAAAACAGCAGATACAGAAAACTATCCCCCCCTTCAACATTGGGGATACAGTACAGGTTTTCGTGAAGGTCATTGAAGGAGACCGGGAGCGGACACAGGTATTTGAAGGGAATGTTATTGCGCGGCGGGGACGGAGTATCCGGGAGACGATCACGGTCAGAAAGATCGCCTACGGTGTCGGGGTGGAGCGTATCTTCCCGATCTATTCCCCTTCTGTTCAGGACATCAAGGTCATCAGGCAAGGCCGTGTGCGCAGGGCAAAGCTCTATTATCTGAGGGAGAAGAAAGGCCGGAATATGCGCATTGAAGAAAAAGAGACATTCAGGAGAGCGGGTGCGGCAGAGACCACTACAAAGGCTGGTACAACAGGCGAGGGATAAAGGGTGCCGCTCCCCGATCTGTCCTTTGAACATGAGGCATACAGGCAGGGTTACCAACTCATAGCAGGGATTGATGAGGCAGGCCGGGGGTCCCTTGCAGGCCCCGTGGTTGCAGCAGCGGTCATCCTGCCTCCCGGGCTAATGATAGACGGGGTGAATGATTCAAAAAAATTAACTCCCAGGAGACGGGAGGCCCTCTATCAGGTCATCCATCAGCATGCGCTGGCGACCGGGATAGGGGTTGTAGGCAATGAAGATATCGATAGGATAAACATCCTCAGGGCAACGATCATGGCCATGGAAATGGCCGTCAAAAATTTAAAGATTCCCCCGGATTACCTGCTGATTGATGCCGTATCACTTTCTGATTCCAGGATCCCTCATCGGCCTATCATTAAGGGGGACATGCTCAGTGTCTCGATCGCATCCGCATCTATTGTGGCCAAGGTGACCAGAGACCGTCTGATGACAGAAGAGCATTCACTATTTCCGCAATATAATTTTATGACGCACAAGGGTTATGGCACGAGGGACCATGTCAGCCGTCTGAGGCTTTACGGTCCTTCCATCATTCACAGGAAGAGCTTCTTAAAAAGGCTCCTGGGTCCGGACCCGCAGGTTTAGGGATATGGAGAGGGAGAGCACAAGGACTATAGGGCGGAACGGGGAGGAGATCGCAGCAGAATATTTAAGGAATAACGGCTACAGGATTGTGGAGAAAAATTATAAAAACCGTTTTGGGGAGATTGATATCATTGCCCAGGATGGACAGACGGTGGTCTTCGTTGAGGTCAAGACAAGGAAGACTTCCTCCTACGGTACGCCTTCATCAGCCGTGGATTCCAAAAAGCAGCAGCGCTTGGGTAAAGCGGCGGTCACTTACCTGACTGAAAAGAGGTTGACCCAGAACCCCGTACGCTTCGATGTCGTCTCTATCTGTAATGGGGAGATAGAGGTCATCCGGGATGCCTTTGAACTGCGGGAAGATTTTTCATGGTAAGCGGTCTAAACAGTGAGATTGAACACAAGGGGAAGACCTATCACGTTCAGACAGAGGACGGGGGTATTTCCAACCCGATCATCCTGACCCGTATCTTCTGTGGAGGTGTCAGCGTCTCTTCCAAAAAGACAAGCTATGTCTATTTGCTGGACAGAGAAGATCTGAAGGGGGTTGTAGAAAAGCTGATGAGAGAACAGCATGAAGAGATGATCCGGGAGGTTTATGGGCAATGAGTGGATGGGGGGATTAAACTCAGGGTGAGCAGTGATCCAGTTTAATAATGTCACCAAGATATATGCCGGGGTCCCGGTCATCAGAGATTTTACAGCCCACATTGATAAAGGTGAATTTGTCTTTATTAGCGGTCCCAGCGGCTCAGGCAAGAGTACCTTGCTGAAATTCCTCTTTTGCAGTGAAATGCCTGACAGCGGCCAGGTTATCTTTCAGGAGGAAGACCTCTCTTCGGTAAAGAGATCACGAATTCCATTTATAAGACGGACCATTGGATTTGTATTTCAGGATTCCATGCTCCTTTCCTCCAGGAGTGTTTTTGAAAATATCGCCATTGCCCTCAGGGTTGTGGGATTCCCCGGGAAGGAGATCGGGTATCGGGTTACAGAGACCTTAAAATTGGTTGGGATGTCTGATAAGATAGACGTTGTCCCTTCAACCCTCTCCGGCGGTGAGCAGCAGAAGGTCGCTATCGCAAGGGCCATTGTCAATGATCCGCTGGTCCTGGCGGCGGATGAGCCTGCGGGCAATCTGGATAGAGACAGCGCCTGGGAGGTATTCCGGATCTTTGAGAAGATCAACCAGACGGGGACAACGGTTGTGATCGCAACGCATAACGATGAGATCGTTCAGAGGATGCAAAAACGGGTTATAACGCTTAAGGAAGCCGTCAGAGATGATACTATTTGAAGGCCTTAGAGGGGCACTTTCCCAGATCGTCTATAACCGGTATACGATGGCTGCCGCAGTCGGGATTATCTCCATCATCTTCCTCGTTTCCGGTATGTTCCTCCTGACCCTTTATAATCTGAACCTGCTGGCGGAGACTTTGAAGAGTGACATGGAGGTCATTGCCTATTTTAAAAGCAATGTATCCCCCGACCGTCTGCAGCGTATACGGGATGATGTTTCCGGGTTCAGGGAGGTTGGAGCGATTACCTATATCTCAAAGGAACATGCCATTGAGATACTCTCGCGGGACATGGTGAGTATACGGGAAATGGTGCAGGAGTTAAGAGAGAACCCCCTGCCGGATTCTTTCAGGATCAGTTTGACGCAGGGCGCCAGGACCCCGGAGGGGATCAATGCCCTTGTAAACAGACTCAAAGAGATCAAAGAAATCCAGAAGGTTGATTATGGTGAGGAGTGGGTTGAGAGACTCAATGTCCTTATTGCGACCGCAAAAATCATAGGAGTCATTGTGGGCGGAATTCTGCTCCTGGTGGTCCTTTTCATCGTCTCCAACACGATCAAATTTACCCTTTTGACGCGGCATAAAGAGATAGAGATTATGAAATTTGTCGGGGCGACAAACCTGTTCATAAGAGTCCCGTTTATTATCGAAGGCGGATTTTTAGGTCTGATCAGCGCCATTGTCTCCATCGGGATGCTCTTCTTTACCTATAAACTTATCTTATATAAGATACCTGCTGCGGCTTACGTCTGGTTTGGCGGAATAGAGTTTATGTTTATTCCCCCGGAGGTTATGGCCCTTTTTATCGGTGCGGCAGTTCTGTTAGGGTGTTTTGGGAGCTGGGTTTCAGTCGGGAAATATTTGGGGGTAGCTATAATTTTGATTTTATGTTTAAATAGCAATAAGGGCGCCTTTGCAAAGGCTAACGATATCAAAGAGGTGGAAGGGCAGGGGATCGAGGAAAAGATAGAGGAGAGCCAGGGAAAATTAGAGAATATCAACAAGCAGATCCGTGAAAAGAAAAATGCCTCCCAAAAGGCTGCTGTAGAGGAGAAGAGGGTAAAACAGACCATAAAGGTCAAGGAAAAGGACCTGAGCAGTAAGAAAAAAGATATTAAAGAGATTTCCGGGAGCATCATTTCAAAGGGGAAAGAGATCGACCGTCTTCAGGGTGATATCGAGGGGATGATTTCCGATATAACAGCAAAGAAGCAAAGGATGAAAGATTTCCTGAGAGTTGTTTATACTTCCCACGTGAGCAGGAATAGGGGACTCGGAGGGGTCCTTCTTGCCTCAGCGGATTACCATGATTTCATGATGCGTTCGGAATATGAAGACAGGCTGGTAGGTGAAGTCAACCGGGAGATGAAGGGCCTCGGGCAGGAGGTGGATCAGTTGGAGGATAGCCTCTTGCGGCTGAACAGGAGACATCACGCCTTATTGACAGAGAAGGACCAATTGCTGAAAGATAAGGCGAGGGTTGAGAGGGATGTAAAAGTGGGGCGCGTCAGACTCGCAAGCATCCAGGAGAAGAAGGCCGAATATGAGCAGGAATTAAAGAGGCTGGCAGGGGCCTCTGCGGCGCTTAAGAATTTGATCGCATCTTATGAGAGTAAGCGCAGTGAAGCCGCGCTTCTGAATACAGGGTTTGAGAAGGCGAAGGGGAGACTGGCATGGCCTCTGGCAGGAAATGTCGTGTCTAAGTTTGGCCGCCAGAAGCATCCGGAGTTTGATGCCTATATCTATAAAAAGGGGATCGAGATCGCCTCAGGCCGGAACAGTGGGGTCAAGGCTGTTTATGACGGGGTCGTTGTCTATGCAGACTGGCTCAAAGGGTATGGACTCATGGTTATAATAGACCATGGTCAGAGTTATTATTCTGTCTATGCCCATGCATCGAGGCTTCTTGTCTCTAAGGGGGATAAGGTAAAAAGAGGGCAGGAGATCGCCGTGGCAGGGAATGACAATGATACCCTTTCTGACAGAGAGGGGATCTATTTTGAGATTCGCTATAACGGGCAGCCCGTGGACCCGTTGGCATGGCTTAGCTCAAACCGCGGATAAGTTGTAAAGCGATTATAAATAAACTGTGGGAGGGAAGTATCGTATGTACAGCAAGAAAAGCAGGTGGAAAAAAGGGTTAGTGATATCAGCGCTTGTTCTTATCACCGGGGTATGGATTATCTTCGGCAGAGGCATCGGGGCCCCTGTCTTAGGGGGTGAAAGTTACGAAGAACTCCGGGTATTTGCAGAGGCCCTGTCCCTTGTCCAGAAAAATTACGTCGAAGAGACAAAGACGAAGGACTTGGTGTACGGCGCTATCAAGGGGATGCTCTCAGAGCTCGATCCGCACACAAACTTTATGGAGCCGGTCGCATACAAAGAGATGCAGGTGGACACAAAGGGGGAGTTTGGCGGATTGGGGATACAGATCAGTGTCAAGGACAAGAAGCTTGTGGTCATCGCCCCGATTGAGGACACACCGGCCTGGGATGCCGGGATTAAGGCAGGCGACCACATATTCAAGATTGACAATGAACTCACGAGAGATCTCACCCTGACGACGGCCGTAGAAAAGATGAGGGGGCTTAAAGGGACCAAGGTTGTCCTGACCATCATGAGGGAGGGGGAGAAGGACCCACTGGAATTTACCATTACACGGGACATCATCAAGATCAAGAGCATCAAGCATAAGATGCTGGAGGGCAATATCGGGTATATCCGTCTTACCCAATTTCAGGAGCGGAGCGCTGAGGACATGAAAGAGGCGCTGGAGGACCTGGAGAAACAGGAGATGAAGTCTCTCATCCTGGATTTGCGAAATAATCCGGGAGGGCTGCTGAAGGTCTCGGTCCAGATCGCGGAGCTCTTCATCAAGGAGGGCAAGCTTGTCGTTTCGGTAAAAGGGAGAGACGACGACAAGGAAGAATATCTGTCTGCAGCAACGAAGGCCAGAGAGGACTATCCGATGGTGGTCCTTGTGAATGAGGGGAGCGCCAGCGCCTCAGAGATTGTTGCCGGGGCGCTTAAAGACTGGGAGAGAGGGGTCGTCCTCGGGACCCAGACCTTTGGAAAGGGCTCTGTACAGACGGTATTTTCCTTAAGCGACGGATCAGGGATGCGTCTCACTACGGCAAAATATTATACCCCAAAGGGCATATCCATACAAAATACAGGTATTACCCCGGACATTCTCGTTAAACCCGTCAGAAAAGGGGATGGCAAAGAGGGTAAATTTATCCGGGAAAAGGACCTGAAGAAGCATCTGGGAAATGAGACAGCGCCCCCTGAGGAAGAGGAAAAGTTAGAAGAGGGGCCTAAGAAGGATGAAGGTCCGGAGGCAATGCCAACTCCTGCGGAGTCTGAGGAGCAGGATATCCAGTTGCAGAGGGCCATTGATCTTCTGAAGGGATGGCAGATCTTCAAGGGTATTGTACCGGCCCAGTCGTAAAGGGTCAGTCAGGCGGCTATAGATAATCAATGAATGACGGCTGAAGCCGTCAACAAGAGGGAAGGAGGATATGCTGATGGGAGAGGTAAAGGCAGTTACCAAGGAGTCATGGGACGCTGAGGTTTTGCAGGCAAAGGGGCTTGTGATCACCGATTTTTGGGCAGAATGGTGCGGTCCCTGCCGTCTGGTATCTCCTATAGTGGATGAGTTGGCCAAAGAGTACACAGGAAGGGTCAAGATCATGAAACTCAATACGGATGAAAATCCCGAGGTGGCTGGACGCTATCAGATCATGGGGATACCGACACTGCTGTTTTTTAAAGATGGAAAGGCGGTTGATAAACTCGTGGGGGCGCTATCCAAGACCCAGTATAAGGAGAAGATAGAGAACTTACTGAAAGGATAAGGGGTGCTGAAGGCATTACGGATCAAAGACTTTGCCATCATCGATGAGATGAGCCTTGAATTTGAAAAGGGGTTTACTGTCTTCACCGGAGAGACAGGGGCCGGCAAATCGATCTTAGTGGATGCCATCGGGACCATGATCGGTGGAAGGGTCTCGGCTGAGGCGGTGAGATGCGGGAGTGACGAGGCTGTTGTGGAGGCGATATTTGAAGAGGTAACGGATGCCCGCCTGTTTGAAAAGATGACTCAATATGGTATTCCTGCCGCTGGTCATGAGATCCTGATTCGGAGAAACATCTCGAAGGGGGGTAAGAACCGGATCTATATCAACGGGGCCCTCGCAACCCTCTCGATGCTGGAGGAGATATGCAGTGGTCTGGTCGATATCCACGGACAGCATGATCAGCAGAATCTTTTAAAGAGGGAGCGGCATATCGAATATCTGGATGCCTTTGGCGGACTGTCAGGGCAGAGAGACCGGGTAAGGGATGGGTATCGGCATCTGAATCAGTTGAGGGCTCGCCTTGATGAGTTAGAGGCAGGCGTAAGAGGAAGAAAAGAGAAAGAGGAATTATTCAGATATCAGTTGGCAGAGATAAAAGGGGCAGGACTTAAGCCCGATGAGGAGAAGGACCTCACGAGGGAGAGGGAGATGCTGGGGAATGCCGGGAGACTCTCTGCATCCAGCAGCGAGGCCTATTCTCTCCTGTATGAAGATGACAGGGCCATCCTGTCAGGGCTTGGTAAGATCGAGGAAACCCTCGCTGAAATATCGAAGATAGATGATCGGATGGGTGAAAGTTTAGAGTTGGTCAGGTCTTCGAAGGCGGCACTGAGAGAGACCGCCGAATCGGTGCGAAGGTTTCGCGATGAGGTCCGGGATGACCCTGAGAGGCTGGAGAAGATTGAGGAACGCCTTTATTTAATCGAAAGGCTGAAGAAGAAATACGGCCCATCTGTAGAAGAGATACTCGCCTATCAATCAAAAATAGAAAAAGAACTCGCAGGGTTGGAATTTTCAGATCAGGATATCAGCGCCCTCAGGGGAGAGATCGAAGAGGTCTCAGAGAAGATCACTCAGAAGGCGGCTGAGCTTTCAAAGTTAAGGGAGAGGAGTTTAAAGACCCTTGAGAAGGAGATCACTCAGGAGCTTGTACTCTTGCAGATGGAGAATATGAAATTCTCGGTAGGTATTGAGAGAGTTCCCCTTTCACAAAATGGGATCGATTCTGTGGAGTTTCTGATTGCCAACGTGGGTGAAGTGCCGAGGCCGCTGGGCAAGATTGCGTCGGGTGGGGAGCTCTCAAGGCTGATGCTGGCCATCAAGAGCCGGTTGTCGGCGGTGGATAGTGTACAGACGCTGATATTTGACGAGGTGGATACGGGGATCGGGGGAAGGGTGGCTGAAGAGGTCGGCAGGAGGCTGAAACAATTATCAGGCGATCATCAGGTATGCTGTGTGACCCACCTGCCGCAGATAGCGGCTCAGGCGGATACCCACTACAGTGTGGAAAAGGTGATGACGGATAACCGGGTGACCACAAATATAAAGCGATTGGATGATCAGGGGCGTATCAAAGAGGTCGGCCGGATGCTCGGGGGGAAGGATAAGACAGAGGGGGCGTTGAAGTATGCCGAGGAGATGCTGAGGCGAGGCTGAGAAGAAGAGGACAGGGATGTGATCGCAACCTTAAAGCAGGAACTCAGACGCGAGATTATCAAAAAAAGAGACAGTCTCCCTCACGAAGAAAGGATTGAATGGAGCCGCACGATATGTGACACCCTCCGGGGTCTCCTGGAATTTCAGGAGGCAAAGGTTGTCCATTTTTTCCTGAGCATGAGGAGTGAGGTGATGACAGAGGGTGCCATCAGGGAGGCGCTCGCCGCAGGGAAGACGGTGGTCGTCCCTGTGATTGACAAGAAGCACGGGCACTTATCCTTATCAAGGATCAGGGACTATGATCAGGAATTGACGATAACCACGCATGGCATCCTGGAGCCCCGGCCTAAGTTCTATAACTTCATCCCCCTTAAAGAGGTTGATCTGATGGTGCTCCCCGGGGTGGCCTTTGATGTCCAGGGCCACCGGCTTGGTTACGGGGCTGGATACTATGACAGGCTGCTCAAGGCAGAAGAGGAGAGGCCTTTATTAATCGCCCTCGCCTTTGAGACACAGATTGTAGATGAGATCCCTGTGGGGGATCATGACATCCGAATGGATAAGATCATCACCGAGGAGCGGGTGATAGAGGTTATGGATTTCAGGAGAGCATAGACTATGTCAGCGAATATCATGGACGGCAAGGCTGTTGCCAGGAATATCAGAGAGGGTCTGAAGGAAGAGGTCGAGGGGCTGAAGAAAAAGGGAATACACCCGGGCCTTGCCGTGGTCCTTGTCGGAGAGAATCCGGCGTCCATGGTCTATGTCAAGAATAAAGGGGAGGCCTGCCGCTCTGCCGGGATCTATTCAGAGGAGCATAAACTCCCTGCGGAGACGAAGGAGGCGGATCTCTTAGGGCTCATCAACCAGCTCAATAAAGACCCCCGCATCCACGGCATATTGGTCCAGTTGCCCCTGCCGGCCCATATCAACAAGGACCGCATCCTTGCCTCAGTATCGCCGGAGAAGGATGTGGACGGCTTTCATGAGATCAACATGGGGAGGCTCCTGATCGGTCAGGAGGGGCTTGTCCCCTGCACCCCGCTTGGGATCATGCAGCTATTGGAGCACTACCACATTCCGGTGGAAGGCCGTTTTGCCGTGGTCGTGGGAAGGAGTAATATCGTAGGAAAACCTGTCGCGATGATGCTCCTCCAGAGGAATGCCACGGTCACTATCTGTCATACGAGGACAAAGAATATGGGAGAGGTGTGCAGGATGGCCGATATCCTGATCGCCGCGGCCGGCAGACCCGGCATGATCACCGCGGACATGATCCGGGAGGGGGCCGTTGTCATTGATGTCGGGATTAACAGACTGGATAACGGCAAGCTGGCAGGGGATGTGGATTTTGAGTCTGCATCAAAGAAGGCGGGATGGATTACGCCAGTCCCCGGCGGCGTCGGCCCCATGACCATCGCCATGCTTCTCTACAATACGGTAAAGGCCGCTAAAATGAGCGTTGGCAGCAAAGTATAGCGGGGCTCATAAAGGGGCAAGAACATCTGGTTGCTTAAGACCCAATGAATTGGGCAACTACAGCCCGATTTATCGGGCGCAAGGGGCGCATTAATATATGACCAAGATAACCATTCCTGACATCTTAAGACGGAAGGCAGAGGGGAAGAAGATCACCATGCTGACGGCCTACGATCACCTCTTTGCCCGGATCGTGGATGAGGCTGGCATTGATATCGTCCTTGTGGGCGATTCCCTTGGCGCGGTCGTCCAGGGACACGCGACAACGATC
>Ga0209431_10003294_pt1 | contig 12888 bp, 18 predicted proteins | sample RifCSP13_3_FD_184021 | JGI IMG/M metagenome (GOLD analysis project Ga0209431, IMG submission 184021) | Soil microbial communities from Rifle, Colorado - Rifle CSP2_sed 13_3 (SPAdes) (version 2) | ecosystem: Environmental > Terrestrial > Deep subsurface > Rock core/Sediment | place: Rifle...
TCAATAAAATCTGCCACTAACGGACATCGCGGATAAGGAACGCGCACGCGGGGAGTGCGCGATGCGGTTCGACTGTCCGCGCTTCGCCGCGCAGATAAAATCACACCGACAAAAAAGACCCGGAAGGTCCAGTCCCCCGGGTCTTTTATCGATATGTTAGGAGACGGAACCTGCCTTAGGCGCCCTCTTCGCAACGGCTTGCTCGACTGGCTTATAGGCATCGCGAGCCATGCCCACGTAAATCTCGCTGAGCTTCGATGCCTCGGCGACCCAGGTGTCATAAGCCTTCTTGGCGTATTGAGATTGGATCTCGATGGCCTGCTCGATCGACTTTGAGCTGACCAGCTGCTCGAACGCGCGGGTGGCATCCTCGAAGGCTTTCTTCGAGTAGTCCGTCACCTTGGCGGTGATGGCCTGGAAGCCCTTGTTCAGCTCTCCGTAAGAACGTAGAGCTGCATCAAAGCTCTCCTTGCCCATCCTCTGAGATTCGTCAGTCCACTTCTGAAAAGCTTCAATCATCTAACATCCTTTCAACACGGGTTGTCCGGCTGGGGGTTCACACGCGAAGGCCTTAAACGCGCGGCAGAGTCGGGGTCAACCGAAATTTTGTGCAGTGCACAATGATTCCTGGTTCCAGCAAAGCCCAGCCGCCGACAAATTCGTGGCGGCACAATAGGTTGACGGTTGCCTGGGCAGAATGTCGCACGGAGGTCAGGGCTCCGACAAATCTGCGGTTCCGATTCCGATGGGACCGGGTTAGTCAGGAGCGCTGGGCCTTGCGATATTCCAATTTCCGCCTTGCGTGTCATCCGGACGCATCTGCGGCGCTCGCGAATGTCGAAGACCTGCCGCATCTTCGACAAAGGGGCCGGCCTCGCGCCAGACTTTTCCTTCGCCGATAGAGGGCCTAAGATGGACGGCGACCGTGTAAGGTAAGCATATGTCGCAAAATCAAATAATCGCTGTTGTTGCCGCGCTCGTCATCCTTATCGCCATTATTGGTTGGGCTGTCATGCGCAGAGGTGGTGAGCAAGCGACTTCGCAGCCGCCACCGCCAGCACCTTCGCAACAGCAGACGCCTCCGCAGCCGCAGCAACCCTAGCTGAGTGGCATGGCTGCCAAAGTCAGCCTGAGCGTTGAAGTGCAGGGAGACGACATCGTCGTAACCCTACCCGGCACGAGCTACGTGGTGACGCACTACAGGGCAACGGCCTTCCCTCAGCAACTTCTCACCAAATCCCACTCAGGCAGAGAGGTTGAGGGTGCCCCGATGACACAAGCCGAGTTTCATGCCCGCGCCTGGAAGGCCGCCAACGCCAAGGCGCGCGAGCTGGGGTGGATCGTGTAGGGGTGAATGAGTGAGAGGACGGATACGAAGCTCCGCGAGACTAAGTTCTTTTGAGGACAGATTGGCTTATTGGGAGGAAATCCAATGCAACCACTGCCGCCCCAGCTTGAACTACCCGAAGGGGATCGCTTCACGCTACCAACCGTCTCAGCAGTTCGAGAATTGGTGCCTCCTGGGGGACAATTGCCGGCTCACATGGTCCTAATGATGATATGCGGGAAAGAACTCTGGGTCCCTCTGGATAGAGAGATAGCGCGGCAGATGGCGAACATTCTTGCTCCTTTCCGTGAATGATTCAGGGAGCGTTTCAAACTTCCGTTTCGGAGGGTGAACCAGACAGGCCATCTAGAGCCCCCTGTATGTCGCAGATGTGCCAACTCCAGACTCTCGGATTTGCCTGTTGGTTGCGGGCTATCTCTCCCGCGACGCTCTCGTTGTGCGTGACCGCCGTGGAGTGCCTTGCATTTTCGCTTCCGGCGAGAGGTCCCGCTATATAGCTCTAACAGCGCCTCATGCTTACGCTTCGTGTCGAGCGCATGCCGATAGCACGAGATCGTGTCGGGGGTCACAACACCAATCCGACACGAAGCCTTCAGCCGATCCGCGCGCTGCCGGAACGCCCGTCATTGCGCACCCAGCTCACGCTATTGCCCCGGCGGGTGAGCTTGTAGCAATAGGACTTCCCCTCCATCCAGCTCGACCAGCGCTGGCAGAGCTGACTGCCCGAGACCCACCATTTGCCGCGGTCGGATGCGCCGTCGCCCCGTGCAAGAGTCGCGGCCACCGCACCCATACGGCCCGCCATGCTGCCACCCGGGGAATAGCGGATGGGAAGCTCGAACCCGGAAATTCTAAGATAGACGGTCTTGCCGCTCACCGCCTTGCGGAGCTCGTCACCTGAAAGCGACGCAGGCTCAGCAGCCAGCGCAGCGCCAAGCGCCAGAGCGGAAAAGGCGGCGGTCAGAAGGAATTGCTTCAACATCGCGGTCATCCTTTCAAAGCGCCTGTCAGGCGTTTAACTCGTGTTACTCTCAGGAGTTCAGCTCACTCGTAGATCATTTTCCCAGGCCTGGCCGTCCTCTTGCCGGGGCGCCGGAATAAAATGTTTAGTTCTCCGGGGGATGATTCAACATGCAAGGAGAACGCCATGTTTAAAGCACCTCTCGTAGCGGCTTTTATCGCAGTCACCGCCCTCTCAGCCGGCTCTGCCGCGAGCCAGGACCTGTGCAACGACGCCCATATGAAGCAAATGGATGAAATGATCGCCAAGATGACCGATGCCGCCAAGAAGAAGGAGGCGACCATGCATCTCGACATGTCAAAAGCTGAGATGAAGAAAGGCGATATGGCGGCGTGCATGAAGCACATGAACGAAGCCCATAAAGCGATGGGAATGTAGCTGGCCGTTGTGCTGCTGTGTTGAGAGGCCAACTGCGCGGCTCAGCGGGGCGCTGGGATCAGTGCGCGCGTTTGACCGCTCTCGTGGGAAGGCAGGAGTTGCGGGTAAGGCGCGAGGCTGTTAGCGGGAGAAATGAAATGGCCCTACGGTCTTTGCTTATGTCCGTTTTGCAAAGCGCTGCGACGTGGCCACGCGATAAAATCGAGATTGGCGGAAGTCCGCTTAGGGTCAGTAGCTGACGTTACGGCGCCCAATCGAATTGGTCAGCTTCGTACCACGATCTGATCACAACCTCACGATGAAGGATTGATCGGCTAGTTGCCGCAGGCGAGCGCGCCGGCCGTGCAGACATAGGGGACCACGACGCCCTTCCAACACTGGGTGTAGGTTTTCGCGGTCACAATGTCCGGCTTGAGGAGCATATCCTTGGTGACGACGGGGCGAACGGCCTTCCAGAACGGGTCCGGCTTCACCTTCCTGGCGCGCAGGGTCACGTATCGCCACCCGAACTGGCGCTTAAGCTGATTGGCGCTATCGATGGCGTTCTGATGCGCCGCTCTTGCCGCCGATGCCTTGGACGCGGCGCTGTTGGTTGCGACGATCAGTTGACAGTTGGCAGCCGCGGGCTGAAGCCCGCAAAGAAAAAGTGCAGCCCCACCAATAAATCCCATCTTCGAAACTCGCAGCATTTCAGACTCCAACAAGAGAGTCACCCTCAGTGCCGCTTCACTGCATTCGACCTTTGGTCGTGCCGCCTAAGTGAGTTGTGATGGCGAGCGCAGAGGCTTTGGGTATTCTCATATTTGGCAAATCGCGGCCACTGACCTCGGTGAGGTTCGACGTGATCGACATGCGTGGCGATTACTGTTCGACCTTCTTGTGCGCAATGTCGGCAATTAGGCTCCTGAATGAGCCTGTGTCTTTTGATCGCCTTCCAGGTCGGTGATTTATACCAAGCGCGCCATGACCGCTCGCCGCTGGTCTTGGTATCGTGGCTACCAGTACGATCCGGCGCCAAATTAGTCCCGTAAGATGGCATGGCAAATGCCTCTCTATGCGAAAACGCGGTTCCTGTTTTTGCGGTGCAGTCAGAGCAGGTTAGCTGATTCGCACCTGCGTCGAAAACGCCGATGCTTCAACGCTGTCGGATAAGAATGTGGGCTCTGGGTCAGACACCGACATGGGCTCAAAGGATCAGACTGTCCACTATGTGCCACGAGCAGACCACGCAGGACGACGAAGCTAATCAACCTCGATTGTGAAGCCGCGGTTGATTTCGTCAGTAAGGAACCGGAGAAAAACAAGAGGAAAAAGGTGCCCTGATCTATGAGTTTCGCTCGGGCTCGCCAAGAAAGAGGAAGCTGGGTTCCCGATTCCGCGCCTTTTTGCAGTAAGATGTAAGCGCCGAAACAGAGGCGGTTGCCATGCCGGACGCGGGGAGACGGCAGGTTGTCACCGTTACGAGCGCGCTCGCGCTGGTGGGCGCGACGCTCGCCTTATTGATCTGCACCGAGCCGATGGCTTCGCGGTTTTGGTTCGCGGTGGCGGTGACGACGGCGATCGTGGCCGCTGTCGCGTTCCTATCGCGGCGCCTGCTTTTTTCGAGCGTTGTGACCTTCTCACTGGTGGCACTCGTTCTTCTCGCGGACGTGGTTTGAATGGAGTTGGGAGAATTCGCTCTGGGTAAAGACGTTGGTCGTGGAGGTCGAATTTGACACGGATCCCAACTCTTACGAATTCAGGCGAAGTGTGCTTGATGCGATCCAGGACACGGCTTGCGGGGTCTTAGGGGAAGAGACCACGATGGCCGTAAGCCACCTTAAAATTGTGCCCGCGAACTGAGAGGGGCGCGCCGGCAGAAGCCGACGCCTCACACGACCCAGCCCCAGCCGAGCTCTCTCGCCTTGTCGTTGGCAAGCCTCCAGGCGCGAGCGAGGAACTCTGACAGCCTCATTGCAACGCGCGGATCGTCTCTGTCCGAAATGCGCTTTGCGACTAGCTGGGGAGATTTTGCCGGCTTGTAGTACGTGACAGAATAGTGTGACCCGGGCAGCGTCACGATGATCTCGTCGTCAACCACCTGGACGCGGAACTCTGAGTTGGCGTTCATCATTTGGTGCTCGCCGATGCCCGGCCTCTGTATAATATAGCTGGTCACAGGCGGGACGAGTCCGACCAGTATGCCCGGCAAGCGCCTGCAATTCGACGACGAGACTTGGCAGACGATAGAGGCTGTTGCCCGCCAGAGCGACAGGAGCTTTCAGGAGCTTGCCGACGAGGCTTTCGCTGACCTTTTGAAAAAGCACAAGCAGCCGGTCGGGCTGAAGGCCGCGCTCAAAGAGAGCGTCGGCGCCCGAGGCAAGCAACGCAAGAGCTAGAGAATCCAGCCGAGCTCCCGAGCCTTGGCGACAGCCGCCTTAGAGGCGCGAACGCGGAACTTTGATACAGCCGGCGTCGTGACAGTCTCGCCTGATCGAACTATGGATCAGGACAAGAGGGGCGTGGCTTGGCTCTTCTCATAGGTGACGGCGAAATCCGTTCCCGGCATCGTCACGATGCGCCCCTTGCTCCGAATTTTTACAGGGTAGTGGGCGGCAGCCCGATCAGCCACCTATCGATGCCCTCCTCTCACAGTCCGGAGGCTGGCAGCCAGCGGCTTCGTCAGACTGCACGAGCATCGCCAGTTCGTTGTCAAACCGCGCGTGCAGGATTGCTATGGCGTCGTCCTCGTCTGACCAGCGACGCAAGTCTCTCGTCTTCGATTGTTCGAGGCGAATGAACTCATAAAGCGCTTGGGCGACGATGTAGGACTCGCGCTCGGTCAAGACTGTGGCGTCAGTCATGACGCAAACCTAGAAAGTCAGGGTCAAGAAGAAGATGCCGAACACGGCAAGGGCCGCAACCAAACTTCCGGCCAGGAACCCACCACCGTCACCTCTCACAAGCTCAGCCATGTTGGTTCTCCCGAAGGGGATGCTCTTGGGAATGCAACGAATCGGGAGCTAACCTGGTTCCGGGCGGCGTGCCGCGATTTAACGGGAAGGTAAGCTTGTCGGCCGGGCAAGCTCATTACCCTTCGACAGAAGGCGAGGGTGGTTAAGAAGAGCGGCTAGCTTCAGAAGCCGAACCAAAGGCTAATGCCGGGCCGACGATAGTAATAGGGATAATCGTAATAAGCGTACGGCCGATAGTAGTAGCTATAGGGTCGGTACCAGCCATACGGCTGATACCCATAGGCATAACCTCGATAATAGGGCCGCCTATGCCAATTCCGCGAATACCTCTTGCCAACTTCCTGAAGCACGCCCGCATGCGTCTCGCCGTAATGGACCGCGGCAGTCGCCGGCATCGACAAGGCAGGCCGAGCGCCAGCGAGGATCAGCACTGCAAAGCAGGCTGCAATGGCCGCGATTAGTGTGCCGCGCATGATGATCACCGCTTTTACCGTTAGCGCTTCGATCCTGTAAACGGCCCAGCGGTCAGACCGGTTCCAGCTCAAGCGAAAGGGCGCCCCCACGATGCGAGCGCCCTTCGCATCATGCAAACAGACGGCAGGCCTACATCTTTTTCTCTGAACACTTGTTGGTCGAAGCATCCCACATGCCGCCAGCTTTCTCGCAATCGGCCGCGTTGGTTGCTTTTGTCACGTCTCCGGCGAAGGCGGGGCCGGTAAAGGCAAGTGCCAGGGCCAATGCGAACATCGAAACGAGAGTTTTCATGGGGCTTTCTCCCTTACGCTTGTACGGGGGTCACGGGAGAACGCCGCCTTAATCGCTAATGTTCCGCTTTCCGACGGAGAACCGCTGACGAAGTCAGTGCTGATGCGCGGTAACCGCCGCCACGGCGTCGGCAAGGCGGTGATAATAAAACTGCTTGGGCAGGACCGGCGCTCCCGGCACCTGCTCGTGGATGCGCTCGATGGTGTCGCGGTCCGTGTAACCGGTGACGAAGACGATAGGTGCCTCGCATACCTTGCGAAGCCACCTGGCGAGCTCGACCCCTTCGCGGCCTCCTTCAAGGTTAATGTCCATCAGGACAACATCGGGCTGATTGCTCATTGCAAGTATGCAGGCTCGTTGTCCATTTGCCGCTAGATCGCAAATGTCGAAGCCCAGTGCGTGCATGTCTGCTTCTAGGCTGATGGCGAAAAAGATTTCATCTTCGACGATCAGGGCGCGGCCGCGGTGCGGAGGCGAACGTTGGGCCATGTGGGACCTTCCTTTCCCGGCAGTGCCCCATTTCCGAGTCAACGTCCTAAGCCGAGTTTTGTGCCGTTGCAGGGGCAAGGCGGGTCCCTCTGACTGTTAGCGGAAGGCGTTCCTTGCGGACTGATCCGCCGCAGATCATAGTGACGACAACTCCACAAGTGTCGCCATGCAAGAAGCGAGGATCGAACTCCTGCAGCGCATGCCCGTTTTCGGCGGAATCCGGGCCGACGTCCTCCAATTCCTGCTCGGCTTGTGCCCGGTCGTGTCCGTCCCGACGAACGAGTTCTTTTTTCGCGAGCACGACCAAGCCGATTCGATGTTCGTCCTCGAAGCGGGAAAAGTCGCGGTGCTAAAATCCTGGCGCGGACAGGAGTACTTCCTCCGAAACCTGAAGGAGGGCGACTGCTTTGGGGAGATGGCGGTGATGGACCTCTTTCCGCGCAGCGCCTCCGTCCGCGCTGTAGAAGATTGCACCGCAATCCGTCTTTCAGCCGCCAACCTCCACCAAATCTACGCGCGGGATCTCAAGCAGTTTACGCTGATCCAGATGAACATGGGCCGTGAAGTGAGCCGACGGCTCCGGGAAGCGGATAATCGACTGTTCCGCGCCAGGATGGGGACGCCGGACGCTGACATCGAGCATGTTTTCCTGGCCGGCTGAAGTTGCGCCGGGCCGTCCTCGCACGAAGGCGACGCTGATCTATCGCCGCACGGGCAATCTTCGGGCCGTTCAGCTTCTGCTCGGCCACACTAAGATCGAAAGCACCGTCAGGTACCTGGGCATCGAGGTGGACGACGCCTTGGCTATTTCCGAACAAGTCGACGTCTGAAGACAGGGGCAGAGCGGAAGCGCTCTGCCCTCTCGAATCTTCCACTTAGTGGCAGAAGCGGATATGGCGCTTTGAGCTTACTATGCGACATCCGATGCTGACTTGAACGGCCCGGCTTGCGTTTCAGAGGCCGATGGGATTGCTGAACTCCGGGAAGGGGGGGCACCCACCAAAGTAAAGCCCCGCTGCAGTAGACCTTGTGCTTAGGAGGGGCACGCACTTGGCGCCCGAGCTATGGCGTGCAGGTCGCGAAAAGAGATTCCCCGCCGCCGCCCTTCGTCCCAGAGAGCCATCCGTACACACCTGAGGCTTTCCAACAGAGTAAGACGCCTGACGGCAGCAAGCTGCGGGTGATCTCGTAACACCCGCGGCAACCGGTAGTACGGAATTCGGCTGCACAGATGATGGACGTGGTGCACGCCGATATTAGCGGTGAACCAGCGCAGGACAGGCGGCAAGTCATAGTGCGAACTCCCGCGCAGCGCCGCCTCGTGAAAATTCCAGCCCTTGTCATGGGTCCAGAAGGTGTCTTCGAACTGGTGCTGGACGTAGAACAGCCAGACGCCGATCGAAGCTGCGAGAAACGTAATCGGAAGTTGCACAAGCAGGAACGGGCCAACGCCGACCAGCCAAATCATCGTCGCGACTAGAATTGCGATTGCGATATTCGTCGTCATTGTACTTAACCAGGGCTGCCAACCATCGCGCATCAATCCCAGCGGAAGTCGGTGCCGCAAGACAAAGTTGTACGTTGGACCAATGCCAAACATCACGAGCGGGTGGCGGTACAGCCGATACAGGAGCTGGCGCCATCGGGACAACGCCAAATACTCGCGCACCGTCAGCACGTCGATGTCACCAATTCCGCGATGATCGAGGTTTCCCGAGTTCGCATGATGGATAGCGTGCGTGCGTCGCCAAAAGTCATAGGGTGTCAAAGTCAGCACGCTGATCACGCGACCAACCCAGTCGTTCACGACGCGCTGGCGGAAAAACGCGCCATGGCCGCAATCGTGCTGGATCATGAAGAGGCGCACGAGAAAGCCGGCCGTTGGCACGGAAAGCAGTAAGCAAAGCCAGTAGCCAATTTCGAGGGAGGACCACATCAGGAGCCAGAGGAGCACAAGCGGCAGCACCGTAATTACGATTTCGAGGATGCTGCGTGCACAGCTGGGCTCGCGGTAGCCGGCGAGGCTCTGTGCCAACGCGCGCGAATCGCCGGTGACGGGGAGATTTGCCTCTTGTTCGTTCATGCGACCATCAAAGTTTCAAGATCTGAACGCCTCGGCGGCTCCCTCAGTCGTGCAGATGCCCCACCATGACACGCTGCCGCACCCTAAACAAATCTGTCGTTGAGGCAGATCAATGCGTCGGGATCGCTCCGAGATTGATCATCGAACCCTGTACGGAAGCTTTTCGGCCCTAGTACTGAGGAATGGGCAATGAACGACAGAGTCCTGATCTCCCCCGCCGAGCTCGTCACAATGACGAAATCTGAAAAGGTCGTCCTCATCGACACGCGTGATGCAGCGTCCTTCGCCGAAGCACACATACCGGGCGCGGTGAACATCCATGAGGTCTTCACCTACCTCGCCACTTCGACCCCTGAGGGTCTAGCGGCGCTTCGCGACACCTTCGCTGCAGCTTTTGGCCGCGCGGGCCTATCGGGCGAAGAGACCGCGATCATCTACGAACAATCGATGGCTACCGGATTCGGCCAATCGTGCCGAGGATATGTTCTGCTCCGTCATATGGGGTATCCGAAAATCAGAGTTCTGCATGGGGGCTACACGGCATGGCGGGCAGCGGGGTTTCCCAGCGCGACCGAGATCAGCGCCCCAACCGCCCGGACATTTCCCGTTCGCCCGGATACTGGACGCGTGCTGATGGACCTGCAGACAATGAAGGCGGCCGTCGCCGACAGGACAATCATCAAGCTCGATGTCCGGGATGTCGACGAGTGGATCGGGGAAAGTTCGTCGCCCTACGGCAAGGATTTCTGTCCCCGCAAGGGCCGCATACCCGGCGCGGTTTGGATCGAATGGTACCGGATGATGAAGCCCACACCGGGAGGTCAGATGTTCAAGTCGCGCGAGGAAATCCTCGCCGAGTGTGCGACCGTCGGCATCACGCCCGATACACCGGTCGTCGTCTACTGCTTCAAGGGAGCGCGGGCCTCGAACACCTTCATCGCGCTCGAGGAAGCCGGCATCAAGAACGTCAGTCTCTATTTCGGTTCATGGAATGAATGGTCTCGCGACCCGTCCTTGCCCATCGAGGAAGGCTATCCCTTTGCGCGGGCCGCCGCATAGGCCGTGGCGGCGCTGCGATATAGGCTGGCCCTGGATTTGCGCCAACAGCAGGGCGAATGTCCGCTTGGGTCAGAAGCAGACCTCATGCAGCACGTCTGATTTGGTCCGCTTGGTGCCATAAGCCGACATGCTCGATACGGCGTCAGACCGCGCGTGCTCTAAGACTGACCCCCGCAAAATCCGAGTTGTTGCCATCAAGCAGACCTAATTTGACCTGTAGAGAGGAGCGAGTGTTTTGGGGAGGGCTACATGAAGAGAGAGTTGTTGACGCTGAGTCTTGGCCTTCTCGTTGGGACTGCACTGTCACCCGTGGCCAGCGCCCAACAGACGACGGGCGTTCCGGGTTCGCCCAGCACCACGACGACAATTGACGGGCGACAAATCCCGCCGCCCCCTGCGGCATTCGGTGGCACGATCAACCTCGATGCCCTCAACTCTACTCCTTACTGGCAGCCCACGGTGGTGCCGCCCAAGGGCGCTTCCAACATCCTCCTGATCATAACCGATGACGTGGGCTTCGCGGCACCGAGCACATTCGGCGGAGTCATTCCAACCCCGACGCTCGATCGCATCGCCAGCATGGGACTGCGCTACACGCAGTTTCACACGACCTCGCTGTGTTCACCCACCCGTGCGGCGCTTATCACTGGGCGCAATCACCACTCAGTGGGCTTTGGCGTAATCAGCGAAGCATCGACCGGCTATCCCGGCTACGATAGTGTCATCACCAAAGACAAGGCGACCATCGGCCAGATACTCAAGGCGAACGGCTTTGCGACGTCCTGGTATGGCAAGAACCACAACACGCCGTCCTTCGTGACAAGTCAGGCCGGTCCCTTTGACCAATGGCCCGTGGGCATGGGCTTTGAGTATTTCTACGGCTTCAACAGCGGTGAGACCAATCAGTGGCAACCCGATCTCTATCGCAACACCACGCGCATCTACCCCTATCTGAACAATCCGAATTACAACCTGACCACCGACATGGCGGATGAGGCCGTCTCCTATCTCAATCAGCTCAACGAGCTCGACCCGAAAAAGCCGTTCCTTCTCTATTACGCGCCGGGCGGCACCCACGCTCCCCATCATCCGACACCGGAGTGGATCGAAAAATTCAAGGGCAAGTTCAGCATGGGCTGGAACGCCCTGCGCGAGCAGATCTTCGCCAATCAGAAGAAGCTCGGCGTCATACCCCAGGACGCCCAATTGACACCGTGGCCCTCCGACATTCTCAAGAACTGGGATGACCTCAGTTCCGAAGAGAAGAAGCTCTTCGAGCGGCAGATGGAGGTCTATGCGGCCTACCTCGCCTACACCGACCATGAGATTGGCCGCGTGGTGCAGGCCATCGAAGACATGGGGAAGCTCGACAACACGCTGATCATCTACATCAGCGGCGACAATGGCGGCAGTGCCGAAGGCTCGCCCGCAGGAACGCCCAACGAGATGACTTTCTTCAACGGCATAGAGGTGCCGGTCGCGGACCAGATGAAGTTCTACGAAGCGTGGGGTTCGCAACTCACCTATCCCCACATGGCAGTGGGATGGACCTGGGCGATGAGCACGCCCTACAAATGGACCAAGCAGATACCGTCCTACTTTGGCGGCATCCGCAACGGCATGGCGATCGCCTGGCCCGGTCACATCGGAGATCCGGGCGGCATCCGTAATCAATTCCATCACGTGATCGATATCGTTCCGACCATCCTCGAAGTGACGGGCATCCGCGCGCCGGAGCAGGTCGACGGCATCACTCAAACGCCGATCGAGGGGGTGAGCCTTGCCTACACCTTTGACAAAGCCAACGCTGGTGCGCCCTCCACGCACAAGACTCAGTATTTTGAGATGTTCGGCAATCGGGCGCTTTATCACGAAGGCTGGATCGCTTCGACGGTGCCCTACCGGGAACCGTGGAACGGAACCGCACCCACGCCGAAGGATGTGGTGAATGGCGTCAAGTGGGAGCTATTCGATCTCACCAAGGATTGGACCCAGAACAATGACCTTTCCGCCAGCAACCCGGACAAGCTCAAGGAACTGCAAGACCTCTTCTGGGTCGAGGCCGCCAAGTATCAGGTCTTGCCGCTCGATGCCTCAGCGCTGACTCGCTTCATCCTTCCCCGCCCAAGCATCGTGGCCGGTCGCGAGGAGTTTACCTACACCAAGCCGATCGTTGGCGTGCCGCTGGGCACGGCGCCAAGCGTCCTCAACAAGTCCTTCACGATCACCGCCGACATCGAGGTGCCTGCTGGCGGCGGCGATGGCATGCTCGTCACCGCAGGGGGCCGCTTCGGCGGCTGGGGGTTCTACCTCCTTAAGGGAAAGCCGGTATTCGTCTATGACCTGCTAGATCTCGCGCGACCAAAGGTCGAAGCGGGCGCGGCACTGACGCCTGGCAAACATAAGGTGGAGTTCGCATTCAAATACGATGGTCCGGGCCTCGGCAAGGGCGGAACTGGCACCATCACGGTTGACGGCGTCGAGGCGGGACGCGGGACATTTCCCCACACCGTACCCTTCGCACTTGAGGCTAGCGAGACATTCGATGTGGGTTCCGATACGGGAACCGGCGTGAACGACGCAGATTACCAGACGCCGTTCGCATTCGACGGCAAGCTCAACAGTCTGACGCTCAAGCTGCTGCCCCCGGGCTGAGGACCGGCCAACGCATTCCCGGTGGCAGCTCAGCGTGCAAGCCCTGTCAGTGGAGATGTCCGCTTCTCTAATCGGCCGTTCGGGGTCAAGCGCTTTCAGACTATCCACCAATTCAGTGTCGACGCCGCTCGCGGGC
>Ga0209431_10003301_pt1 | contig 12872 bp, 11 predicted proteins | sample RifCSP13_3_FD_184021 | JGI IMG/M metagenome (GOLD analysis project Ga0209431, IMG submission 184021) | Soil microbial communities from Rifle, Colorado - Rifle CSP2_sed 13_3 (SPAdes) (version 2) | ecosystem: Environmental > Terrestrial > Deep subsurface > Rock core/Sediment | place: Rifle...
ACAGGCGCAGCCGATGATGCCGCCGCAACACCCGCCGGTAAAGGGAGCAATGCCTCCTCATCCTATCAGTGAAAACCAGGGGAAACCTAAGGAGATAGTTGTAAAGGATGAGGTCAGGAAGAAATGGAGCACCGTAAGCCTCCTGTTCGTTGAGAACGGCAAGGAAACCCCTATAACAGTTAAGATAGGGGAAAAGATAAAGATACCCAATACAAACCTCACGATAGCGGTCGAATCATTTCTGCCGGACTATACCATCAGCGGGAACAATATAGCAACGAGGTCCAATGAGCCGAATAATCCGGCTGTGCTTGTGGAGCTTCTTGATGGGAATAAATCGCTTGCAAAGGGATGGGTCTTTGAAAGACTGCCGGACTTCAATTCATACCGGCATGAGAAGTACCAGATAGTTTTATTGCCTGTAAAGAAGGGTTAGTAATTCAATAACTGCTTATTTCTTTGACCGGGCAGGCTGTCCATAATATCCTGCCCGGTCAAAGAGCCGTATCTTTAAAATATCCTTCAGCATGGATAATGATCCCTGCAAAAGCTTTACCCTTGAATCTGGAGAGTTTATCCAGCGGACAGGAACGTCTTTGACCTTCAAGCCTAATTTTCCTGCAATATAAAGTATCTCCACGTCAAAAGCAAATCCGGATATCCTCTGAACATTAAAAACAGATAAGGCGGCCTTTCTTTTAAAACACTTAAACCCGCACTGCGTGTCCTTAAACCCTTTTATTGCAATAACCCAGACCACAAGGTTAAATATCCTGCCCATTGCCTTACGGTACCAGGGTTGAGAGACAATGATGGCGGATTCCGGCAATGCCCTGGAGCCCACTATGATATCTGCGCCGCTCTCCAGAAGCGGCAACATCTTCTCCACCTCTTCGATAGGGGTGGACAGGTCGGCATCCGAGAACAATATTACGTCACCCGCCGAACTCAAGACGCCGTTCTTAACTGCGGCCCCCTTACCCATATTGACCGGATTGCTAACGATCCTGAGTCGGCTGTCTGTCGTTATATTCCTTACCGTTTCAACAGTCCTGTCGCTGCTTCCGTCATCCACAACTATTATTTCCCATGAAAGAAAGCCCCTGGAGCCGGACAGTTCCTTTTCCGAGAGGTATTCAAGGACCCTGTTTAATGTAGTTGTAATCCTCTTCTCTTCGTTGAAGGCCGGGATAACAATGGATAAGTCCGGCGTCATTTTCCCCTTTCCACTACCTTTAATAGGTCTATGAATACCGCAAGCAAAACCTTAATCATATAATAAACAGCCCTGACAGGCGTTATAGACGATTTCCCGCCTGTCCTGGCCTCCATTCTCACCGGAACTTCCTCTATGTTGAAACCGGCCTTATGAAGCAGGACAATGGCCTCTACCTCAGGATAATCCTCTGGATAGCTGCGGGAATAAAACCTTATTACCTCCCTGTTGGCGGACCTGAACCCTGAGGTAGGATCTGTGACCCTCTGTTGGGTTATTACTGAAACAGCCCATGAGAAGACCTTTATGCCGATATTCCTTGCCAGAGAAGGGACATATTCCCCTTTTCCGAGAAACCTCGATCCTATGACGACATCAGCTCTCTGTCCGGCAATGGGACGGAGCAGGTCGCCTATCTGGTCAGCTGGGTGCTGGCCGTCCGAATCTACCTGAACGGCGATGTCGTAACCCATTGCATCTGCGTACCGGTAACCGGACTGCATGGCTGCGCCTATTCCAAGGTTATATGGGAGGTCTACAACCTTCACCCCTTGCTCCCTCGCAATCCGGCCCGTGGAATCCTTCGAGCCGTCGTTTACAACGAGTATATCGGCGTAAGGGACTGCACTTTTAATGGCAGATATCACCTTTCCGATGTTTGCCGCCTCGTTAAAGGCCGGCATTATGATCAATACTTTATCCATGTCTGGGGATTAATTACGGTCTTTTTTTATGGCGTTACCCCCCTCCAGACTCGCCTTTAAAAGCGCAACATCCTGGGCAAGGGTCTTGTTTTTTTCGCTTAAATCCGACAGGACAACTGAGAAATGAAGGACTATAAGCAAGAGGAATATGAATATAACAAGGAAGAGGAGTGAAGGTGCGTAAGCGATCCCGACCAGCCCGGCAGCCTTATCCAAGAGTCCCCTCCAGAGTGAAAGGAGGAGGATCAGGGCCGTGGTGAAGAGCCAGAGTAAGGAATATCTCTCTTTCAGCATGCCTCTTCTGATAAGTTCTATAATGCTGAGATAAATTATTATACTTCCTGTTATGGAAAAGAGTTGAATCGCCTGCATCGGCCGTTATCCTCACCTATTGCCATTCCTTGCGCCATTCTTTGACTATCTCGCCCTCGACTGCTCCTCGTAAATGTTTTTTAGCTTTGCGTATCGCGTCTTCGTTCTCTTCCCGCGATATGTCCCTGTTGATGACCAGCGAATCACCGGTTTTAATGCGGGACGGCTTTTTTACAACCTCTCTGTTGTATTTGAACAGCAGAGGCCATAGATAAGGATTATTATAGACATCGGGCTTGGATGCTATCTTCCAGAGGGAATCCCCTTTCTTCACTGTATAGGAGCCGGCACCTCCCGTATCTTCTTTCACCTGGGCGACGGGCTCAAAGGTTTTTGTCTCTTTCGCCTCTTCAAGCTTCCTCCTGAGCCTTCTCTGCTGCTCCAACTCCGCCTCCAGCTTGAGCTTTTTTTCAGCCTCCTCCTTTGATATGGCGGCCAGTTTTACATATTCACTTCTTTGCGCCATCTCCTCTTCCAGGCCTTTTCTGTTCTTTCTTTCCTGCTCCAGCTCCGTTTCCAGCCTGAGGCGTTTTTCAGCCTCCTCCTTCGATATGGCGGCCAGTTTCACATATTCTTTCCTTCGCGTCATCTCCTCTTCTTCCAGCCACTTCCTGATCCTTTTCTCCTCTTCAATATCTGCCTCTGCCTTGAGCCGCCTTTCGGTTTCTTCCCTCAGTATGGACTGCAGTCCGTCAATCTTCTCTCTCAGGGTGGCCAGTTCTTCCTCTGTTTCGACACTCATTCCGGCTTCTTCAGGCAACATGAGTTTCGGTTCATTAACGCCCTCATTTTCCTCCTTCGCTGCCGCGACAACAGCCGGTATTTCAACAGGAGATGAGGTTTCGGGATGCGATGCCGCTATATCGGCTATCTCCGTTTTGCTCTCCACAACCGGGGCAGGCTGAATCCCCTCCGGCATCTTTATATAATCCGCCAGGGGATCGGCGAATGTCTCTTTCGGCAGTAATATAGGACTCTCCCCGGCCAGGCTGGCCAGCATGACCTTTATGCCTTTATCTACAGACATCAACGCCTCTTCTTGTATCTGGCGGAGGGTGTCTATGTCTGATATGAACTTCGTCAGGTCTTCACTCTTCCCGTTCAGTATCCCTTCTTTGATTTTATTTTTCAGTGCAGTCTCAATGCCTATGGCTATCTCTTCGATCTTTAAAAGGGCTGTTTTTGCCTCCTGCAAGCTGGGCTCAGCCTCGCCTCTTGCTAATTCGGCCCTTTTCAGCATCGATTCCAGGGCCACAATCCTCTGCTTGTCCTGCTCCTGGGCCCTCATGGTCAGATTGATTTTCTCCTTCAAGGCAACAACTTCCAGATCATCTTCTTTAATCTTCTCCTTGACGGCCGCAACCTCAGCAACAAGTTGTTTCATTGTCTCTGCCTGTTGGTTTAGTTCCTTTTCCAGATCGATACCCTTGTCTGCCTTTGCTTCTACCTTATTTCCATTCGGCCCTTCCGGTTCTTTGATTGGCTCGCGCCTCTGTGTTATAACCGGCGGTTTCATTACATCCGGCTTTTTGTTCAACGCCAGCCAGGAAAAGGTAACTGAGAACGTCAAAAACAGGACAGTGTTTATAATTACGGCTTCGAGCATATATCGCCCCCTATCACCTTAATTACTAATAAGTTCATAAGTAAGAAAACATAAACTTACCAAATCTCCCCTGACCCCTCTTTGCTAAAGAGGGGGAAATTAGCTCCCCCTTTGGAAAAGGGGGATTGAGGGGGATTTTGAAGATGCCGTTCAATGTTGCCATACTCATGACCGTCTTAGTAATCCCATTATTTTAATGCTTCGTTGCAAAAAGTCAAACTGTTTAAAAGATACCATATAATATTAATTCTATCAACTATAACTTTCCTCTGAGCCTGTACCATGCAAAGCTCATATATTCTGAAAGGGCCGCAGTTGCGGTCCCCATATGACAGGTCTTCGGAATAAACGAGTAGAGGGAGATCCCTTTTTGTTCGCTGAGATAATCAGCAGGCGCAGGTGTGACTTCCATTCCCGTCTTCCTGTATATTGCCACGGCCCTTTTCATGTGATATGCGGAGGTGACGAGGACGACCTTTTTCTTTCCAACGAGTTTCTTTAATACCTCAGCGCTCTCCACTGTGTTCCTCGAACCTCTCTCAATAACTATGTCCCCGGCCGGGATTCCCAGTGAAACAGCCGCATCCTTCATGGCATCGGCCTCGGAGATATTCTGCTTTTGCGGGTCGCCGCTCCCCCCGGAGATGACGATTGAGGCATGATGCATCTGACGATAAAGCGCTATCCCGTAGATAAGTCTCGATAGAGAACCGTTTGTGGGTTCAGGCCCGGCATCAAGCCAGGAGAGGTCTTTTACGCCGGCTGACAGGATTACTATGGTGGCCGGTGAATACAGGGAGACGTCTTTAACAGGCGGGAAGGCCGATTCCAGAGGCCTTATGAGGGCATCGGCAACAGGCTCAATGCCCAGGAGGTAAAGAGTTAAGAATCCGGCCAATATAAAGGCTTTACCCAAATGCGGCCGTTTCTTTATCATCATAAACCCCAGTCCGATCATGGCAATGATGATAGACGGCGGCAGCAGAAGGGACTGTAACACCTTGGTTATCACGAATCCGTCAATCATCAACTACACCGTTTGCGGAGAGACCGTATTCCTTGACCCATTTACGAAGCTCTCTGTCAGAGACGACCCTCTTTTTCCGGATACCGAGCCTCTTCTTCAAGGTTGCCGGGAGCCCCTTTAAGGCAGAGATATAGGCGCTCATGAGGGCAAAAGCTATTTTTGCCGGAGAGACCTCCCTTACATATTTTGAAGTGGCACCTTTTCCGCGTATGATGTGCATAAGCTGGACCAGCCACCGCCTCATGGTATAAAAAGGCATGAGGAAAACCATTGTGACAGGGAGATTTTTTAGCGCCACCCAGACGTGGTTCCGTTCCACCAGAAACGCCTTCATCTCCGAATACCTACCTGCAGAGCCGGAGTAGTGATGGTAAACCACGGCGCTTGGGACCGAAAGGGCCTTCCAGCCGGCAAGCCTCGCCCGCAGGCCGAGGTCGGTGTCTTCGCAGTAAGCAAAGAAATCCTCATCGAAATGTCCTATCTCATCAAGCATCTTCTTCAGATAGAGGGCGCTGCATGCGCTGGGGAAAAATATCTCCTCAACCCTGTCGTACTGCCCTCTGTCCTCCTCAGACCTTCCCCTCCCTCTGGCGATCCCGTCGCCGTATATGAGCAGCCCTCCTACGGAGTCGATCTTCCCCGGTTCCTGCATGTTAAGGATCTTCGGCGCCAACATCCCCATTCGCTCTTCGGAAGACTCTGCCGCGCTTACAAGGTTTTTAAGCCAGTCCCTGTCGACCTCAGTGTCGTTGTTCAGGGTGGCAATGTACTTCCCCCTCGCGACCTTTATCCCCTGGTTGTTGGCCGCCGCAAAACCGAGGTTCTCCTTGTTCTCTATGACAACCGCATCAGGGAAATTTGTCCTGACGAATTCTACAGACCCGTCTTTAGAGCCGTTGTCGATAAATATCACTTCAAAAGACCGGTAGCTCTGGGCATAGAGCGAAGAGAGGCACTTTTCAAGGAACCTCTTCCCGTTCCAATTCACGACGACGACCGACACAAGGGTTGCATCTGAAGGCAATTTATCTCCCAAGCAACTGTTCATATAGTTTTATTCTTCCCTCAAACAGACGGTCGTCGCTGAACCTCTCCCTGGCGAAGCCCCTGCCGTTAAGGCTAATTTCCCTCCTGAGCCCAGGGTCTCTAAGGAGCATTAATACCTTGTCAGCAAAGTCCTCTGGGGCATCGGCGACAAAAAGGTCCCTCCCGGACACCGCTTCAATCCCCTCGTTCCCTATGGACGTCGTGACTACCGGAAGGCCGCAGGACATGGCCTGGAGGTTTTTGACTATTATACCACCCCCTGTAAGGAGGGGGGAAACAAATACTGTGGACTTCAGGAAATATCCCCTCAAGTCATTAACGAAGCCGGTGACCACGATGTTCCTGTCGCTTTCGGCCAGCCTCCTGACCGCCTCAGGCGGATTGTTGCCGGCAATATAAAGCTTCACATCGGGGCACTTCTCCCTTATGAGCGGAAGTATCCTGCCGCAGAAGTGCAAGACCGCCTCTATATTAACGTCCCTGTGCATCGCCCCTGCAAAGAGTAGCGTCCCCGTCTCCCGGCCCGCGGATTCAATGTCCGATTCAAAGTCCAGTTGCAGCGGATGTGGCGACACCTCTGCGCGTATACTCCTGTCAAGGGATACGAGGATGTCCCTGTCAATACCGGACATGACAAGTACCCTGTCGAACTTCCTTGATATAAACGATTCAACCAGCCTGATGGCCCTGAACTTCAAGGAATTAAAAAACTTCTCCCTCAGGCCCTTTGAGGCATCAAGCCTCCTCTTCGCCGGTTTCGATATGACATCATGGGCCACAAGGACGCTCGGTATCCGAGGCCTTCTCATGGCAAAACCGGTCTCTGTGAACTCCGCCTGCACAAGGTCAAAACCCTTTTCCTTCAGAAGCCGGTTCGCCTTCAAACCAAGGATTATGTAAGAAAAGATTATTGAAAAAGGGTTCCTTGAAGGCGGAGTCTTGAAAGTGTAGAGGTAAAGCTCCTTGCAGAATGGCCTTATATCCTCGATATGTTTTTCTTCGAACGGTTCAACCCTTGAAAGGAGGCAGACCTCATGTCTTTCCGAGAGCCTCTTCACGCTCTCAAACACCAACATTCCTCCGGCATGGGGGACGCCGGGATAGGGAAGAAAAGGTGTCACTATTAATATCTTCAATTGCTAAATCCTCAAAGGCTTCTTGCAAATGATGACCCTGCCGTTTGCGATCGCATATCTTTCATCGTTTACGACCCTGAGGTGCATCTCGAACCCAATGGACTCAAGTTTAAACCGGATGTCCATTCCGTAATTTCTAAAGGTCAGCACCCTATTCCGGCCCCTTATTCTGTCCCCATGATATTCCGGCGGAAGGATATGCTCGACTCTTCCATCTTTTATAAATGCCCGTTCAACAGTCTTTTCTGAATCAGACAAAGGTACTGTAAATATGAAGTACCCTCCCCATTTTAAGACTCTATATATTTCTTTAAAACCCTTAAGGTCATCCGGGACATGCTCAAAGACCTCTGTGCTTGTAACCAGATCGAATGATTCGTTTTTAAAGGTCAGCCTTTGAACATCCTGGCATTGGATGCCATTTCTGAAACTGCCAGGATTAATATCGTCATAATACTCTGAAAAGGTTAAATCTTCAAACCTCCTCTTCAGAAATTTGAACAGCGCCCCTTTTGAGGACATTTCGTAAACGTGAATGTCTTTCCCTGCAATGTTTTCCTGGACAACTAACCCCATTGCCCTGTGAATATATGTAGAACCGCACCGAAGACATCTAAGTCCAAACAAGCCTTTATGGATTTTAAGAACGGGGAAATTACATAAATTACATATTTTTAGAGGAATAGGGACACATCCCATTTATTACTCCTTTTTCTTTGGGCCTGCCATGCCGGCTATTAAGCAGTTAAACTTTCTTTCCGAACCTGCCTTTGTGATAGTCCCTTACTCCCATGAATATCCGCTTAATTCCGGTGGCCTTGGGGATATTCATTGTGAAGAGGCTTAACAGGCTTGTGAGTATCACCATCGCCTCCCTGAAAAGCCGCGGGACAAGGGGCAAGGGGCTGTTGATATTAAGGCATCTCAGGTTGTTCCTGACCGAATAATAAAGGTATCCTGCGGTAGAAACGCCGCCCGTGGATTGCGAAACCTTGTGCCAGACCCTGGAGGCAGGGACATACATGACCCTGAACCCGGCCTTCCTGGCCCTCATTCCCCAGTCAACGTCCTCGGAGTAGCAGAAATACTCATCATCAAGAAGACCTGTTTTTTCACATAACTCCCTCGCCACCATCATCGAACAGCCGCAGGGACGTTCCGTTTCCTCCAGTGTATCAAACTGTCCGGAGTCGCGCTGATTGAACCCCCTGTGCCTTACCCAGCCAAGCCAGGTGTAAAAAGACGCACCTGCGTACCAGATGACATCAGGCCTGTCGTAGAAATATACCTTTGAGCAAAGTATCCCGTTTCTTTTGTCCGCCTGAGCGGCCGTGACAAGCTCCCCGGCAAATCCCGGATCCACCACCGTATCGTTGTTAAGGAGTATGATGTAATCAGCCCCCCTCTTCAACGCTTCCATTATTCCGGCATTGTTTCCTCCGGCATACCCAAGGTTCCTGCCTGTCTGTATAAGTGTAATTTCAGGGAACCTGTTTCTCAGTATCCCCTCGGAGCCGTCGGTTGAGCCGTTGTCGACAATCAGAATATTATGATTGGGACAAGTGACCTTCTTCAGGGACTCAACACATTCTATGGTATCCCCGGAACCGTTCCAGTTAAGGACAACAGTGAAGACTTTTGCGCCACTCTGCATATTATATTTCCGACCTCTTAAATTTCTGTCACGAGCACTGGAACCAGGGGCGCACCACAAACTTTTCCCGTTGATACAACATGTTCCCGCCATGTATAAGCACGCCTGTCTTTGAGTTCAACAACTAAAATATGTCAAATTGAAAGTATTACTTTCAATCCGCCAAATGCCGCCAAGTAATCCCTTTGAATATAGTATCCCAGGAGCCGTTCCGGTTACTACCGGCATGGCAAAAGAAACTCTTTCATTCCATGAATTCCGGCAAACTTTCCGCAAGCCGCTCATTGATATATTTGACCCACGGCCTTGGCAGTGTCCCAAGGTATGACCGCGCCTTTTTCGTCTCAGCAGGTCTTTTGACGATTTCCCTTAATATGGAAACAGCCTGCAACAGGTCCTTCTCCTTCTTACTCGTATCCTTCCTGCTTTTCGTTATCAGTATCTTATGAAATGCAAAGACCCACGGCTTCGGTATAGAAAGAGAGTAATCTTCCAGCTTGAGTGAAACCTGCTGCTCCAGAAGCATCTGAAGGTATCTCAACGGGACCGCGCCAATTCCAAGCTCTTTTATGAATATTGCCTTATCCGTGCCTTTTCCCTTTTCCGGCGTTAAGAATTCCACCTTGAATACGCCGTTAGTAAAATACGTGGAGCCATCGGGGTTAAATCCGATTGAAAAACCCAGATCGCCTATCAGCGATTCAACATCAACGGCCTTCCCCTTGTACGGCAGCTGGATTAAAAAATCCACATCCTGCGTCCGCATGGTAGGCAGGTTCATTTTCCACCGGCTCCTGTAAACCGGCAGGCAATAAGAGCCTATAAGGGTGGCGCTTATCCCGTTGACGGAAAAGAGGCGCAATATCTCTTCAACAGTAACCCTCTGGGCATCGATTGCCTTGACGATGACATTGATATTGTCCAGTATCTCTTCCCGCTGGGCTTCAAAGGTTTTTCTTTTGTTTATCTCTTCGACCAGATCAGGCGGCAACGCCTTGCCAAGCGAGAGGGACTTTACCTTTTTCCCTTCCCTCCACTGGTGGTAATAATAGACGGAACCGCCTATTTTCTTGGCCGAGATGCCGCCTATGGGCAGTTCTTTGATCCGGGAATCTATGCGGGCAAGTTCCCTTATGAAGAATAGATAGTTTTCCTGAAGGGTCTTTTTGACTACTGCCATAATTAACTACATATTAACTACAAACAGCAGAAATGTCAATAATGTAGTTAAGAAGTTTTGCTGGACACCAGTCTGGCTGAGATCGCTATCAACACATTCTGAAGTATCCCCGGAGCCGTTCCAGTTAAGGACTACAGTGAAGACTTTTGGCGACATTGTATTCTGGATGATTTCATATTATTTTACTAAATTCAATTCCATCAATCGGTCGAGCCTTTTGGAAATGTAGAAAGGACCTCTGCTGTTTTATTCAGATACGCGTAACCATATCTCCTGTCAGGTTCAAGACACGCGCCTTCCGCCCATTCATTCCAGGCATTTATGAATACTATCCTTTCTTCCGATTTGAAATTACTCCTTGTAAAATCACAAATAGTCTTCAACCACTCTTTATAAGCATCAGGAGTTGAATTTGCCAAAGTAAACCCATTCCCCGGCCTTCTGGCCTCATTATCCCAGGACGGACATACGCCTCTAAATTTTTTGTACGGAGGGATTTTGTAATTTCTCGCTATACCAAGGGCGCTGAGATAGTCTACTATCTTTCCATCATAACTCTGGTTTACAACCTTAAAGCGACCGGAAATATCTTGCAACGGAAACGTATTTGGCGCAAATTCAATGGCCGCGTCAAACCCTATCTGGCTTGGATCAGTCTGCTCAAATGAATGGGTTAATGCCAGGAATATCTCTCCTATTCCGTTGTCCCGGCACCACTGCCTCCATCTTTCGGCCGTTTTCTTGGCGTCAGGCAGTAGAGCCGGTCTGTATACAATCAACAAAGGTTTAGAGTTTATTCTGATATATCTCCGGTCCTTCAAGTACTTAGAGACATACTCTATGAAGGCAATATCGTCTTCAGGAGAATGCATCTGTGAGATCAACAACTCTTTGTCTCGACCGTCCCATCGCCTCGACCAGTTCTCATTGGCCCAGTTGATGCAGAAATGGAAGTCCGTTTCAGTATCCGCAAGGAACTGCTCCAGAGGCCGCTCCAGCAGCCTCTTTCCGTTAAACCAGTAATAATGAAAGCAAAAACCGTATATCCCGTATTGTTTCGCCAGTTCTATTTGCCTTCTTTGAACTTCCGGGACCCTCATGTCATAAAAACCAAGCTCTCCGGGGAGACGGGGCTGGTAATGCCCGATAAATTGAGGTATGGCCTTCGTAACATTGGTCCATTCCGTAAATCCCTTCCCCCACCACTCATCGTTTTCGGGGATAGGATGAAACTGCGGAAGATAAAAGGCAATGAGTTTGATGTCCGTCTCCGGCAGATTCGGGGACGACAAAGGGACATAATCCCTATCCCTGCTGTTGTTCATCTCGAACAAGCTGTCAAAATAAATGTTTGATGACTTTACTCCACTTCGCTTCTTCGATGATCCTTGATTTTGAGTGATTTCCCTCTGCGCATTTCGCAGAAATGTCCGTAAACCATACGCCCTGATATTTGGGATCACCTGTTTAAAATCAGATGTCTTTACTACATGCAGTATATTTCGAATAATGTTCGGCATATTCACTACTTATTGCACCCTTTCCGCTTTGAAATATGGGACATTGGCTCCAAACAGCTATCAGGCAACGTCAGTCATTAAACTTTTTCAGCATAAAGATCATTTAACATTTTTTCTGCTGTAATAAATACCTGCTCAGGCCCCGGAAAATTATCGCATACGCCCTTGCCATTTATCGGGCATTTATCGACACTGCCGCAATTGGCGCATTCCATTCCGTTACTCAGAAACATATAATAGTTTGACAATGGGGCCTTGGAAACAGAAGGTTTCACGTTACCGTAAAGGCATATGGCCGGAGAGCCCGTTACATAGGCAGCATAGTGGACCGGAAAAGAGTCCATGCCAATAATAAGATGATGAGATAACAAAAGCTCACGGTACCTGGAAAGGTTCTCATACTTAATTGTTTTGTATCTATGCGAATCCGCTGCACGGGATGTCAATACAGTTAATTCATAACCTTTCGTATAGAACAGGTCTATCATAGCCATCTGAAATCCCTCAGGGTATCGCTTTAACGGCCATCCGCCCTCTAAATGAAAGAGTATCTTATATGGACTGGCAACCTTCTCTGGCAAATAGTGGTTTTCTATAGGACGAACACTCAACAGTTCGCTTTTCTCAATAAAAGTTGAACCGCAGGCAAAGGCAAACTGGTCTATCAAATGAAAATTAGTCTTCCAGTTGTCTCTGGAAGGACGGCAGTAATAATAAAAAGAACTCCCTAAATCTTCTTCAGAAATTAAAGCCACTATATCCCCAAAGAGGACCTCATCTGGTTTGGCTATGCCGTTTCGCAGCATCGGAGTGAGCACTAGGGGAACAGGCACTATACTGGGCGAGCATTCATGTAGGATATCCAAGTACCAGTCGCTAACCATAGCCTTCTTCACATGGGAAACGCCGTCCTTAAGGGCTATGGCAAGAAAAAGAACGTCTCCCGCATGGTATGGCATGATCGCGGTAAACGGGATGGAATCCCTTGTAATCTTCAATTCCCGGAGGATATGAGGCATTAGAGCCTCCAAATTCCTATCGCCCAGCTGTTTATAAAGTGTCTTCACAGCAGATTCGGTTATCCATCTATAGATGTTTTCGAAACGTCCGTTGTAGTGGAAACCATTATTCCAGGATTTTTTATTTAATTTAACCTTCTTAACAGTTATAATTTCAGTAGGAATCAAGAGGGCACTTCTTAAAAAAATGGCATCTAGCTTTGCATCCATACCCGAAAGTAAAGAGAGATATCTGGCATCATCCCTGATTATCCATTTGGGAAAGAAGTAACCTATGGGAACCCCGTATTCATCTTCCAGGATTACAATCAGTTCACAATCGGACAGTTTTTTTAGATACGGCAGAATCTTTTGAATCGCATATGAAGACATCCTGAAAAAGGGGTTGAAT
>Ga0209431_10003302_pt1 | contig 12872 bp, 12 predicted proteins | sample RifCSP13_3_FD_184021 | JGI IMG/M metagenome (GOLD analysis project Ga0209431, IMG submission 184021) | Soil microbial communities from Rifle, Colorado - Rifle CSP2_sed 13_3 (SPAdes) (version 2) | ecosystem: Environmental > Terrestrial > Deep subsurface > Rock core/Sediment | place: Rifle...
GGAGATGAAACCGTCAACTCTGAACGATAAGGGATATCCGCTGGATTACCACGACGGCAGTCTCAAATATCTGGGGCAGTTGCGGCTCGACTTTTACAAGAACGGTGTGGATCGCGTCGTGCAACGGGACCCTTACGCGGGTTTGCTCATTTCATTGCATGGCGTCGGACTGATGAATGCCGGGTATGGCAGGTTGGCTTACCCGCCCGATCGTTCTGCGGATCCGCGAGTGCAGGAGTACATCCGGCACCAGGAGGCGCTGCGCCTCGAGCTGACCAAGAAATTGCGCCACTCGGAAGAATTTCGAGAGTTTTCGTCCGATGAACAGATTTGGACCAACTATGAGTTGGTTGAGGTTTTTGACCAGTTCGCGCAGTTCCTTTGTAACCGGTATCCATTGAACAGCACGGTACGCAAATTCGGTCCTCACCATACGCTAAATGACGTTGCGGTTCCCGTTCGTACTGGCGTTGCACCGGTGAAACTGACCGTCGATGTCCTAGATGAAAAACGGGCGGTCGTTCGACCCTATCCGTTTGATGTCGATCCTTTGGTCGTTTCCTTTCCGGCAAGGCTAGTGCCGAGAAGGAGCTATTCGGATCCGGAAGATTTTCTGCGGGAGTTTTATGCTGCCGAGCGCATTACGGTGAGCTACACCTTATGCGCCAATTAGTCGGGCAAACGATGGGTTAGCGCCGGTCAACAATTTCCCATGAATCCGGTTTCTTTGGAAAACTGCGGGCCCACAATCCTGTCCAGCAAAGCTTCCGGGGGACGGAAATTAAAATTATGAAAAAGTATGTGATTGGGATTTTCCTTGGGCAAGCCTTAAAAGCTTTCATCCCAAAGGAGAAGAGCGATCTGAGGGGCCAGACCAGGGAGATCCAGGAAACCGCTGGGTGGATTTTCATGGTGAGAAGCGCAGCAACGACACCCATGAGTCCACCACCGATCCCGACAGTCTTTTGATGCGCAAGGGGCCGGGAAAAGAGGCTAAGCTCAGTTACGGGGCGCACGCCCTGATGGAGAACTGAAACGGGCTTTTGGTCGATCTTGAAGTCAGTCAGGCCACCGGGAGCTCTGAGAGGCAAGCGGCCGAGCGCATGCTCAAACGTCAGAGGCGAAAAGGGCTCAGGGTGAAAACTCTGGGGGCCGATAAGGGCTATGATACCAAGGACTTTGTCGACCTTGCTCATGTTTTCATTCCCACCGCCCACTTGTGTGCCAACCTTCGCTCCCTGTACGGTCAATTCTTCTCCTCAAGTGAATTTTTCAGCAGCCTGCTAGGAGATTTCATCTGTTACATGAGCAGCCCTAGAAGGCATCAACCTTGAGAGCGAGGGTCCTGTTTCCTATGGAAATACGATCGTCTGATGTGGTAGACACAGAGTCGCGAGGAGGGTAAAGTGCATGTTGGCAAGAAGATCGGCTTTGAGGTTCATAAGGGTGACCGCTGTAAAGAGACTTGCACTCAATTTTCTCGTGGTGTTTCTCGTAAATTCAGAGTCCGCGGCGCAGCAAGCCCCCCTGCCAATACTGGCAAAAACGGAGAAGGTAAAAATTGGATACCCAAGCCGGGGTATTACAGTTTTGCCGCTGCGTATCGCGCAAATCAAGGGATTCTTCAAAGAGGAAGGTCTAGAGCCAGAAATTATCCAGATGCGAGCCGGGGTGAGCATTACAGCATTAACCACCGGAGACATCGACTATGGCGCCGCGTTGGACTCATTAGTGCGGGCTTCTGCCAGGGGCCAGCCGCTCAAAGGCTTACTCTCGTTTGTAAACAGGCCCATGCATTATTTGGTTTCAAGGGCCGAATTGAGCTCGGTACGAGAACTCAGGGGCAAAACCCTCGCGATAAGCTCCTTTGGCAGCACTGAGCAAAATACCACCAATGCCATATTAAGGGCGCATGGCCTGGAGCCAGATAGAAAAGATGTGCTAGTCGTGGCGCTTGGAGATAGCCCGGTCAGGCTTGAGGCTTTGAAGCGTGGAATCGTGGACGCTACGGTTATATTGATTCCGCACGTCATCGTTGCCAGAAATTTGGGATTCAAGGTGCTGGCCCATGCGGGAGATTTTATAGAGCTATCGACACCCGGGCTGGGGACAAATGATAAGCTTTTTCGGGACAGGCCGGATCAAGTCAAAAGAGTCGTTAAAGCGGCCGTCAGGGGTTTGCTCTTTCTAAGACACAACAGGGATGAGAGCGTCCGAATCATGACAGAATGGCTGGCGCTGGACAAGGATATAGCCGGGCAAGCTTATGACATGGGCTTAAAGTCATTTAGCGAAGATGGGAGTCCAAGTGAGAAGGGCCTGTTAACCAGCATACAGTTGGAGCAGGAAAGAGCAGGGGTAAAGAAAGATATTCCCATTTCAAAAGTATTTGACCTCAGCATACTCCAGGAAGTTCAGAAGGAATTGAAGAGATAAGAGGCAGAGCGGCAAGTAGAAAGAGGAAACGCGCTTGGCAGGGGAGGACAGACCTTTGAGGATTGTCGGCACGTCGGCAAGACGTGTAGATGGGATTGAAAAAGTAACCGGAGCGGCGAAGTTTGCCGGAGATCTTGTCATTCCAGGAATGGTTCCAGGCAAGATTCTCCGCAGCCCTTACGCTCACGCGCGTATTGTTTCGATAGAGACGGCTAAAGCGGGGAGGGTCCCCGGTGTTTTGGCTATTCTCACTGGCAAGGACCTCACCGATATCCAACCCTATTTTGGACGCTCTGATCTTGCGGATGCTCCTCCGGATCACCCGATAATGGCCATGGATCGCGTTCTCCATGCCGGAGAGCCAGTAGCGGCGGTGGCTGCGGAAGATGAGGATGCTCTTGAAGAAGCCCTTTCCAAGATCGAAGTGGAATACGAGCCTTTGCCTGCCGTGATCGCCGCGGCCGAGGCCATGGTGCCTGGTGCCCCGCAGCTTCATTCTTTTGCCCCGCAAAACATCTGTTTTCATGATCACGTGGAGAGGGGCAATGTGGATCAAGGTTTTTCCGAAGCCGACTTGATCTCAGAAGACACTTTTGAATTTCCCATGGTTTATCACTATTCCATGGAACCCCACACGACGATCGCTCAAATGGACTCCGATGGGATCACGGTCTGGGCATCGGCCGCACACCCTTTCATCGTACGCCAGCAGCTTGCGGATATTTTTCAGTGCCCGGTTTTTCGCGTGCGGGTTATCATTCCTTTTGTCGGAGGAGCCTACGGGAGCAAGTCGGGGGCAAAAATCGAGCCCCTAGTCGTCGCTCTCGCCCGAAGGGCCAAAAGGCCTGTCCGCGTACGCCAGACAGTTTCAGAAGCGATGATGACTGTTCGGCGACACTCTGCCACCTGCAAGATAAAAACCGGGGTTAAAAAGGACGGCACATTGGTGGCCAAGAAGGCGGAAATCTATCTCAACACCGGAGCTTATGCGGAGAACGGTCCGATCGTGACCAGCAAGGCTATGATCAGGGTGCTGGGCCCCTATCGAATTCCCCATATTAAGGTGGACGCCTATTGCATCTATACCAACACGGTCCCTGCTGCTTCGTTCAGATCGATCGGAGCTCCCCAATCTGCCTGGGCAGCCGAATCTCAGATGGACATGATTGCAGAAAAGCTCCAAATAGACCCGATGGAGCTTCGGCTCAAGAACCTATTAAAAAGAGGAGAGGAGATTAAGCCGAAAGGGACCCCGCTGGATGCGGATCTCTTTGAAGGTTTGCAAAAGATAAGGGAAATCCTTCTCTGGGATGGTCCAGTAACCGACGATGGGAAAGGTCGAGGCGTAGCTTTTGGGGTTACCGATGCCGGTTCCCCGCTTGCTTCGATTGCGACGGTCCATGTCGATTCCGACGGAAACGCGGTGTTGCTGTCGGGAACCAGCGAGATAGGCCAGGGGGCCCGGACCATCCTGAGCCAAATCGTCGCCGAGGAGCTTTCATTGCCGTTGGAGAGAGTCACCATGCGGCCTACCGATACCATGTATACTCCTTATGACCGGTCAACGGGTTCGAGTCGGTCTACGACTGTGATGGGAAGCGCAGTCCTGGAGGCCGCTCGGGACGCTCGTGACCAGTTGATCCAGATCGCCTCTCGAAACTTGGAGGCTCCACCGGATGCGATTCTTTTGGATAACGGCAATGTTGTGGTTGGGAACAAGAGAGTCTCTTACGGGGAATTGGTAAGCAAACATTTCACAACAGGCGGTGGAGAGATTATCGGACGAGGTTCCCTCGACGAGATGCGAGCCAAACCGCCCATGAATCCGCTCTTTTGGGAAATAGGCATTGGGGGGGTGGAGGTGGAGGTGGATCAGGAAACCGGAGAAATCAAACTCAAAAAATATGTCACCGTGGCTGATGTGGGAAAGGCCATAAATCCATTGCAGTGTGAGGGGCAAGACGAGGGGTCGGCTATGATGGGGGTGGGGCATACTCTCTACGAATCGATTGTCTATGAGAGTGGACAGATTATAAATCCGAATCTCATTGATTATCGTGTGCCTAAATTCAGGGATGTGCCAGAAAAATTTGAATGTATCCTCGTTGAGAATAGTGATGGCCCGGGTCCCTATGGTGCCAAAGGTATGGGGGAGGCGGGGATCATTCCTCCAGCAGCGGCCATAGCCAACGCGGTTGCTTGGAGTACGGGGGCGAGAATAAAAGAGCTTCCCTTGACTCCTGAAAGGGTCTGGCGGGCGCTGAAAAATAAGGAAAAAGGTTGACAATAGACTGAAGCGTGGCGCAGTCTTGACAACGGCAAGGAGCCAAATCTATGAATGTAGAAGCGAGTGATGCAATTATCAGAGGGCTCAAAGCGGCAAATGTGGACTTGGTAGCGATGTTACCTGATCACGGCTTTGACCGAGTCCAAAAAACGATAGCGGCAGATCCGAGTTTCACCTTCGTTCCAGTGAGTAATGAAGGAATTGGGGTGGGTATATGTGCGGGTGCCTTTCTAGGAGGGAAAATACCGGCCATCATGATCCCGACTTCTGGACTTCTGGTAGCTACCTGGCCTCTAGCGAGCCTTAATAATCTATGGAATATGCCGCTCTTGTTACTTATCCCTTATCGAGGAGACGTAGGCGATGCGCAACCCGTGATGAGGACGTATAAGTTCACCACAGAACCTATACTTCGCGATCTGCATATACCCTATGTGATCGTTAGCGAGATTTCTAAGATCGAAGGCGCTATTAAGGATGCTGTTGCCTCTACGTTCGCCTGGCAGAACCCTATTTGCCTACTATTCACTGGGGAGACTTTACGATGAAAAGATTTGATTGCCTCAAAGCGTTAGCGTCATTCACGGCAGAAGACGATCTCGTTGTCACGAATCTAGGTAACACACCCCACGAGTGGCATGCGGTCCGACCTTCTCGCGCCAATCTATATGGTTTCAATTTAGGGCAGTGTACGCCAGTTGCGTATGGGCTCGCCTTGGCGCTGCCTAATAGAAGGGTCATTGCTTTGGATGGCGACGGAAACCTTCTACTTCACTTGGCCTCTCTGGCAGACGTTTGCTTTCACAAGCCAGCAAATCTCCGAATCATTGTCTTTGACAATGAGGCCTATGAATCTCCCGGGGGTATGCCAACGGCGACAGCACACGGCGTGGACTTGGTGCAGATCGCCAAGGGGTGCGGCATCCAAAGGAGCTTTTTGGCCTCCACGATCGAGGAGTTTACGGAAAAGGTAAAGGCGGCGCTGGAAGAAAAAGAGCTGTGCTTTCTTGTGGCAAAGATCGAAACAGGAACTATCGGGAGAACTGAGTATGCCAGCATGGATTATAAGTTCAATAAGTACATTTTTGCTTCGTACATCGAAGAGACAGAAAAAAGACCCGTTTTAAGGCTGCGATCTAAATCTCCCTTTACAGAGAAATAGGATGATTTTTGGTTCCATTCTAACAGGAGGTTTTTTATGAATAGGAAAACATGGCTTGCGGTTTTGATGTTTCTTCTTTTTGCGCAGGCATTTAGAGCCTGGGGTGCCGAGGCGCCTAAAAGGGGTGGGCAATTGATTTTCGCTCTTGAATCAAATGTCTCAACCATGAATCCTTTTGTAAGGATGCTTTCGACTGACCAACTGATGCGCAGCCTGATCTACGAGACTCTCTTTGATTTCGACCTAAAGGGTAACATAGTACCCGCGTTGGGAGAGTCGCGGACGATCTCAAAGGACGGGCTTCATTATACGGTTAAGCTGCGCTCCGGGGTGAAGTTTCATAGTGGCCAAGAGATGACGGCCGAGGATGTCAAGTGGAGCGCGGAATACGTGATGGATCCGAAGAATGGTGCGTCGGGATTCAGTCTGATGAAGCCCGTGGAATTGGTGACCGTACTTGACCGGTATACCGTCAGGTTTAAGCTAAAAGAGCCAACGGCACCGTTTCTTAGCGCGTTAGGAACCATTCGCGGCTTTGTGGTTGTCCCGGAAAATTCGGTCCCCAGAGGGGCAGACACTTTGTCTGGGTTTCCTCCGGGAACGGGTCCTTTTGCGTTTAAGGAATGGAAGACCGGCATCCAGCTTGTTTTAGTCCGGCACAAAGAATATTGGCAAAGAGACCTTCCCTATTTAGACGAAGTCGTCTTCAAGCCCATCGCGGATGCCACGGTGCGCCTATCCTCCGTTCGAGCAGGCGATGTTAATATCATTGAGCGCACGCCAGATTCTTTCGTCCCCAAGATTAAGGCGGGCGAGTTTCCCGGTATTCGCGTTGTGGAGGCCAGGACTGGGGGTTTTAAACGTCTTATTTTCAATATGCAACAGCCCCCCTTTGACAATCGCAAGCTCCGGGAGGCGGTCGCTCTCGCTATCGATAAAAGGCAGTATTTGGACGGAGCGTTTTGGGGGTTCGGAACCCCTGTGGACCAGCGCTACCCCCCCGGCAGTCCCTGGTTTGTCAGCATGCCTCAGAGGGGACGAGATCTTGCCAAAGTGAAGGCGGCGCTCGTAGAAGCAGGCGTCGGAAAAGATTTCGAGGTGGAACTTCTGGGTCAACAGGGAGACGAGACAGAACAGCAGGTTTTGCAGCAGCAGTTGGCAACTGCAGGCATCAAAATGAAGATCAGATTGATGGAATATGGGGCTTATAGAAAAAAACAGACGGATCGGGATTTTCAAATGATTATCTTTGGAGGAAGAATCCAGCCAGACCCTCATCTCATCTATTGGGCCGAATATAATTGCTCTGAGGCAGAACAGGCCAAGGCCAAAAGGAGTACGAGAAATCTGGCGGGCTACTGCAACAAGGAAGTCGACAATTTATTGGCAGACGCGGGTAAGATTACCGATCAAAAGAGACGGTACGAGCTTTACGCAAAGGCGATACGTCGGATCTACGAAGAAGTGCCGGAAGTACCTTTGGGATTTTACCCTCGCTTTTACGCCCATGGCGATAAGGTGAAGGGCTTCGTCACAGATGACGAGAGTTCTATCAATTCGACACGCTACGGGCTATTGAAGACATGGCTCGACAAGTAGATCAGCGGGAGGAGAGCGCCCACCTTGCTACGGTTTCTTGTAAAAAGATTAATACAGCTCGTTCCTGTCCTGTTCCTTGTTTCTTTCTTCGTTTTTTTCATCATCCACCTAATTCCGGGAGATCCCGTCATTGTCATGATGGGAGAAGAGCTGCACGATCCGGAAGTCTATGAGGCTCTGCGCAAGCAGCTTGGACTGGACAAGCCCATCTATGTCCGTTACTTCCGTTGGATCGCCCGGGCTGCACAGGGGGACTTAGGCCACTCCCTTCGCACAAAAAAGCCCGTCTTCGATTCAGTTGTTGAACGCTACCCTCCGACAATCTATCTTGCCGTAAGCGCCCTCTTCCTGGGAATTGTCATCGCCGTTCCCGCCGGTACTCTTGCTGCTACCAGGCAAAACACGCTTTGGGATTATTCATCTATGGGTTTTGCCCTTTTAGGCATCTCTATTCCCAATTTCTGGCTGGCTCTCCTTCTCATCCTGGGTTTTGGGGTTTATCTCGGGTGGCTTCCCACGATGGGCTATACGGACCCAGGGACTAACTTCGCAGCTTTCCTTGGGCATCTCGCCCTTCCCGCTATCGTGCTGGGCACCGATCTAGGATCCGCAACAACGCGTTATATAAGAGCCGAAATGCTGGAGCAATTGCGGCTAGATTATGTTCGCACCGCTCGGGCCAAGGGGCTTCCTTACTATTTGGTATTTTACAAACACGCCCTCAAGAACTCGTTGATCGCGGCTACCACGGCGATTGGATTGCACGTCGGTCGCTTGCTGGGGGGTTCAACCGTGGTTGAGACTGTATTTGCTTGGCCTGGGTTGGGCCGTTTAGTCCTGGAGGCAGTCTATTCACGTGACTACCCGGTGCTCCAGGGGGCTGTGCTGTTCTTGGCATTGAGCTACGTATTGGTCAATTTGATCGTTGACATCCTGTATAAGTGGCTAGATCCTCGGATTCGTCTGGGCTGATATGAATACAGGACTTGATGTCGCAAGTCGACCATCTCGATTCCGCCTAAGGGTTCAGACTCTCAGAAAAAGCATTGCAGGTTCATTGGGTGTTGTTTTCCGCAATCGTCTGGCTGCTTTGGGCTTTTTGATTGTACTCCTGGTCTCAGTTACCGCAGCTTTCGCTCCTCTGCTAACAACCCATGATGCCTTCCAGATGGATCTCACTAACCGTCTCACAGGACCGTCTTTGATGCATGTCTTGGGTACTGATATGTATGGCCGTGATACTTTTACACGTATCGTACTTGGCAGTCGGATTGCGATGCAGGTGGCTCTGGGGGCTGTCCTTCTGGCTGTTGCAATCGGGGTTCCCCTCGGGGCTGTGTCGGGATATATCGGAGGATACGTAGATACGGTCACGATGAGATTCATCGATGCCCTTCTGGCTTTTCCCGGACGTCTGCTGGCCATAGCTATGGTGGCGGCCCTAGGGGCCAGCTTTTTCACCCTATATGTGGCAATCGGTATCAATGCGGTACCAGGTTATGCTCGAGTGGTTCGAGGGGCTGTTCTGTCGCAAAAGGAGAAAGAATATGTTGAAGCGGCCCGGATGACAGGAGAATCGGAATTCCAAATTTTATTTTTTCAAATCCTTCCAAATTGTATCGCCCCCATCTTGGTTCTTGTCACGCTGGATTTCGCTCACGCCATTTTACTGGAGTCATCCCTGAGCTTTTTAGGACTTGGGTTCCCCCCTCCAGCTCCGAGCTGGGGACTGATGCTGAGCGAAGCCCGAGGTTATATGGAACTCGCACCTCATGTAACGATCTTTCCAGGCCTTGCCATCTCTTTTAGCATCTTGGGATTTAACCTCTTGGGGGACGGTTTGAGGGACGTTTTCGATCCACGCCAATACGAGGGCTGAGTATGGAGAGGCCTCTTCTTGAGGTGAAGAACCTCAAGGTGCAGTTTAAGTTGAAGCACGGTACGCTGACGGCCGTTGACAACCTTTCTTTAATTATCCGAGAGAGTGAGACACTGGGCATCGTGGGGGAAACAGGATGTGGCAAAAGCGTCACCGGTCTTTCCATCCTCCGTCTGGTACCCTCTCCCCCCGGCCAGGTGGCTTACGGCGAGATTCTTTTTGAAGGGGAGGATTTGCTAAGAAAAAGCGAAGGGGAAATGCAAAAGATCCGCGGCCGCAAGATCTCCATGATCTTTCAGGAGCCTATGACCTCACTTAACCCCTCGTTTACCGTTGGAGAGCAAATTGCTGAGTGCTACCGCATCCATTTGGGCCATTCCAGAAAAGGGGCACGGGAGTCGACTGAAAATATCTTGAAGGCAGTGCGCATCCCATCGCCTAAGTTTCTGATGGCTTGTTACCCATACGAGCTCAGTGGGGGGATGAGACAGCGGGTGATGATCGCTATGGCACTGGCCTGCGGGCCCAAACTGCTCATAGCCGATGAGCCCACCACTGCGTTAGATGTGACCATCCAGGCCGAGATTTTGGAACTCCTGGAAGAGCTGCAAAAGAGAATAAAGATGGCCATGATTTTCATCTCCCATAATCTCGGCGTAGTCGCACGGCTCTGCAATCGAATTGCGGTCATGTACGCAGGCTCGATCGTCGAGCTCGCGGAGACTTCCGCCCTCTTTGCTCACCCGCTTCACCCTTATACGATAGGGCTCCACAATGCCATTCCCAGTCGGGCGTTACGGAACGAACAGCTCAGGGTGATTCCGGGCAGTGTTTGTGACCTCATGGATCCTCCTTCAGGCTGCAAATTTCACCCTCGGTGCTTTAAGACAAAAGAGATCTGCAAGACAAAAGTTCCGCATCTGGAGGAGAAAATATCTGAGCGGTTGGCGGCTTGCTATTTCCCCGGAGAATGACTGCTATGCTCGAAGTCAAAGAGCTGACTAAGTATTTCGACGTGAGCGGAGACACTTTGAGCCGCCTGCTCAGAGGGAAACAAATCCTCAAGGCAGTGGATCATGTCAACTTTGGGATACCCGAAGGGAAAACCGTTGGTCTGGTGGGTGAGAGCGGCTGTGGCAAGTCCACCACGGCCCGCCTCATCACGCGCTTGATCCCAGCCACGGAAGGAGAGGTCTATTTTGAAGGAAAACAGCTCTTGTCTTTGCCTAAAAGGGAGAACCGAGAGATAAGGAGATATATCCAAATGGTCTTTCAAGATCCGTATGGCTCTCTAAATCCCCGAATGAGCGTATTGGATATTGTGGGACGTCCGTTAACCCTCTATTTCGGTAGCAAAGGAAAGAAGAGAGTGGACCAAGCCGCAGAGTTGTTGGAGCTGGTGGGGATGCAACCGGATCATCTCTCCCGTTATCCTCATGAGCTGAGCGGTGGCCAACGGCAGAGGATAGGAATCGCCCGCGCCTTGGCTACTCGCCCAAAGGTGTTAATCGCCGACGAGCCCGTCTCTTCACTCGATGTATCCGTGCAGGCTCAGGTCTTGAACCTCTTTAAGAGGCTTCAACGAGAGCTTAAGCTTACAATGCTATTTATTTCGCACGACCTAAGTGTTGTAGAGTATCTCGCCGATACTGTAGCGGTTATGTACGCAGGAAAGATAGTGGAGGTTGCCCCTGTCGAAGAAATTTTCCAATCTCCTCTCCACCCGTACACTCAGGCATTGATTGCCTCCAATATTACACCGCTATCGGCCTTAGAAAGAGCCCCGCTGAGGCTGAGAGGGGAAATCGCCCTTCCGGTTAATCCACCGGCCGGCTGCCGCCTCGAACCGAGGTGTCCCATTCGTGTTCTGCACTGCAGTTCCGTTGAACCGCCGCTCGAAGTAAAGAAACCGATGCACCGGGCAGCTTGCCATGAGGCTTAAATGGCCTGGGGAAAATTCCGCTTAAACAGGAAACAGAAATATCCGTGAAATCACGAGATGCCACAATCTGGCCGCGGCCTAAAAAGATCGGTCTGCCCTCTGTCCGCCGTTCACAGAGCGCCAATCATACCTTGACGCTTTACAAGGCGTTGTGCTAGTTAGGTGACTATGCACAATTCTTTTATAGCGGCGAGCTAAGATTTAAGCCTTTGGGTCGGAAGGAGACTTATGAACTTTGAAGGCGGCATGGAGATTGATCGCCCTCCTGAAAAGGTCTGGAATTTTCTTTGGGATGTCGGAAAACTTTCTCGGTGCATTCCTGGGTGTCGGCGGTTACTGACTCTTAAGGAGGGAGAGAAATATCAATTGGATCTCAGCGATAACGTGGGTCCGATTCGTGTAGATTTTGAAGCATATGCAGATGTCAAGGTCGTCGAGCCAGGGAAGTCGATCCAGCTTTCCTTGCAAGGCAAGGATCTTAAGGGAGGGGGACTGAGGCAGACGATGGAGATTACCTTGGAAGGGATAAGCGAATCAAAGACAAAAGTAAATTTCAAGGCAAGCGTCACCGTTTTTGGCAAGCTGGGGACTTTGGGCTACCCCTTTATAAAGAAAAAAGCCAATTCGGTCATAGAAGAATTTGGCCAAAGGGTGAAATCCGAAATCGAAGCGGCCTAAATCTAAGGAGAGCACTATGGATTGTGAGCTTACAGAGCCTCACTCGATGGATGAGGCTCTCAACGTTTTGTCCCGCTATGGGAGGGATGCGATGCCGATTGCGGGTGGCCAATCCCTTCTTGTCATGCTGAGGAACGGGCTGATTTCCCCCAAGGTATTGGTGAGCTTGGAAAATTTGGCAGAGATCAGAGGGATTGAGGCAACGCAGGAGCGAAAACTTTGCTTGGGGGCAATGGTTACCTGCTCTATGCTGAAGGCGTCGCGAGAAATCAGAGAAATGGCTCCTTTTCTGGCGCAGGCGGCAGGAAAAGTAGCGTCTACTCCCATTAGAAATCTAGGCACCATTGGCGGGAACATCTCGCATAACGAACTTGGGGCGGATTTGCCGCCGCCCCTGCTGGTGCTGGACGGAGAAGCTGAATGCAGAGGTTTGAAAGGGTTAAGAAAGATCCCATTAAGGGAATTTTTCCGGGACTATTTTAGTACCTCTTTGCAGGAAGGTGAAATTGTCTGCCGGATCCAGCTGCCGAGCCTCCCTGCTGGGGCAAGAGGCGTGTATCTTAAGCATTCAACTAGAGCAGAAGACTTGGCAATGGTGGGTGTGGCGGTTCTTCTTGTTCCAGATGGGAGCGAGGGGAAAAGGATCTCAGATCTCAGGATAGCTTTGGGGGGTGTAGCACCGGTTCCTTTCCGGGCCAAAAAGGCAGAATCCCTGCTCGGGAACAAAACGGTGGTAAGCCAGGAATTTATTAAAGAGGTCGCTGATACGGCTGCGGGAGAAGCAGACCCCATTACGGATGCGGATGCCAGTGCTGACTATCGGCGGAAAATGGTGCGGGTTTTTGTTCGCAGGGCCATCCAGCAGGCGATGGAAAAGTGAAGATAGGGG
>Ga0209431_10003303_pt1 | contig 12871 bp, 8 predicted proteins | sample RifCSP13_3_FD_184021 | JGI IMG/M metagenome (GOLD analysis project Ga0209431, IMG submission 184021) | Soil microbial communities from Rifle, Colorado - Rifle CSP2_sed 13_3 (SPAdes) (version 2) | ecosystem: Environmental > Terrestrial > Deep subsurface > Rock core/Sediment | place: Rifle...
TGCAGCATCCGCAGCGTGTTCTCGTAGACCGCGAGGGAGGTCGCGCCGCGGGCGCGGAGGTCGGCCAAGAACGCGGCGGGGTCGCGTCCCTCGCGCACGGCGATCTCCTGCCAGGCCGCGCCGTCCAGAATCACTTCGACCGTGCGGGTTTGCTGCTCCACATGCCAGCGCGCGCCGAGGATGACCACGGCCGCGGCGAGACCTACCGCCACCAGCCCGACGAGCGCCCCGTACCGGCGCATCAGGAGGTCTCCCCGATCCGTACGCTCAGCCGCACCTGGCCTCCCTCCACGGCCACCGACTCGATGCGCATCGCCACCGGCATCCCCTCGAGAGCGATCAGGGGATTGAGGCTGGAGACGAGGACGCTGCCGATCTCGCGGGGGATCTGCACACCGCTCACGGTGAGAGTCTGCACGTAGAGGTCGACCGTGGTCGGGGATGCGACCACCAGCCGCCCTTCCATGCGCACCCGCAGGTCCACCACGCCCAGCCGCACGTCGCCTTCAATCGTGATGACCCCGCCATCCAGCCGCAGGACCGCCCGCCGCACGCCCTTCGCGCTGGCCAGGAAGGCCTGCACGTCCTCCTGGGCGAGGGTGACCTCTCCCTCTCCCCGTCCCACCCGCGTGATCGCAGAGGCATCGCCGCGCAATAGCCGTCCGGGGTCAACCTTCACGTCCTCCAGGCGCAGGGAAAGTTGCTCTATGGTCAGCCGGCCCGCGATCGCGCGCCGCACATCGAGATTCAGCCGGTCCAGTGCTCCCGTCACGATCGCCCACGGCGGGGCATTGACCTGCACGCTGACCTGCGGCGAACCGGCAAAACTGCGGGCCACGGCCATGCGCAGCCGCCAGGAAAGCACCGTCGGCGCCAGCGCCACGGCCAGGATGACGACGACCGCCAGGGCGGTGAACAGCCAGACGGCCAGCCGCGAGCGGGCGTTCATCTACGCCCGCGCCGCTGTCATCTGCCGGAGATAGGCGTCGATGAAGGGGTCGAGGTCGCCGTCGAGCACGCTGAGGGCGTTGCCCACCTCGAGGCCGGTCCGGTGGTCCTTCACCATCTGATAGGGATGCAGGACATAGGAGCGGATCTGGTTGCCCCAGGCTACGTCCTTGTGCGCGCCGCGCAGGACCGAGAGTTGCTCGCGCTGCTTTTCCTCCTCGAGTTCCAGCAGGCGGGCGCGGAGGATGCGCATCGCGGTGAGTTTGTTCGCGTGCTGCGACCGCTCATTCTGACACTGCACGACGATCCCGCTGGGCAGGTGCGTGATGCGCACGGCCGTCTCGACCTTATTCACGTTCTGGCCGCCGGCTCCTCCGGCCCGAAACGTGTCGATGCGCAGGTCGTCGTCCTTGAGGTCGATCTCGACCTCCTCCGCCTCCGGGATGACGTCCACCAGCGCGAAGGACGTATGGCGGCGGCGGGAGGCGTCGAAGGGAGAGATGCGCACCAGCCGGTGCACGCCGCGCTCCCCGCGCAGGTGGCCGTAAGCCTTCGGCCCCTGCACGATCACGGTGACGCTCTTGATGCCCGCTTCCTCACCCGGGGAGAGGTCGGCGATCTCGGTGGCGTAGTCGCGCGACTCCGCCCAGCGCAGGTACATGCGCAGCAGCATCTCCGCCCAGTCCGCCGCCTCCGTCCCGCCCGCGCCGGCATGGATCGCCAGGATGGCGTTGGCCGCGTCGTGCGGCTCGCGCAGGAGGGTACTCTGCTCCAGGCGATCCAGTTCCTGCTGGATGGCACGGGCTTCCCCAGCGAGTTCCTCCGCCGTGACCCCCTCGGGGTGCTCCTCCGCCAGGGCGAGCAGGACGCTCAGGTCCTCGATCCGCCGGCTGAGACGGTCGACATCCTCTAGTTGCGTCTGCAGCGTGCTCAGTTCGCGCCCAAGACGGCGCGCTTCGTCGGGATTGTCCCAGAGGGTGGGCCGCTGCATCGCCTGCTCCAGTCCGGCGATGCGACGGCGTTTGGCATCCAGGTCAAAGATGGCCCTGAATGGCCGCGAGTTTGCGTTGGCTCTGGTCGACTGTGGACTTCACTTCCTCAATGGTCATGAGCGCTGCTCCTACGAGGATACCTGCTCCGGCGCGGGGCCGGTCACCCGCCTCATTATAACCAGAACGGCGCGCCGGCGGGGCGCCCCGTCGACGTCACCCCTATCAGCGCAGCACCGTCAACATGCCCAGGAGAATTAGGCCGACCGCGCGTGGCACCGCCAGGCCCAGCGCGTCGCCGGTGAGCAGACGGATTACGCCGAAGACCGCTCCGACCAGCAGCGACCAGATGAGTACTTCCGGAGGCCCACCGGCAGACACCACCAGCGGGGGAAGCGTGGAGAGAAGCAGGGCAATCCACGGTCCACGCCAGGCCTGGGCGAAGGTGAACACTGCACCCCGGAGCCAGCCCTCCCACGCCAGAGCCCCCAGGAGTAGCGCCGCTCCACCGACCAGCCACCCGCCGGGTAGCGGCGTCATCTGCAGGAAGAAACCATAATGCGCGTAGGCGGAGAGCATTACGGCGCCCAGTGCCCCCACGACACCGAGCCCCAGGAGTGCAGACACCGGAGTGCGGCGCGGCCAAAACGCCAGCCCCTTCCACCCCCCGGCGGTGATCCGGGCCGCGAATAGCACCGCCACGGGAACTATCCATCTTCCGGCTGTAGGCATCAGACCACCGACCGATGGCTGCAAGAGTAGGAGAAGCCCGGGCCACACGAGTGATGCGACCAGGCGCCGGAATGGAGGCTCCTGCCACCAGCTTCGTGCCGATCCCGCTGCCGCGGGCAAGATCAGCAGCACGAGCACGATTAGCATGCCGGGCCCCACGAGCCAACCACCGCGCAGGTACGGCGTGGGGACGGCAGCTGGGACGCGGGCAACGATCACGCCTTCTTGGCCCAAAGGCAGCCGCGTCAGCACCCGGCCCAGCGGATCCACGATCATCGAGATGCCGGTGTTGGCAGCGCGGGCGACGGGCCGCCCGGTCTCTACAGCCCGCAGTGGTGTGTACGCGGCGTGCTGGGCGGGTCCGGCCGAAGTTCCGAACCAACCATCATTGGTCAGGACGACAAACGGCCCCGCGTCCGGTCGCGTCTCTTCTCGGGCGATCTCGGCGAAGGCCGACTCATAGCAGATCGCGATGCCCACCGACCCCGCGCGGGTGGGCACGGGATCACGGGTTCGACCCGGGGTGACCCCGGCCTCACCGAAAGGCACGAGCCGGCGCTTGGCATACGTGCCTCGGACCTCACCGTCCTGAAGGACGACGGCTGTGTTACGCACGGCGGCACCGCTCGCCTCGAAACTGCTGGCGACCACAATCCGGTCCGGCGCCCACGCCGCGATTTCTGGGAGCGTTCCACCCGGGCCGAAGAGGTTGACGGGAATCGCCGTCTCCGGAAATACGATCACGTCGGCGCCCCGGGCGCGGGCCTCGCGCGTGAGGCGTTCCATCACCGCGAGCTGTGTCTGATGCGTGCTGACGTCGCCTTTCGCAAACGGCGAGATGTTGGGCTGCAGCGCCGCCAGACGCAGCGTCTCGGCGAGTGGCATCTGCAACCGCCGCGCCCCGTAGGCCACACCACCGGCCAGCACCAGCGCCACCAGCCCCAGGCCCACGACCTCCGCGCGGCGCGGCCGGGCTGCAAGCGTGACCAGCGACGCGTTCCCCAGCGCGATCGTGAACGACACAAAATGCACGCCACCAATCGCGGCTAACTGGAGCACCGGCAGAGTGCGGTGCTGCGAAACCCCAAGCAGCCCCCAAGGAAATGCCAGCGGCCCGATCGAGCGCGCCACCTCCACCGCGGTCCAGACAAGGGGAATGAGCAGGAGGTCCCAGCCTGGATATCGCGGGCTCACCCACCGCAAGAGCCCGGCGAACCCGCCGATGTAAAGAGCGAGGATGGCGGCCAGCAACGCCCAGGTGACCACCCCAAAGAGCGTGATCCAGGACAACGTGAGGGCGAACCAGACGAGACCAGTAAGGTAGCCCCGCCAGAAGGCTTCCCGCGGCGCGGCCGTGCGGAGGGACCACAGGAGAGGTACGAGCGCCACCCAGGCCAGCAGGCCCAGGTCAAGCGGGGGAAAGGCGGCCCAGAGGAGGAGACCCGAGGCGAGCGGTCCGAGATGCCGGGGAACTACACGTCCCGGCCGTGACACTTCTTGAATTTCTTGCCGCTCCCGCACCAGCAGGGATCGTTGCGGCCAATCTTGCGCTGCTCGCGCGCCGCCGGAGAAGCATGGGGGTTCGCGCCGCCGGCTGCGCCACCCCGGCCACCGAGCGCAACGGGCTGGCGCACGCGCGGCGCGGGCACGGCCGTCTCCGGGCCGACCTGCACGCGCAGAAGGAACTTTACCGCCTCCTCTTGGATGTCGTGCAGCATCTGCTGGAAAAGGTCGTACCCTTCCCGCTGGTACTCGATCAGTGGGCTCGCCTGGGCGTAGGCGCGCAGGCCGATGCCCTCGCGCAGCGACTCCATGTTCTGCAGGTGGTCGATCCACTTGCGGTCGAAAACCTGCAACAGGATGAGCCGTTCGATCTCGCGGAAGGTCTCCTCCCCGACCTCCCGCTCTTTCGCCTCGTAGGCCTCGAGTGCCCGCGCGAGCAGGAACTCGATGATCTCGTCGGAGGAACCGCGGAGGTTCTCCTCGCGCACGTCGGCCAGGTGGGGAATGAGCGCCGCCGCGGCCTCGCGCAGGCCCGGGATACCCCACTCGTCACGCGGGACGCTCGAGGGGCAGTAGAGGTTGACCGTCTCCTCCACGAGGCGCTCGATCATGTCGACGAGATTCTCGCGCAGGTTCTCGCCGCGGAGCACCTTGCGGCGCTCCTCGTAGATCACCTTCCGCTGCACGTTCATCACGTCGTCATACTCGAGGACGTGCTTGCGGACGTCGAAATGGTACTGCTCCACCTTCTTCTGTGCACCCTCGATCTGGCGGGAGACGAGGTTGGCCTCGATGGGCGTGTCTTCGTCGATGCGCAGCCGGTCCATCCAGGCGGCCACGCGCTCGCCGCCGAAAATGCGCATCAACTCGTCGTCCAGCGCCACGTAGAAGCGGCTGGACCCGGAGTCCCCCTGTCGGCCGGAGCGACCGCGCAGCTGATTGTCGATGCGCCGCGCCTCGTGCCGTTCCGTACCGACGACGTGCAGGCCGCCCAGCGCCTTGACCTTCTCCGCCTCCGGGGGGTCGGGCGGGTTGCCGCCCAAGATGATGTCCACGCCGCGGCCGGCCATGTTGGTGGCCACGGTGACCGCTCCCAGCCGGCCGGCCTGGGCGATGATCTCCGCTTCCTTCTCGTGGTTCTTCGCGTTGAGGAGCTGGTGCGGGATGCCGCGCCGCCGCAGCATCTCGGAAAGCGTTTCGTTCTTCTCAATGGAGCGGGTGCCCACCAACATCGGCCGGCCCTGCTTATGCCACTCTTCGATCTCCGCCACGACCGCCTTCCACTTGGCCCGCTCGTTCTTGAAGATCACGTCGGGGTGATCCTGGCGGATCATCGGCTTGTGCGTGGGGATGACGACGACCGGGAGGTTGTAGATCTTCTGCAGTTCCTCTTCCTCGGTCTTGGCCGTGCCGGTCATGCCGGCCAGCTTCTGGTACATGCGGAAGAAGTTCTGGAAGGTGATGGTCGCGAGCGTCTGGCTCTCCCGTTCCACCTTCACCCCTTCCTGGGCCTCGATCGCCTGATGCAGGCCGTCGGAGTAACGGCGGCCGAACATCAGCCGGCCGGTGAACTCGTCGACGATAATCACCTGGCCGTCCTTGACGACGTAGTCCACGTCCTTCTTGTAGCAGGCGTGGGCCCGGACGGCCTGCTGGATGTGGTGCATCAGGTCGACGTGCTCGGGATCGGAGAGGTTACCGATGCCGAGTATGCGCTCGACCTTGGTGACGCCTTCCTCGGTCAGGGTGGCGTTCTTGATCTTCTCTTCGACCGTGTAGTCCGCCCCGGGGGTGAGCCGGCGCACGATCTGGGCGAACTGCTTGTAGCGCTCCGTCGGCGCCTCCACCATGCCGGAGATGATCAGCGGGGTGCGCGCTTCGTCGATGAGGATGAAGTCCACCTCGTCCACGATGGCGTAGTAGAGGTCGCCCAGGACCACGTCCTCCACCCGCAGGACCATATTGTCGCGCAGATAGTCAAAGCCGAACTCGTTGTTCGTCCCGTAGGTGACGTCGGCGTGGTAGGCCTCGCGCCGCGTCACCGGCCGGAAGTGGTTCAGCCGGTCGTCGTGATGCGGGTGGGGGTCGTCGTAGGCGAGGTCGTAGATCCCTGAGAACTCGTGGCCGATCGCCGCCACGCTGAGGCCAAGGGCGTGGTAGATGGGGGCCATCCACCCGGCGTCGCGCCGGCTCAGGTAGTCGTTCACGGTGACCAGGTGCCCGCCGCGACCCAGCAGGGCGTTCAGGTAGATGGGCAGCGTGGCGACCAGCGTCTTGCCCTCGCCGGTTTTCATCTCGGCGATCTTGCCCTTGTGCAGGATGGCGCCGCCCATCAACTGGACGTCGAAGTGGCGTTGGCCGATAGTCCGTCTGCTCGCCTCGCGGACCAGGGCGAAAGCCTCGGGCAGCAGATCGTCTAGGACCTCCTGGGCGGCGGCCTTCCGCGGCTCCTCCGCCACCCCGTCCAGCGCCTCGGCGATACGCGCGCGGAACTCGTCCGTCTTGGCCCGCAGCGCCTCGGCGGAGAGGCGCTCCATCTCGGGCTCAAGTTGGTTGATTTCCTGAACGATCGGCTCCAGGCGGCGGATCTCCCGCTCGCTCCCTTCGCCCAGCAGCCGACTCAGCAACCCCATGCGGCACAACTCCTCAGCACGGCAATCAATTCATTATAGCGAACGTCGGAATACGTGGGTTCCGTTCCCGCGAAGGCAACGAGACTGCCCTTCATTGAAGAGATCGGGGAATTTGCCGCGGGTGCCTTACGCTACTACGGGCGCCCCACCGCCAGCCAGCCCACTGGCCGGTTCACGGCGTTGAGGACGGCGCGCACGACCGCCTCCCGCTGGTCTTCGCGCACCACGGAGGAGCCGCTCAAGACCTCACCCTCCTGCCCCGCCAGGGTGATCACGACGACGGCGACCTCCCGCTCCCCCACCTTGGGCACGCTAACGGCGTCCAGGATAAGCAGGCCCGCGACGCGCAGGAACACTTCCACCGCTCGGAGGGCCGCCTCCGCGACCAGGTCCAGTCGAGTGCGGCCGGTGTTCGGCCCGCTGGTGACGCCTTCGTAGAGGAGACCGCGGTCTTCCAGATGCACCTTCACTTCGGTGGTGTTGCGCAGCGAGGCCACGCTCAGGCCCACGTACTTCAGCCGGGACTGCGGCGGCGGGGCCTGCGCTTCGGCGGAGCGCATCGCCGCCACCCGGATCTGCCGCGGGTCCACCTGCACGCCCAGTTCCGCGCTCAGCGCGGACGCGACGTCCATGGCGATCAGTTTGGGACTGCGGTCGGCCTGCCCCAGCACGTGGATCAGCGCCAGCCCGCCGCTCTGATCGGGCTCCACCCGCACGGAGACCACGCCGCGCAGGCGGCGGACGATCTCCTCCGCGTGCTGCTGCAGCGTCTTACCGTCCCGGCGCTGCTCCACCCTGGCCCCCATCCGTGCCCCCGTGACCGGGGACGACTTAGTCCGGTTCGATCAGCCCGTAGTCTCCACTCTTTCGCCGGTAGATCACGTTTATCTTCTCCGTCTGCGCATCGCGGTAGACGAAGAAGGCGTGCCCCAGGCGCTCCATCTCGATGATCGCGTCCTCCGCCGCCATGGGCTTCATGGGAAACCGCTTGATGCGGACGATCTCCGGCGGGAGGGGCGGAGTCGGCACCGCCCGCAGCGCCGCCTCCGCGCCGGCGACCTGCCGCCGTTTGCTCCGCGTCGCGTCGATGCGCCGCTTCTCGATCAGCCGGCTGCGCCGCTTCTCGATCTGCTTTTCCAGCTTCTCCACGACGCCGTCAATGGAGGCGAACATATCGCCGCTGCGGTGCGTCCCCCGCAGCACCAGGCCGTCGCCCCAGACGGTGACCTCCGCCACCTGGGTGCGGCCGGCGGAGCGCTGCCGCTCCACCTCCAGCACGACCTGGGCCTCGCGAAGGTGACCGAGGTGCCGGCTGAGTTTGCGCAACTTGCGCTCGGCGTAGCGCTTCAGCGTGTCGCCAACTTCCAGACGTCGGCCTTGAATGATGACATTAAAAGGCTGAGCCCGGCGGGCCATGGTCTCCTCGGCAAAAGAGAAATAGAGGTCAGGGAGGACGACGACCCCCGGCCCCACGTTCCGGGGTCAGGCCAGTACTTCTGCGCCCGAAATCCTTCCCCCTCCGGCCGTCTCAAAGTGTGGTCCACTCGCGGGCGGGGAAGTAGGTCTCGAAGCCGCGGCGGGCGTAGCGGTCGGTCATCCCGGCGAGGAAGTCGCAGACCATGCGGGGGGGCGCGGGGGCGTCCGGGACCGTGCGGAACTCCTCCGGGATCTCCCCCGGATGCGCCAGATAGTGCGCGAAGAGCGCCCGGATTACGACATGCGCCCGGCGTACGTCATCCGCGGTATGCGGTCCGAGGTAGACCCGTTCGGAGAGGAAGTCCTTCAACCGGTTCTGCGCCTGCCGGATCTCGTCGCTGAGGGCGATGCGGTCCGCGGTCTGCCCCTGCTGGACGACGTCATGGATCATCCGAGAGAGCCACTCCCCCCGGTAGGGGCCGAGGACCGCCCGCACGGCGGCCGGGACCTCGTCTTCCCGCACGATTCCGGCGCGGACCGCGTCGTCCATGTCGTGGTGCACGTAGGCGATGCGGTCGGCCAGACGGACCACCTGGCCCTCCAGGGTCGCCGGCAGCGCCTCCGGATCGGGGGCGGGCTCCAGGTCGCGCAGGCCCTTGGAATGGCCGCCGATGCCGTCGCGCACCTCCCAGGTCAGGTTCAACCCCCAAAGGACGGTGCCGTCCGCGCGCTGCCGGCGCTCCAGCACGTCCACGACGCGCAGGCTCTGCTCGACATGGCGGAACCCGCCGTAGGGTGCCATCGCCTCGTCCAGCGCGGCCTCGCCGGCATGGCCGAAAGGCGGATGGCCCAGGTCGTGCCCCAGGGCGATGGCCTCGGTCAGGTCCTCATTCAGCCGCAGGGCTCGGGCAATAGTGCGGGCGATCTGGGCGACCTCCAGCGTGTGCGTGAGACGAGTGCGGTAGTGGTCGCCTTCAGGCGCCAGGAAGACCTGGGTCTTGTGCTTCAGCCGGCGGAAGGACTTGCTGTGCAGAATGCGGTCGCGGTCTCGCTGGAAACAGGTGCGCAGGTCGTCCTCCGGCTCGGGGACGGCACGTCCCAGGGAGCGGGCCGCCGGCGCCGCGCCGGGGGCCAGCCAGGCCTGCTCGCGGGCCTCAATCTGCTCACGGATAGTCATGAACAAGCCCTGCCGCAAATGGCGTGGCTCAACAGGAGCGGGCCCCTGCACCGGAGAAGGCGTGCTCGATACCAGTCAATGAGTAGCCCACGCCGCGATGCCCGGATCACGGTAGGACGAGCGCTCTCAAGGGTGCTTCTGAGCCAACTGGTCTTCCTGGGAGGCCTCACCGGGGGAGCACTGCTCATCGTGACGGTGGCACGCCGCGTCACAAACCAGATCGTTTCGGATGTCGTATTCGGCATGCTGCTCGTTGGACTCTTGCTGGGTGTCCTTGCCGCGCGGCAGAAGATCCTCCTGCCGGAAGAACCTATTCCACTTCGGCAGTTCCTCATCGGGAAGGTTTGGGGATTGGTGGCCCTGACCCTAGTGGTCGCCCTCAGCGTGACGGCTGTCCCACCCGGAGGACCAATTCTGGGGGTATGGATCAACGTTGCCGTCCTCTTGGCCTTCGCCCTTGCCCTGAGTTGGCCCGCGGTCGCGAAGTACATCGCACATCTGATCCGAAGACAATGACCCTTTACAGGGCCATCCCGTCTTGCTTGGCGTCGGTCAGACGTCGCGGGCGACCTTCACCGACTCCCGCAGCCGGGCCTGCGCCGCGGCCAAGCGGGCGATGGGCACGCGGAAGGCTGAGCAGGAGACGTAGTCCAGCCCGATCTGGTGGCAGAATTCCACGGACGACGGATCGCCGCCGTGCTCGCCGCAGATGCCGACCTCCAGGTTCGGGCGCGTCTTCTTGCCCAGCTCCGTGCCGATCTGCATCATCTTGCCGACCCCGTCCCGGTCCAGGACGCGGAAGGGATCCTCCGGTAGAATACCGCGCTCCACGTACCGGGTCAGGAACTTCGCCTGCGCGTCGTCGCGGGAGAAGCCGAAGACCGTCTGCGTCAGGTCGTTCGTCCCGTAGGAAAAGAACTCTGCCAGTTCGGCGATCTGATCGGCGACCAGCGCGGCCCGCGGCAACTCGATCATCGTGCCGAACATGTACTTGATCTGGACACCGGACTCGCGGACAAGCTGCTCGGCGATGCGGCTCAACTGCTCGTGCACGACCCGCAGTTCGTTGACGTGGCCTACCAGCGGGATCATGATCTCGGGGATCACGTCCAGGCCGTCGTCCCGCTTCATCTCGATCGCCGCCAGCAGAATCGCCCGCACCTGCATCTCGTTGATCTCCGGGTAGAGGATCCCCAGCCGGCAGCCGCGCAGCCCGAGCATGGGGTTGACCTCCTGTAGTTCCTGCACGCGGCGGCGGAGCGCGCGCAGCCGCTCTAGACGCCCGGGGTCCTTCGCCGGAATGGCCAGCCGGTCCCGCTCTTTGGCGAGCCAGTCCGACTCCTTCCCCGTCAGTTCGATGCGCGTAATCTCCTCGACCAGCTGGTGCAGCGGCGGGAGGAACTCGTGGAGCGGCGGGTCGAACAGGCGGATGATCACCGGCCAGCCGACCATCTCGCGGAAGAGGCCTTTGAAGTCTTCTTTCTGCAACGGCTCCAACCGCGCCAAGGCCGTGCGCCGCTCCTGCTCGGTCTCCGCCATGATCATCTCAAGGTAGGTTGGCTGTCGTTCTTCTTTGGTGAACATGTACTCGGTGCGGCATAGGCCGATGCCCTCCGCGCCGAACTCGCGCGCCTTGCGGGCGTCCTCCGGGTAATCGGCGTTCGCGCGCACGCCCAGCGTCCTCACTTCGTCGGCCCAGGTGAGGAACTCCTCGACGTGCCCGCCGAGCCGCGGCTCGACCAGCGGCATCGCACCCAGGATGACCTCGCCGGTGTTGCCGTCGATGGTGATGACGTCGCCCTCGCGGATGGTCTTGCCGTCGCCGCTGAACTGCCGGGCCCCTTCGTCGATGCGGAGTGACTCCGCGCCGACGACCGCGGGCGCGCCAATGCCGCGGGCCACGATGGCGGCGTGACTGGTCATCCCACCCCGACCCGTCAGAATCCCCTGGGCCACGAGCATCCCGTGCACGTCGTTGGGGTTGGTCTCGGTGCGGACGAGGATGACCTTCTCCCCCGCCCGGCCGCGCTCCGCGGCCACGTCGGCGTCAAAGACCACGGCGCCCTGCGCCGCCCCCGGGCTGGCGGCGAGCCCCCGCCCCAGCACGGTCTTGGGCGCGGCGGGATCGACCTGCCGGTGGAGGATCTTCTCGAACTCGTTGGCGTCCACGCGCAGCAGGGCCTCGTCTTGGCGGATCACGCCCTCGTGCGCCATGTCCACGGCGATTTTCACCGCGGCCTGTGCGGTGCGCTTGCCGGCGCGCGTCTGCAGCATATAGAGCTTGCTCCGCTCGATGGTGAACTCGATGTCCTGCACGTCCCGGTAGTGGCGCTCCAGCAGATCGGCGATGCGCTGCAGTTCCTGGTGGGCCTCGGGCTGTTCCTCGGCCAGTTCGGCGATCGGCCGCGGTGTGCGGGTGCCGGCGACGACGTCCTCGCCCTGGGCGTTCAGCAGGTACTCGCCGTAGAGGATCTTTTCCCCGGTGGCCGGGTTGCGGGTGAAGGCCACGCCCGTCCCCGACGTGGGCCCCATGTTGCCGAAGACCATCGTCTGGATGTTCACCGCGGTGCCCAGGTCGTGCGGGATCTTGTGGTAGGTGCGGTAGCTGACCGCCCGCGGCGTATTCCAGGATTCGAAGACGGCGCGGACGGCCATTTCCAGTTGTTTCATCGGGTCGTCCGGAAAGTCCGCGCCGGTCGCTTCCGTAACGATGCGGCGGTAGTCCTTGATCAGTTCCTGCAGATCTTGCGCGGTCAACTCCACATCCTGCTTCACGCCGCGCGCCTGCTTGAGCCCGGCCAGGGCCTCCTCGAAGCGCTCGTGCTTCACGCCGAGCACCACGTTGCCAAACATCTGGATGAAGCGGCGGTAGGAGTCGTAGGCCGAGCGGGTGTCGTTGGTGCCGCGGGCCAGCCCTTCGATGGTCGCGTTGTTGCTGCCCAGGTTGAGCACGGTGTCCATCATGCCGGGCATGCTGAATTTGGCCCCGGAGCGCACCGACAACAACAGGGGATTCTTCACGGCGCCGAACTTCTTGCCGGTCCGCTGCTCGATGACGCGCAGCTTCTCCCGCACCTCGTCCATCAGCCGATCGGGGAAGCGGCGCTCCTGCCGGAAATACTCCAGGCACGCCTCGGTGGTGATGGTGAATCCGGGCGGCACCGGGAGTCCGATGCGGCTCATCTCCGCGAGCCCCGCCCCCTTGCCGCCGAGGAGATCGCGCATTTGCGCGCTGCCCTCCTCGAAGAGCCGCGTCCAGCGGCTTCCCGTCGCCGGCTCTCGTTCCTGGACCTCTGCCATGCCCCTGCCTCCTCCGCTCTCTGCGCTCAGTGCGTCGGGGACTGCGCCCGCGTCGGCGCCGCCGCCAGCTTCGGCGCCAGGAACGCCCGTAGCTCGCCGATCTTGACGCGATCCTGCGCCATCGAATCCCGGTCACGCACGGTCACGGTCTCATCCTTCTGCGTCTGGCTGTC
>Ga0209431_10003308_pt1 | contig 12857 bp, 19 predicted proteins | sample RifCSP13_3_FD_184021 | JGI IMG/M metagenome (GOLD analysis project Ga0209431, IMG submission 184021) | Soil microbial communities from Rifle, Colorado - Rifle CSP2_sed 13_3 (SPAdes) (version 2) | ecosystem: Environmental > Terrestrial > Deep subsurface > Rock core/Sediment | place: Rifle...
AAAGATGGCTCTAAATTGAGTAGGGGATTTACTATTGACGGTTCAATCTCCACAAAGAGCGGAGACCTGAAAACATTGATAATTGAGCAGGCGTTGAAAAATGATCGAACGTGATCCCGATGAAGGCGGCTTCTATATCGCCTGTGATTTTTGCTCTAACGGTGTCAATATCCAGCAGGGTGATTTCATGAGAGCAATTGAAGCCTTGAAAATGCGGGGATGGAAGATCATCAAAGACGGTGTGAAATGGTTGCACAAATGCCCGGAGTGTCAGAAGGTAGGAAAATGAAACCAATCCCTTTCCCCTGTCCTTACGGCAGAAAAACGCATAATGCCTATGCTCACTCTCGTACTCATGTGCTTTGCTCTATTCACGGTGTATTGCTTTACACGGATATTCCGCCTGAAATCGTCAGATTATTGAAACGTAAAAGCAGGGGATGGAAAACCATTGCAGAGGTTACCAATGAACACAGAGAGATGTTGAAAAGAATGATAACTTCTCTCTTGCATAAAAGTTTGAAATAGGCTATATTTTTGATGATTTTAGGTCAAAGAGAAAAGGTAGGTGGATCATGAAAACGTACAAAGAAGAGAAGCGGGATAAGAGTGAGTTTGCGAAAGAGCGGCTCGCGGAAGCCGAACGGGAACTCGCGCGGCGGAAAAAGGGCGTCGTGGAGTGGGAACGGGAGATGAAAAGATTGAAGAAGTTATACCAATAACTAGAAAAGAGAATATTTTTTCACCTTGCGTAAAAGCTCAAAATAGACTATCATCCAAAATGGTTTAGGGCATTGAGCGGTCCCATCGCTCAATAGAAAACCGGACGCCTCCCTCGTCCGGTTTTTGTTTTATCTCAGTGTAAAACTTTGTCATTCAGCCAGAACTTATAGACGGATTATAACAAATCACTTTGTTTCCTGCAAGCAAAACGGCCTGTAAACTCAGGCCGTTTTTATGATTCAGATGACCTACATTCTTATGAGCGGGCACGAAATCCCGGTGCATTCATTTTTCGCAATTGTTCTCCAACTCCGAACAGAGCCAGAATTGCCAGCAAAAACACAATTCCGGTAATGGCAACTCCGCCATAAGCATCCGGGACAAGCTGCTCAATCCAGGCTATCAATTGCGCTGAGATAGCCAGTGCCAGCGGCATCTTAAATTGCTCTAAAAATGCCAGCCAGGATATCAGGTTGATCAATTGGACAAAGAGCCAACTCACGCCAAAGACGATCACTGCTGTTATGCCCGTTTCCACCTGTGGAGGCAGGTCCACGAAGCCAGCATTCATCGCAGAACTTGCGGGAAGCAGAAGCAGGACAGCAAGAACAAGAATGGGACCGAGATATGTTTTCATGATCTTCTCCTTTATATTTTAGACATTATACGCCAATGGGCGTAAATCACAAGTAATTTTCAATCGCTTTGATGAATCTATCTTTTCTAAACGGCCATCCTATCATCCTCCTCTTCCAATCCTTGATTTCATTATCGCAGGCAACCGCTCTCCTCATCAATCCTAGAACGTCATTTGTCTCTAAGATATCAAGCGGAAACGCAACAAGCGAAACGTAATCTTTCCAATGTTTCGCAAATCTCACCCCGCCTTTTCTCGGCTCAATGTGCGTAGGCAGGCAATATTCCCCCATCATGAGTGTAGGAATTCCGAGCGCAACGGCTTTCCAGGGAAAGGTTTGATGTCCGATGACCAAATCGGCCTTTACCATTTGCTCCATCTGCGAGCCGTCTCCGTTGCTCATCCAGCCGGCAGTATAGATGACATTCGGATGCTGTACGGTTTCCAATCCGGAATCATGTAGATTTTTGATAAATCTCACGGTTAGAATAATATCATCTGATTTTGCCAGTTTGAGAAGTCGTTGAAATGTCTCCCGGTTGACATCTTGATCGATTTTTGAGCAACGCGGGTGAATGGGAGCAAACAAGACGTTTCTAGGTTCCTTGCGCGGCCTGAACTTGCGTATCGGCGTAAGCGTCCAGCCTACCGGATGAAGTGGCTTGTCGTAGCCATAAGCGCGGATTACTTCTGCGTGACCTTCGGATACCACGAACTGCGCCGTAGTGTGAGGCCAGCCCGGTTCGATGTCATTGACCAGATTAGGCCGGGCGGTGTGAGGAATAAGAAAAAAGGCTCTCGTTCCCAATTCTCGAAATTTATCTAATCTGGCTTGTCTACCCATGATGTCTGAGTCTGTCATCAGGAAATCCAGGCCGGTGTAAAAATCCCCGTCAGGGAGACAGTTGTATTTGCCTTCCAACGCTTTCAAAAACGCATTTCCCTTTTCTTGATGATTGAAAATGACATAACTATTCAGTGGGGCAGGGGAGGCGCGAAATCCGTTTGGCCTGTAACGCCGTCTGGACTCCGCTCCCGCTGCGCGTGTAACTGATTTTTCAAGCGGAAAAAATGAATTTCTATGGCAGTCCCGGCATTGATATTTCTCAACATTTGCCAAATGTCGAATGAACTGCAACCTAAACGAATTGCAATGCTGGCATTTCATGAGACGTACTCTCTCACAATATCCATGAATTTTTGCGGATTGAAATTCTCTCCAATGTTGCCACATTTCCATTTCTCGATTTCCGCATTCGAAGCCTTGCGAAGATCCAAAACATCATTGATGGTGCAATCTTCTAGTGTCACGGGGAATTGATAAAACTCACGATACAGCTCGTAAGAATGGACATATCTGCCACTCAGGGCAGGGGTAAACTTAGCGTTGTAAAAAACGGTTGGTTTCCCGCGTGCCACCGCCAAACATCCAACTGTTTCACAGGAAATAACAATATCCGCCTCATCGATATTTTCAAGCATGTCAGCAGTGGGAGAGGGGCTTAGTCTCGGATCGGTCTTGACAAACTTTATACCACTGGTCAAATAATCACTTTCATTTACAAAATCATGAGTGTAGCAAATCGTCACTTGCTCGAAGTATTTCAGGTGATCTAGCACGAATTGAAACGCCTCTGGAGTGGCTTCTGTATATTCCTTAGTGGCATAGCCCCCAGACCCCCCGCGCAGGCGAGCAGGCACGAATAACAACTTTGTTCCTGCGGTTGGCTGAAACGGCTTGACTTCACATCTGGTAAATCCGCAGGCCTCTACTCGATGAGGATAACCATAAGCCCGCATGGAATTGACCGCCGCAGATCCGGCCACGAAATTACAAGAAACAGGTAGAACGTCTGGGATTTCATCCCAAATAAAATAAGCAAGCGGGGTGTGAGGATAAATGAATATTGGTCGGGTTGCCAGGAAATCCCGCAGCAACATGACCCGATTCCCTGCGTGTTCATGGTCAATCAGGCCAAAGTTCGCCTTATTCATGTATACCCATCTATCCAGCTTGAAATGACCATTTTCAAGCAGAGTTTTTTCATACAATAAACCCGCGTCTTTATTCTCGAACATGAAAAACTTAGCCATGTAGAATCCCTGCGATTTCATCATTGCTATAAAGCCGCTTCGTTTTAGCAATTTCCTGAAATTCCTGGAATGTCAAAGTTTGACATCGCGCATCCGGAACAATAGGATGAGCGGGCATTTTTACGAAGGCCAAGCCGTAATGACTTGCCATCGGATAGAACTTGAATTTAGCCGTTTGCCAGAACAGATAAAGCAACCTGAAACTATCCGAGCAAAACCTCTGTGCTGTGTATTTCTCAGACGGTGGGATAAGGTCGTGAATGAGAATCCATTGGAGGCAATGCCTTATAGCATTGTTGAAATCCCGTAGGACGAAATTGAAATCATGATTCGCGTCGATGAAAACCACATCGAAAAATTTATCTTTCGGAAGTTGTGCGAAATATTCATCAGTCGTGCCTGTAAAAAATGCGCGCTCATTTACGTCTACCGAGGTTTTCAGGCGGCACTTGACCGCCTCGAAATTGCGGCCATTGCCTACGCCAAGTTCCAGGTAGGATTTGTGCCGCATGTCGGGAATGGAGTTTATGAGGTCTGCAATCACTTCGCACACTCCAATCTTCACTGACTTTTCTCAAATTCTTCCCTGGAAATCTCTTTCAGAGATACAACCTCTGTTTCAGGTCTGCTTTGAATATCATCTCTTGACATTTCGGCTTCCCACAGTTTATTTTCAGTTTGTATCCAATAAACCGCACTGGTGAGCGAATTAACCGCTTTGTAATATTTCATCTCGCACACTCCAATCTAATTTACTCATCTTCTTTTTTTCTAAGTGTTACATTAGTAGTAAGAGCATAAATACCAATACTGTTCAAAAAACGCCTATGTGCTCGATCTACAGTATCGTAAATAATGCCTCCTGGATCTAGAAAGCGAAGTACAAACCAAAAATCTAATAATTTGCAATAATGTTCATGCTTCTTTTTATATTCTGGATGTTCATCCAGAAATTTCAATTCTTTTGTGATTTGTTCCCAGAAATCCTTTTTCACCTCGCACACTCCAATCCTTTCGCTTTCAATAATCCATCGCTATGGTCTACCCATTTCAAACCGTCACGTTTCATGAGCGACTCGATTTCATCTCTTAGCCATCGGGCACCAGCCAGCCAATCATGCTGAGTTTGCAATCCCCTGTGTTCCAAAAACATCTTACCGGTCCTGAATTTATCCGGCTGATAGGTCGGATAACCGCTTTTATACCAGTGATGTTTAGTTGGATCCTTAAAGCAGAAATCCATGCCTATCGAATGCACTTCGGCTGCTCCCAAAATCCCGGCCATGTGAAGAAGTTGGGCTGCCACTGTCCCAATTCGGTATTTTATTTTTGGGCTGGTCAGCGCGCCTGGATGATCAAACATCGGCCCGGCCAAAAACCCTTCCCTGTACTCCCTGAAGGAAAAAGCCTTGAACTGCGCTTCGTAATCCGCGCCGAGTTCCCCTAAGCGGCGGATTTTAATCGCCTGTATTCGGCTGTCAACAAGCGGGACTCCCTGCCAATTTAGATACGAAATCAACTTGACATTCGCTGTATTCTTTGGAGATATGATCTCCATAATTCGCTTGTATCGCACATCACCCTTTGCGGCACGTCCAGCGGCCATGTGGAGATTTTCAGTTACCACGTGATAATCTAAATCATCAATCTCGAAACATACTCCATTCGCGCCTAAAATGACATCCGGCTTGATTTCATCTCGTAATTTCTGCCAATCCTTGCCGGAATCCCCGCCTAAAACAATCAGGGCTTTGCCACCGTAGAAACGGCCTTCATGCAGTTTCATTGCCAGCGGATCATCTGGGCGGTTCATGGCTGCCCTTTCGCCGGGGCAGGGGGCAGTTGCCCCGTCACCTTTTTCTCGATACGGTTCATATCATTGCGCAAAACGCGGATAGTTTCACGTAGCTGGCCATTTTCAACTCGCAGCTGGCCTACCTCATCACGAGTATCATTTAATTCCGTCTGCAAGCGCAAATTGTCACCCTGCAACTCAACGATTTGAGTATGCAGTTGACGATTCTCGGTGGTAACAGTGGTCAACCTTTTCTCCAATTCATCACGGGCTTGCTTTCGTATCATCTCATGTTCCATGACGGAATCAAGTTGCGCCTGGTTATTCTGTAGTTGCCTACGCAGACCTTCCAAATCTGAAAGTAATTTCTTTTCCCGCTCATCTGCGGTCTGTTTTATGCGTGTAATTTCAGTCCGCAAACCGGAGACGATTTCATCCCACGTTTCGCCCATGTTTTTCGCGGCGGTTGAAAAATCAAGCAAATTGTCAGCCTTTCCGCGCTCGCTGTCCAGCCGCCCTTGTAATTCATCCTTTCTGCGCTGGTTGGCAGCCTGCATCCTGCCTAACCACAATGTAACCAGGGAGGGCAAAAGCAGGGCAAGAAGCCCGGTAACTTTTTCAAGCCAGTTCAGATTTTCCATTTTACCTTTGCATACCTGTAAGCCAATTCAGTGAGCGGAATCAACACTAACGCAATTCTGGCAAATGCCCGCGCATCTGTGATGTTCCAAAAGTTCAGGGAAATGAAGATGTAAATCACCGCGCCTAAGCCCCAGGAAAGGACTTTGCCAAGTAGTAACAAATTCCTTTCTTCTCTGTATCTTAGTGCATTATCAACAGAAACCATTGCCATCAAAATGACGATAATCCAGGCAGGAATGAGAATCATAAACGTACCACTTTCTTGATGAAAATGTCCAATAATTCAGGGTCATAATTTGATCCAGATTGCATGATCTGGATTGCATTGGCAGGTGTAAGAGCCAGGCGGTAGGCTCTATTTGATGTTAGCGCCTCGAACGCATCGCAGACGGCAATCATACGCGCCTCCAGGCTGATGTTTTGGCTCTTCAGGCCGTGCGGGTAGCCCGTGCCATCCCAACATTCGTGATGTTCTAAAATGACCTGAGATACGATTGGGTCAAGTCCAAGTGCCGAAACCGCATCGTACCCAATTTCAACGTGCCGGTGAATTTGCGCGATTTCTTCAACGGTCAATCGTCCGTGTTTATTGAGTACCTTTTCCGGGATAAGCAACTTCCCAACATCATGCAGTTGGGCAGACAATATCAGGGAGTCAAACTTCGCCATCGGATAATTCGCCGCCTCCGCCAGACCTCTGGCTAGAATGGCTATATTTTCCGAATGGTCGTTCTCATACGGATCATGCCGGAGGGCGAGCGTATTTAGAAAGCGCAGAAAGTTTTCTAATTCCATCAAGTATCCTGTCGGGTATTTTGTTAGGGACGAACAAGAGTAAGCCGAACCAGACCACTGACCAGGTATGGCCGGTCAGGTAGGGGGAAAAGAACGGGCTGGCAGCAATGGCAAAACGCATCTCTCGCTTGTAAATCGCCAACGCCAGTAATAATAACCCAATCGGCACGCCACGAGGAAAGATGCTCGCATTCCACCACTGCCCGATGACATCGGTGGAGGCACGCAAAGGCCAAAACCCATACAGCGTGAATGAGAGCAAAAAGGCAAGAGACACAGGCAGAAAAACAAGTACAGCCTGTTTCGCGCCCTGTTCGCGCCAGGTTTCTACCAGCCAAAAAACGGCTACCCCAATCCCGTACTGCGGCTTGAGTAGTAACAGAAACAATCCTAATTGCGGGGGGAGGATGAAGCCTAGAGCGATAATCCCTTCGATGTTGGCATTGGCTGAGTTAGGAATCATGCCCGAGAATAGCAAAAAGACAACGAACGCAATCGGATTCATGCGGAGTTTTGCGGCTACTATCAGATAACAGAAGAAGTTTAGGACGTACAAGAAAGCAATCCCAAACTCAGTCGGCAGGAATGCCAGGGGGATGAGCGGGATAATCACCCACGGAGGGCTATAGAAATACTGAATAGTATAAGGCGATTCCCCGCGCAGAATTGCTAACGTGCCCGGCTGGAACACGTGCCGCCAATCCCAACCCAGGAGCCTATCGCGCCGGGTCAAGCCCTGATCCATATTTGCGGGCAACGTGGAGTAGACGTAAGCCACACACACAGAGAACAAAACTAACAGGAGCATAACAAGCAAGACAGTTTTCATGATCTTTTTCCGACGATTGCTCATTGAACCGCCGGCCCGAACACGCGCCCAGCCGCAGCAGCGGGGCTTAGACCAAAGAACCTCTGCGGCGCTCGATACAATTCCCACCTGGTAGGTGGATTCCAAAGTTGCCAAATCTCATCTTCTGAGAGCGCCCGATCGTAAAGCCGCCCCTCATGTACGACACCACGGAAGGGATAATTTCCCTTGCCCGTATTCCCTTGATTGGAACCAAAGAGCAGGTTGTAGGCTGGATTGTCAAGCGTGGCCGACACGCTCGTTGTGGTCGTGGCGTCACGCAGGCCGTTGACGAAGATGCTTACCCGTGTTGATGGTCGCCAGGTGGCTGCCAGATGATATGTCCTCTGGAAATCCAGCGACGTGGCTCCAGTTAATGCATTCTTGCGAGCGCTGCCAGACCAGTGGAAATAGTTGAGTTTGGGGGGAGAACCGGCAATATACATCAGATATGACCCACTACTATTGGAGTCGGAATTGCCCTTGCCAATTACGCCTGGAAAGCTAGTACCACCTAGATTCTGATACATCCGCAGCCAAATGCAAATCGTCAATCCGGTCGTGGATACCTGCAACGTCGCTTCGTTGCCGCAATCTGTCAAAGCCAGATTGCCACTTACCCCCCCGGGTGAGTATAGCCCCATGCCTATCTCGTTGTCAGTCGGTTGCCAACCGAAACCGCTCCCGGCAGTGATGAGCGAACCGTTATTCCTATCCAGCATATCTCGCACGGATAAACTATGCGCGAATTCGTTGAACACCCAGGCCCCACGCAGCCCCGCGAGCTGCATGGAGTTTTGATTGAGCCGCAAGCCGCGCGAAGGCGGGAGCTGCGAAAGGGCACGCCCGTTGCGCTTCATGCCGTTTGCTCCGTGTACCGGATCATTTTGAGCGTGTTGCCGCTCGCAACAAGCGCCCAATCCACCCACAATACGATCTTGAATTTTGTCGGGGGTAGGACAAGCCCGCGCAGAATTTTACGGAATGGTCCCACAGCATTTGGAAAAATAAAACTACCCAGGAATTGGGCAGCGGTCAGCAGGGCTTCGCCGCTGTTTGGGGAGGCGGCGGCATCTTCATAGTTCGTCCCGTCCGCTGCTTCCAACAAGTAGAGACTGAAATAATTTCCAAGCGCCGCACTGGTAAACTCACAACGCATCTCGAAATCCGCATATTTGTACAGGCCAACGGAGTTGTCAATAACGCCGGATGTGAAAACCGCCCCGGCGCTCGCCGAATTGAGTTCCGTGGAAAGCAGCGTAGTCGGGCTTTCGGGAGTGGCGTAGGAATGGACGGTCATGCGTCCTGCTCGTTATAACGGATCATCTTCACCGTGTTGGCACTGGAAGCCAACGCCACGCCGGTATTGTTGATTGCCAAAATTTTGAAATGCGTGGGAGGCAGAACGATGCCCCTAACGGTGTGGATCTGCGCCGCCGTCGCATTCCGAAAGGGGATAGCTGCAATCAACGCTTGGGCGGTTGGGGTTGTGGACGCGTCCCCGTCCTCGTAGTTGCTCCCGTCAATGCTTTCCAACAGATACAACGACACATACCCATTGGCTGGGAACACGGCGGACGCGAAACTGCACTCAAAATCCGCATAAAGGTAGAGGCCTGACGCGTTATCCACGTCGCCAGAAACCGCGCGGGCGCCGTTAGCAAGCGAATTCAAGCCAGTGGATAATAATGTGGTGGGACTTTCCGGGGTTGCGAATTTATGAGTAGTAGTCATGACAATTCCTTAGCTGAAAATAATGTGGACAGTCAGGTTAGAGCCCGCAATCGTGGAGCCGATTTGGTCTACATCAATCGTCAGGTATTGCCCATCTGCCCACGATGCGACATCTATGTCAGTAGTATTTCCTGTATTGGCACTCGCTGCAATCTGCGGGCGATGAGCTTGATTAGTGAAAATAGTCGTACCGCCTTTGTTGACATCTACGATGATCGCCGCCCCTGTAGGGGCAGTGTTCACGGCCAGCGCCACTTTACTAATGGTTTTTGTCGCACCATAATTGTTATAAATCCTTATGGGATTGGAGGCTACGGTCAACACGCCTTCTACTGAAAACAAGACCTGTAAAGTAACGTCAACAGCAACACTTTCCAGCCACGTAACCCTATCTGCGAGTTGGTCTAATGCGTCTGGTACATTTCCAGGATCTGCTAAATAATCCCAATCGTTGACATCGGCAGGGGTGTACGGCAAATCAGAACTATCCCCGCCGCCGATCAGTATCCAAGTTGGGGTAGTGGCAATCAGCATCCAGATAGTGTCATTGTCCGTTTGCCGTGCGAATTTCCCGACATCTCCGGCAACAAAACCGCCCGCGCCCGTTCTGGCCGCAGCATTGGCATAAGACCAACGGTAAGGGATATGCGCTAATACCGAATCTTCATGAGCGCCCATTATTACTCCAAGTCTCTAAGTTCATACAAAGCCTCGCCGCTTTCCGTGAGGAAGTCCAAATCATCACCGATGACATCCCAGACCAATTCCCGATATTGCCCAGGCACAGACCCGCCTCCATCACCGCCCCGGTCGAAGCGCAAGTCAAGGAAATCATTCCTCACGTTATTGCGAAATAGCTCCTGATACCCCGCCTCCAGAACGATAGCGAAGATCGCCCGACCTGTGGTTGCTTCAGGAATGTCCGTTTCGTCCAGGTCGGCGCGCGCTGCCTGTGTAGAGCCAATCACATAATCTACTGTGCCATCGTCATTGGCTTGCAATGTCACCCAAAGCGCGCCGCTCCCCGGCATATCCCCGGATAGGTCAAGTACCTGCTCCGCGATGTACTTCCAGCCAGCAGAAGCGGTCTTGCGCACCACGCCGGGATACACCTGCACCGTGAGCGTACCCTCAATCGGCAGTACGTTCAGGGGCATGATCTGGCCGTCGTAGACCCAGGTTGCATTTTCGCCGGGGTAGGAATGGCTATGCGGCGGGACTATGTTAGTAGAAGCGCCAACGCCTTCATTGGTGCTACCGTGAACGTTCAGAGTGTACAGGATTTCGATACGATTGGCCGAATAATCGTCTGAGCCGATAAAGACCACCGAGCCGGGCAGGTTGGGCACGCGCCGATTAATTACCGTTTGTGTCTGACCCTCGAATGTGGTGACATACACCAGATTTTCGACAGCCGTCAGCACTTCACCCTGCAGCGTGCCCAGGATGGCAAAGTAACCCTTGGCCTTTTCCTTGCCCCCTTTCACGGCCTGCCCGAATGCCCGAAGGTCTGATTTCTTTATCGCCATATCAACCCGCGCACACGTTATGGAGGGTAGCTGGACTCAACTGGATTTGTCTACCAATGATCGCCGCATTCCACAGAATATAGGATAAGGAGCCGGTGTTGTCTGACGGGTTAGGGTCGGTGGTCCAAAAATCAATGCTTGCTGCCTCCGCTACGAAATAAACAATAGATTGCTCCGCGCTGAGGACATAACTCAATAAGCCAAGAGTGCCCAGGCCAGCAAATCCATCGCCAATTGTTCCTAATACTTTCCCGTTATGGTTCTTGCCTGACATGTAATGCAAGGGCGCATATAGAGGATGACCAACCGGATAGCCGTACCACGGTCCGCCCGTGTTTTGCGCCGCGTAGTGATTCCCAATAGTCATTCCTCCAACAGTCGTGCCTGCTGTGGTTGTAATCACTACAGACCCAGATGACAATGGAGTCGTAACCGAACCCGTCAGACTACTTCCTAAACCTGAATTCAACTCGATTTCAAAACCGTCTACTTGTGTGTGGGCGAGTGGGCTGAATTCCACACGCGCCCCATACTGACTTTGCGCTACGATCACGCCAGCAATGACCCGCGTACCGCCCAGGACTCCGTAAACCGTGTAGTTAGAGGCCGCATCTCCGAACCATTTCCCGTGCAAGTCAATGTACGTTTGAATTTGCGGGGTAGCGCGAATGTAGCAAGGAAAATAAGCATTCGCAATCAGTTTAGTAGGATCGTTGCCTTTGAGCAACGGTTTCGACCAGGCGATACTGAAAAAATTCATCTGGTAATCTGCGCATGGTGTAGTCACGCCCCCAGGGATGATCGGCGGGAAGCTGATTGGCGGGATAGGTGGAATGCTGATAGGCCTGATCGGCGGCAATTTACCCAGTGTAGGAATGGGTACGAATCCGCCTTGACCGTCTGGAATATCGCCGTTGATATAAATCGCGTCCGTTTCAGATGTTTCCCCCTCAAAGGTAATCTCGACCTGATTCTTGCCGCTATTGCGGTCATGAGAACAACTGATAGATATGGGGATAATCACCCCGGAATATTCATCCAGACCCGTGATAGTCCCGTACAACACAGGCGCGATGTCAAAGGCGCGATTGTTGCCGTGCAAAGTCAAGGGGATGGAATCATAGGGATTATTCCCTCGCGCATAGACTAGCCCGGCCAGGATATTCGATTGCGTTTGATCTTCCAAGAGCAAATTAGGCGCAGGTAGGATTTCTCCCATCAGACCCGGCACATGGCCAGGGGAAAGGGAAAAAATCGCCGTGCCGTTGCCAAACTCATCAGAAGCCACGCCGGATAAAACCACCTGCGAGACTTTCGGCGCGCGTCTTGGAATTTCCACCCGGCGCGCGAAATCTTGTGCCGTTAGAGTCATGACCAATTCTGAATTCGCTGCCCGGTCAGCGCTCGGCATCAGGTTATAAGGCACTTTCACGAACAGCTTGCCGTTATGATTACAAGCAGGTTCTGCCAGGATTTGAGAGCGGGCAATATCCGAGATTTGAGCCCAGATGTTCGTGCCCGCGCTTTCACAGGCGGGAGAATAGCGCGTATCATCTGTCAGGTAGACATCCATGACCTGAGTAACAGTGGTGCGCCAGTGGAGATAATGAAAAAGTCCTTTGTCCACCGTCAGATTTTGTATCTCAGTCCAGGCGGTCGGGGCAGCGGTGGAAAGCTCTACGCCGGTTGGGAAACTGGACATTCTAGACATCCAGAACGCCGCGCTCTTGATTTCGAAAGCGTTAGGTTGGAATTCCGGGTCGTTCATGCTGGAGCGTTCATAAATCCAACCAGATAACCAGACATTCTCACGGCCAGGATATAGACCTACCACACCCTCGGAGCCATTGAAATAATCCTTAGAAAATACTACGGCCAACCCCCCGAAGCGCATCAGGTCGATGTCATTCTCGTCATTCAAGACGACCCTGGCAGACCACGCGCCTGCTTCTCGCTCGGCGATACACATTTCAAGGATGAAATCAGTAATAGGGCGGTGATCGGCGTCAAAGACGAACACATAGCGATAACCTGAAAAACTTTTACCGTTTGCAGCAGTAA
>Ga0209431_10003310_pt1 | contig 12851 bp, 12 predicted proteins | sample RifCSP13_3_FD_184021 | JGI IMG/M metagenome (GOLD analysis project Ga0209431, IMG submission 184021) | Soil microbial communities from Rifle, Colorado - Rifle CSP2_sed 13_3 (SPAdes) (version 2) | ecosystem: Environmental > Terrestrial > Deep subsurface > Rock core/Sediment | place: Rifle...
AAGCTAAAAAGCGTGAGCGCATTAGCGATTAAAATTTATACGGATGAGAATGTAAACCCGGCTATTGCAGAGGGATTGCAAAAACGGGGAGTTAAGGCTTGGACAGCGGCAGATGCAAGCAACCTGGGTTTAACTGATGAAGAACAACTAGAATATGCTGCTCGTGAACACGCCGTCCTCTTCACTCACGATAGCGGCATCATAAGCGTTGCCAGAAAATGGGTACAGCTAGACAAAGAACATTGGGGTGTGTTCTATGCTTATCAAGATGACCTCAGCATTGGCGAGTGTATACGACGTCTCAAAGATTATGCCAATATTCTTGAGGCTGAGGACATGAAAAATCGAGTAGAATATCTTTAAAAAAAATTGGGATATGCGTCTCCTTTTTCCAAAAACGGTATAAGGTTAAGAACTGACCCATAATCCTTATTCGCATGCCAACGAAGTGAGTCTCCCTCTTTGGAAAAGAGGGATTAAGGGAGATTTCAGTATCCCAAATGAACGTTATTTCGGCTGGTTCGGTGAACGCATCCTTCGGCTGGGCTCAGGATGCACGGGATAAAATTGACATTGTTGGGGATTGCTTAGCGGGGTTGGTTAGGCAGTCGGGGTTAGAAAACCCCGACTATCCCTTTGTTTGTTATCCATTTGGGTATAGGCTGGACTTTTTCCCCGATGTCTTTGTCGAGGACCAGCCCTTCGTCCCAGCTTAGGATTAATTCAGCGACGAAGCAATCCCAAATGATGAGATTGCTTCGCTTAGCTCGCAATGACAATAGCCTTAAAAAGGGGTGCGTCTCCTTTTTCCAAAAACGGTATAAGGTTAAGCTCTGACCCATAATCCTTATTCGCATGCGAACGAGGTGAGTCTCCCTCTTTGGAAAAGAGGGATTAAGGGAGATTTCAGTACCCCAAATGAACGTTATTTCGGCGGGTTCGGTGAACGCATCCTTCGACTGGGCTCAGGATGCACGGGATAAAATTGACATTGTTGGGAATTGCTTAGCGGGGTTAGACAGTCGGGGTTAGAAAACCCCGCCTATCCCTTTGTTTGTTATCCATATGGGGATAGGCTGGACTTTATCCCCGATGTCTTTGTCGGGGATCAGCCCTTCGTCCCAGCTTAGGATTAATTCCGCGACGAAGCAATCCCAAATGATGAGATTGCTTCGCTTAACTCGCAATGACAATAGCCTTAAAAAGGGGTGCGTCCCCTTTTTTCCTCTTTTTTCCCATGTCTTATTCTAGTATCTGTCTCCAGGTATCTTTACCTATATTATCACCATTCACCTCAGTATAACATTCCATCGTGTAAACGTATACTCCTGGATCTCCTGATGGTACTGGTGTAGTAAAAGCAGCCCACCAGTAATTAGTGTTGCCGGTCAAGCAATGGGTGAAGGTTAAAGTGTAGGTAGCTACAAGGTCAGTCTTGCTATCGCCCTGCGCCGTGACTTCACAATATAACGAGGTATCACCTGGAGGCGGTGAGTTTAACCATATAAATGCCCCTACACCATTGCCAAGTAGGTTCGTCTCCCTGTCACTCGCCTTGTCGGTTGCATCATCCGCACACAACATATCATCGTCCACCTTAATACCGCCGGTGTCTGCGAATACCGGAGCAGCAGATAAACCCAGTACCAACATAACTAAAACAACAACTAAACTAAAGAATCGAAATTTAAACATTTTTAAACCTCCTATAAGATTTTAGATTTTTTGGAACCTTTTTTGAAGTTAAGGCTTTTCGATAACCGGTTCCACTATTTAGTCATCGAACAAGTCTACAATTTTATTTTCCTTTTCATCACCTCCTTTCTTTCTAGAATTAAACCTAACAAGCCAGTTCAATTGACTTTTATGGTTATAATTCTCTGGCAATGACAAAGTAAAATCGGCAAACTGGTCTGTAAGATTCCATCCTCTTAAAGATTGAAAACCCCTATCAATTTTAAGATGTTATTACTAAATACACCCATATAATTTAAAAGTCAAGAATTTTCATATTTCCTTAACATTTATAAGGATCAATTAAAGCTAAGTAGAACCCATACTTAGTCCATAACTATTTGTCTTTCTTTAATAAATTTCATTTTTATGGCTTTTAACAAAATCATAAGTTTAACTTGATAATACCCTATCGATTACTAAAAGGTTGTCCCACTGTCATTGCGAACACATTCACTTCATTCAGTGTAAACTCCGTGAAGCAATCTCTCATTTTGGGATTGCTTCGTCGCTTCGCTCCTCGCAATGACATTTCCGTGTTGTCTGCGAGTGAAAGTCGCCGTGGGTAGGCAATGAGTCTTGCTCGTTGGCTGAACGCCTACCAGCAAGCATGTGGTTCCCTAAAAGAACCTCCCTCTGGATAGCTACCACAGATCCCGGTAGGCTAACCATTTTTTATGACTGATGGGCCCCAGTTTTTATATTGTCATATAACGGGTAGGCAACGAGGCTTGCTCGTTGCCATCCACCAGGAAAAAGGGGTGCGTTCATCAGCCCTAAAAGCTCGTTCGGGGAACGAGCCCTACATTTCTCTCTATAAGTCCCGATCGTCATTGCGAGCGGTAGCGAAGCAATCTGTTACTAATATTCTGGGGATTGCTTCGTCGTTTCATTCCTCGCAATGACACTTTTAGTCCATGATGTCATTGCAATGACTAAAGATACTGTTTATGGAAGGCTAAAGCCTTCCTCTACAATTTGTGTTTTGTGATGGATTCTGAATGTAGCGGAGACCTTCCTTCGACATGGCTCAGGACAGGTTAGGTATCCAGTCATTGCAACCCCCGATTAAGTCTTCGGGGGGGAAGCAATCTAAATACCGGATTGCTTCACTTAGTTAGCAATGACAAATAGTACGCCTTGCCCAACTCGTAGCAACTGAATGAATTTTTTGATTAAATGATGATAGCTCGCAGCTTGCTGTATTATTCTTAATTTCTTGCTGATTTTCCGATATGAGCTTAGTGATAGGTTTACTGTTTTTCAATTGAAATGATTTACTTTCCTTATTCTAAGAACTACAACACTTTAAAATGCACCTTTGCTTTTTTCCCCTCTTGAGCCTTAATTATTCCCTCAAAGTACTCTATCGTTTTTCGAATTCCATGCTCTAACGAAACAGTTGGCTTCCATCCGAGTTTTTCTTGTGCCAGTGTGGTATCGGGTCTTCTTCTCTCAGGATCGTCCTGGGGAAGCGGCTTGAATAATATCCTAGAACCAGAGCCTGTGAGATCAATTATCAATTTGGCTAGTTCTAGTATGCTTACTTCGCTGGGGTTGCCAAGGTTCACAGGCCCGGTAAATCCCTTAGGAGTGTTCATCATGCGAATAATGCCATCTACCATATCCTCGACATAACAAAATGACCTTGTCTGAGAGCCATCACCATAAACGGTTATGTCCTTATTATGTAAAGCCTGCATTATAAAATTGCTAACCACACGGCCGTCATTTGGATGCATCCGGGTTCCGTAGGTATTGAAGATCCTTGCAACCTTAATATCCATCTTATGTTGTCTATAATAGTCAAAGAAAAGGGTTTCAGCACATCTTTTGCCTTCGTCATAACAGGCTCGTGGGCCAATTGTGTTTACGTGCCCCCAGTAGGTTTCGGGTTGGGGGTGAACGGTTGGGTTTCCGTAAACCTCGCTAGTTGATGCCTGAAAAATCCTTACCTTCAGCCTTTTAGCCAAACCAAGCATGTTTATAGAACCCAAAACATTAACCTTTGTTGTTTGGACAGGATCGAATTGATAGTGGATGGGGGATGCGGGACAGGCAAGGTTGTAGATTTCGTCTACTTCTACATAAAGAGGAAAACATATATCATGGCGAACGATCTCAAAATCCGGATTTTTCAATAGATGCTTGATGTTATCTTTCGTTCCTGTGAAAAAGTTATCAACGCAGATTGCCTCATGCCCGTCATTCAAAAGCCTTTCAGAAAGGTGAGAACCGATAAATCCAGCGCCGCCAGTAATCAAAATCCTTTTTTTCATGTCTTGACTCCTATTTTCAATTCTTAATTTAAGCGAGAGATAAGATTAACATAATCGGTTTAAAGAATTTTATTAACCATTTTTGACTTAACTCCTTGCATAAATTCAAGGCTCCGCCTTCTCAGTTACATTTTCATAATCTAATAATTTTTAAAGACAATTAAGAAATATGTATAACCTATACTATCTATTAACTTAAACTTTATTATAACCTCATAAGACATTATCTCGAAACCAAAATTTCGCTCCAACACTTTTGAGGGCTTTTCATTTTACATGAATCTTTAAGGTTATTAATTCTAGGAACAAAGTCTTAAGAGTGCAATTGTGCTAGATAATAAATCAAAATCGTATTAGAACCCTGATAACCCATATTCGTCGTTAGCCCCTTTTTATGTGGTTTAAGATTACTAACCAGAATGAATATCCAACTAACTACGAATTTTGATTACAGGCTTTATGTTTCATCCTCATATGACACGGGTCAATACTACGTATTTTTGAAAAAGCTAAATTAAATTAACAAAATCTCCCTTAATGTCAAGCGGGTATAATGTTCAAATAAAACATAATCAATAACCCTGCAGCAAGCTGCAGGGTATGGTCTTAAAAATATACCGTTATAGCTGTCATTGCGAGGAGCAAAGCGACGAAGCAATCTAGATACGGGATTGCTTCACGGAGTTTACACTGAATGAAGTGAATGTGTTCGCAATGACAATACACTATTGTGGAAACCCTGTAGCAAGCTACAGGGAATTCTCAAGTTAAAGCTATTGACGCACTCTAAACGGCCTTGCCACTAAATCAAATTTCTATCTAGTGACCTATATTGAATTCCTTCTGCAATGTGATGTGAGCGGACCTCCTCGGATTCTTCAAGGTCAGCTATTGTACGGGCGACTTTAAGGATTCTATCATAGGCTCTGGCGCTTAATCCCAACCTATCTACTGCAGTCTCAAGAAGTTTTATTCCTGATTCATCAGGCTTTGAGAACTTCTTCACATACCTTGGAGTCATCTGGGCGTTTGAATAGATCCTCCCTCCATGAAATCTCCTTTTTTGAATCTCCCTTGCATGGTTTACACGCTCTCTTATTTTAGATGACGGTTCCCCCGCAGTTTCACTCGAGAGTTCTCTATATTTAACCGTTGGGACCTCTATATGAATATCAATCCTGTCAAGAAGAGGCCCTGAAATCTTAGTCCTATATTTTTGAATCTGGATCGGGGAGCATGAACACTCTTTATGCGGGTCCCCAAAAAAACCACAAGGACACGGGTTCATTGCTGCTACTAACATAAATCTTGATGGATATGCAATTGAGGTTGCAGCCCTGGATATTGTCACACTTCCATCTTCAAGGGGTTGACGCATAACCTCAAGGACGTTTTTTCTAAATTCTGGAAGCTCATCAAGAAATAAAACGCCGTTATGAGCAAGGCTTACCTCACCAGGCTTTGGAACAGCGCCGCCTCCAATCAGTCCGGCATCGCTTATCGTATGGTGAGGTGATCGAAATGGTCTTGTAGCAATAAGGGCAGAGTTTATGGGGAGGAGTCCGGCTACTGAATAAATCTTCGTCGTCTCAAGAGCCTCCTCAAAATTCATATCTGGAAGAATAGTAGGGAGCCTTCGTGCGAGCATTGTCTTTCCCGTTCCGGGTGGGCCTATCATCAGAACATTGTGCCCTCCGGCTGCCGCTATCTCTAAGGAGCGTTTTACATGTTCCTGTCCTTTCACCTCTTGAAAGTCAATCAGGTACTCACGGCTTTGGTTAAAAACCTTATTTACATCAATACTGGTAGGATTTATCTCTTTAATGCCTGAGAGAAACTCCACAACCTCGGGCAGCGATTCTATAGCTAGTACCTCCACTCCATTTACCACGGCAGCTTCATCTGCATTTTCTTTTGGGATTATTATTCCCTTTAGCCCTGAATCTCTCACACAAATCGTAATAGGAAGAACGCCTCTTACAGCCTTTACCCTGCCGTCAAGAGAAAGTTCTCCAAGTATGATGTAGTTACCTAGCTTCTCGGTATCTGCAACCCCTGTTGCGGCAAGGATACCAATTGCAATGGGTAAATCAAAGGCGGAACCCTCTTTTTTTATATCAGCAGGGGCAAGATTTACTGTGATCCTTTTCTGAGGAAAGTCATAACCGCAGTTTTTTACAGCCGCTTTTACCCTTTCTTTGCTTTCTTTTACCGCCCCCTCGGGAAGCCCTACGGTAGAGAATTGTGGAAAGCCAAAGGCAATATCCACCTCTACCTCAACTAGATAGGCATCAACCCCAAACACTGCGCTACTTAGTATCTTTGAAATCATGCCTATTTAAACCTAATCTTCAACTTCCGTTTTACAAGCTGAATTATACTTTTTGCAAAACCTATGGCTTTGACGGCGTCGTTTTTAGTATAAGTTTTATATGGTACTGCAGGGCTTGCGAGGGCATCAGGGTAGCGCGTGGGAATATAATAGCGATCTAAAATCTTACCCGCCTCAACTAATCCTGCAAAATCATTGTCGTACTGTTGACAAAGTCGTGCAAGCTCCTGAACCGAGTGTTCCCAGATATATCTTCGTTTATTAGCGATAATGAAAGCCTTTAATGCAACCTGGGCCGCCTGTTCTGCCATGAAACAGGCATCAGAGTAGAAACCTGCTGTAAAATTGTGTTTAGTGACTGCAAAGTTATGCTCCGCCTGCCGAAGCCACCTGATAGATTCTTCGTTATTTAGCCTTATAGATAACCCTCCCCTCTTTTAGGACTTTTTCAATAAATGGATTTCCCTTGTTTTTCATCTCATCGAACTCTTTCCTAGTATAAACAAACACATCTACTTTACCCAGGTCGTTATCAAGAAACCCTGCCACTTCTATTAGCCGTTCAAGAAAGCGTTTTTTAGTTTGCTTGATGACCACCAGATCCAAGTCGCTCTGCTCGTCGGCATCCCCACGGGCGTATGAGCCAAAAATCATTATCTCTTCCGGGTCGTACCGCTTTAGACATTCGACTACGCTTTTGAGCTTATCCATCTTCACCCAATATACCACTAAACCCAATCCTATGACAAGAAAGTTTTTATCCGATTTTCAACAAAATCCCTTGTCATTCCTATACATTTATGATTTAATGAATCAAAAAAATAAAAGGAGGTATCCAAAAAGAATGGATGAAATTCTAACCTTGTCTGATGAGGAGGTAGATTACTGGGGAGACCTGTATCTTAAATGGCAGCAGTCAATCTCTGAAGACATGCTGAACCTTCTTTCTGACTTTGAAAGGCAGCAGTATCTTTGGGCTAAAAGGTCGACGTTTTCTCAATTTGTAAACCTCTGCCTAAAATACGTATGCAGCTCCTCTCAACTGAATAATCAACGAAAATTAAAGTACGGTTAGGATTTATTTTTAAATAAAAAATTAACATTCGTTGTACACTAGTTGCTTTTTAGGAGCTTATTAGAAGCGCGTTTATCAGTGTACACACACTTAAGCTACTACGTAGCAAGTAACGGTATCAGTTACACCGGCCATTTTTCTTACCTTTGATATTACAAGCTCGCCGATCTCTTCCAGATTTTTTCCTTCTACATGCATAATGAGGTCAAATGGACCTGCAACTATGTGCGCAGATTTTACTCCTGTTATTTTTCTGACGTTATTTAATGCAACTTTTGTCTGTGGCCCAGACAGGCTTACAAGAACATATGCGCTAGCCGCCATCTATGCTTCCTCCTCGTTTTGGATTTCATTAAGTTAGGATATAGCAAATATTAAATTTGGTAAATACTATCACCCGGAACAGCAACTAAAAACTCAGACCTAAGGATAAAAATAAGCGAGGGGATAGGTTCCCAAACATATTGAGCTGAAGGTGATCAATTTAACCCGACAACTCAATTTAACTTGCTAGAGGTTTTCAAAAGTCATTGCGAACACTTCGTAAAACTCAGTGTAAACTCCGTGAAGCAATTCTATGCTTGTCTGTCATTGCGAGCGTTGTGGTTCCCTAACGACCCTCCCCCTGATCCCCGACTCGATCGGGGATACCACAGATCCCAGCGAAGCAATCTAAACAGTTTTCAGACATCAGCTCTCAGCTATAATGTTTTTCCTGATGGCTGATTACTGATAGCTGATGGCTAATTGCAGATTGCTTCGTCCCCTTCCCCCGACTTGATCGGGGGTCGCTCAGGGTTCCTCGCAATGACACTTCCGTGCTGTCATTGCAATGACCAGGGGTATTGTTCATGGAAGGCTAAAGCCTTCCGCTACAATTTTTGTTTTGTGATGGATTCAAAATGTAGCGGAGACCTTTAGGTCTCCAAATGAAGATTGAAACGATGAACCCCTCTTATGTGCTGATACCCTGTCCCCCGGTTAAACGGGGGATTGCTTCAGGGTTCTTCATTTTAGAGGTTCTAGTGAAGATATAGTCTGATTTATTTAAATGACAACTTGCAGAGGGTATAATAGTTTTTATGGACGCAGAAGAAATCAAAGTAATGATTGAAAATGGAATGCCTGAATCTATTGTGAAGGTGGAAGGAGACGGTACCCATTTTCAAGCTATCGTGGTCTCATACGAGTTTGAGGGAAAGGGACTACTTGAGCAGCACCAGATGGTGTATAAGGCTATAGGTGAAGCCATGAAAGATCGTGTTCATGCACTCTCTTTGAAAACCTACACACCCGAGCAATGGGAACAAGTCACGGGTGGTGGCAATTCATGAATTGCTCCTACGACTGCGCGGTAAATTGATGAAGATATAAAATAAAAAATCGGTTAGTTCACCAGTCTTGCTGGTGACCTTATGTTTTACTACATTAAAATTTCTATTGACAGATTGCGCTTATAATCTCTCCAAGTAAAATATCAGTATCAAGATATGAGGAGCAAAACATGACGGAAGACATAATGAAGGAAATACAATCACAGATAGACCGACATAAAATACTTATATATATGAAAGGAACTAGAGAGATGCCCCAATGTGGCTTTTCTGCGAGAACAGTAATGCTTTTTGAGTCATATGGTGTCCCTTTTGAAACCGTAGACGTGCTTGCTGACCCAGTGCTCAGGGAGTCGCTGAAGAAATTCTCAAACTGGCCTACATTTCCACAGGTGTATATAAAAGGGAAGCTAGTTGGCGGCTGTGACATCTGTCTTGAATTGCACGAACGCGGTGTGCTAGAGCAAATGGCTAAGACTGCTTTGGAGGGATAATCTTATACCTTCACTAATTAAATTTTGTCCTAATTTTGGTAAACAAATCTATTTGATTTAGCTTTCAAACACACAAGAGTGGAAGAAAATATCTAAAACCGTACAGGAACCGTGAATTATACTACGTCCCATTAATGAAATTCTTTCGATTGACATTCCGCTATAAGCAATAGTCTTGTGATTTAAGCCGGGTAGTGCATAACTTGCTATCGAACTACCCGGCTGATAATATAAAGGCGTTCAAATTGCTATATGGGTTTAAATCCATGTCAGAGTTTAAATTACACGGGTAAAAGATGCGAATTAATATACTTGGCTGTGGCGGCAGTAAAGGTAACTGCTCTAAACCTACAGCTTTTTTGATTGACGGGAAACTCCTTCTCGATTGTGGCACAGCCACGGAGGTTTTAAGTTTAAAGAAATTCACGTTGATTGATAATATTATTGTATCACACGCGCATATTGACCATATAGGCGACCTTCCATTTATAGCTAACTTAGCTTTTGATATGAATAAAGACCCTATTGTTTTACATGGAATTGAACAAGCCATAAAAGATATCTCAACTCACATATTCAACTGGCGCATATGGCCGGATTTCCCTAAGATTCCAAACGCAAAGGATGCAAAACTTTCTTACAGGACTCTAAAGCCGCAAAAGAAGGTAGCAGTTGGTCCATATAGTGTAATGGCTATTCCTGTAAACCATACGGTGCCTACCGTAGGGTACTTGATAGACGATGGCGAAACTGCATTAGCCTACACTGGAGACACCTACAATACAGACCTTTTCTGGGAGAAGGTTCGAGGAGAAAAGAGACTTAGGGCTGTAATTATTGAATCCTCTTTTCCTAATCGCTTGGAGGAAGCAGCAAGGACAACGAAACACCTTACCCCAAGCCTTTTAGAAAAGGAAGTAAAAAAGCTCAGGCGTGATGATGTTGAGATATATGTAACGCACATAAAGCCTGTCTTTAAAAAAGAGGTCATTGCTGATTTAAAAAGATTATCGAAGAGGTTACCTCTTAAAATCCTGGAAGATGGCATGCAGATAAAATTATAATGAAGAGGGGGAAAAAGGGTAACCGAACATTCCTTTTTGTGACCATCTCACTCGGTCTTTTATCAGCCCTGCTAACTCTATTCCTCTATATGTGGTCTCCTCGTTTCTTAAGGGAGGTTGATCTACGCTATAGCGATTTTCGTTTTAAGAAACTAAGGGGTATCGTCAAGCCCGGTCCAGATGTAGTCATTGCGGCAATAGACGAAAAAAGTGTTAATGAGCTGGGAAGGTGGCCCTGGTCACGAAAGCATATCGCTGAGCTAGTAGAGAAGCTAGAAGATTACGGCGCTAAGGTAATATCCTTTGATATTATTTTTTCAGAACCTGAATCAGAAGATGCTGATGGAATGCTTTCTTTATCTATCAAAAGGGCTAAAAATATTATCCTTGGCTATTACTTTCGCCCGACATCTACACAAGAACCATCTTCTGAATCGCTAAGTCAGCTTAATCGGTCGAGTATAAAGCTCATAAAGTACATTGATAAACCTAAATCAAGTTTTATAGGGGAATTTCCTTTTGTAGAACTGAATATTCCTCAAATCGGAGCTCATGCCGAGGGATTCGGCTTTTTCAACTTTCCTAACCCTGACACAGATGGGGTTTTTCGTCGTGCCCAGTTTCTTATAATGTTCGACCAAGAAATTTATCCGTCTCTACATCTTGAAAGCATACGATACTACCTAGGGAGTCAGGTTTTGCTTAATGTGGCTTCCTATGGTGTCGAGAGGATTAACATCGGTCAAAAGGAGATTCCTACTGATGAGAATGGGGAGTTTCTTATTAATTATTACGGTCCTACTGCAACCTTCCCAACATACTCAGCGGTAGATGTAATCTCAGGGATAGTCCCAAAAGAGATTTTGAAAGATAAACTGGTCTTCATTGGGGCTACCGAGATTGGGATCTACGATGCGAGGTCTACACCTTTTGATGCTTCATTCCCGGGTGTTGAGATACACGCTACTGTGGCTGGAAACATTCTCGATGGGCGGTTCCTGATTAAGAACAATTTGACAAAGGGCCTAGATATTGTCCTTCTCTTTATCATGCCCATAATTCTTGTTCTCTTGCTTATGCGCTCTCAAGGGACGTTTATCGGTTTTACTATTTTGCTAGCCTTCATATTCCTTCATCTTTTTCTTAATTACATCTTTTTTACACGCTTTAAATTAATTTTAAGCGCCCTTTATCCAAGCCTATCTCTAGCATTTGGTTATATATTCTTTGAGGGTTATCGGAATCTAGTTATAGAGAGGAGGAGCCGCTATCTTCGTAGGGCTTTTAGTAGCTACGTTTCTCCTGCGCTTGTTGAGGAGATTTTACATAACCCTGATAGGCTCAAGCTCGGAGGCGAAAATAGAATTATCTCTGTGCTATTTTCCGATATTAGAGGTTTTACTACTCTCTCTGAGAAATCACCCCCTGAGATGCTCGTTTCACTACTCAATGAATACCTAAGCCCCATGACACAAATAGTTATGGATGAGCGCGGTACACTGGATAAATACATCGGAGATGCCATAATGGCGATATTCGGCGCCCCGCTTGACGTTCCTGATCATTCAATGCGTGCATGCGTCTCTGCTTTACACATGTTGGAAAAGTTAGAGAAGCTTAATCAAAAATGGCAGGACAAAGGATGGCCTCACATCTCTATTGGTATAGGTATAAACACTGGACAAGCAATCGTAGGAAACATGGGAGCTGATGTAAGGTTTGACTACACAGCAATAGGTGACACAGTCAACCTAGCTTCGCGCCTTGAGGGTCTTAATAAGGTTTATGGCACTAACATAATTATTACCAAATCTACTCTTGAAGATATTAACTCCTCCGAACCGCCTATGGTGAGCCCTTCGACCCTTCGACAAAGCTCAGGGCTCAGGGCAGGCAAGGACGAACCGCCGTTATTCGTTCGAGAGCTTGATTTAGTTCAGGTGAAAGGCAAGGAAGAACCCATCTCAATATTTGAGCTTATAGGTTTAGACAGAGAAGATTCAAAAAAGGTGGAGCTTGTCAGTCTATTTAACAATGCTTTCAATCTTTATCGGGAGCAGAGATTCAACGAAGCTAAGGAGGCTTTCTCCGAGATTCTAGAGACCTTCCCCGGAGATAAACCTTCAACTCTCTACATCAATCGTTGCTCGGATTATATTGAACATCCTCCACCACCTGACTGGGATGGAGTTTATATAGCTAAGGAGAAGTAATTTAGCTATACACACCAGAAACAAGAGATATTTTTCAACCTAATTTAGATACTCTGTCAATACAAAGAGAAAATGTCACCTGCATGTAGCGGAAGGCTTTAGCCTTCCACATTTTCTTTGTGGCGACCTAAAGGTCGCCGCCACATTATTTCCATAAAAAACAGTAGAGTAGCAACTTTATTTCTCCAAAATTAGGTCATTAAAAACCACTGAAAAACCATGAACCAGTAGGATTATGTCAAAATACTTCTGTTAGCTAAAATTTAAAAGTGAACTCTTTAAGAATTAAAAGTGAACTATATTTAACTCACTATTTTTAACCCTTT
>Ga0209431_10003315_pt1 | contig 12838 bp, 13 predicted proteins | sample RifCSP13_3_FD_184021 | JGI IMG/M metagenome (GOLD analysis project Ga0209431, IMG submission 184021) | Soil microbial communities from Rifle, Colorado - Rifle CSP2_sed 13_3 (SPAdes) (version 2) | ecosystem: Environmental > Terrestrial > Deep subsurface > Rock core/Sediment | place: Rifle...
GCGCCTCATCGTCGACGAGCTCGGTGCGTGGCTCGACGGTGACCGCGACGCAGTACCCCAGGACGAGGGTGCGGCGACGGCTGCGGGGAAGGTGTCGGTGGACGAGGCATTCGTATCACCGGCTCGCCACGGCGCGGAGGCGGTGGTGCGTGCGGTGCGTGCCTTCAATCCCCGTCCGGGTGCGTGGGCCGTCGTCGAAGGAGTGCGACTCAAGCTGTGGCGAGCGGGGCCGGCGGCGGGACCAGCGACAGAGCCGGGGGTGGCCCGAGTGGTTGAGGGGCTCGTCCTCCTCGGCTGCGCGGACGGCGTCGTCGAACTCCTTCGAGTTCAGCCGGCGGGCAAGCCGGAGATGGACGCCGTCTCCTGGATGAGCGGGCGGCGGGGTGAGCCGGCCCGATTCGAGATGCCCCTCAGTCGATGACGATCTTGGAGAGATCGGTCGACGGCACCGGGTAGGCCATGTGGAGCGACTCGAGTGTGTCGACGATCACTGATCCGACGACCAGGTTGCGATACCAGTTGTGATCGGCGGGGACGACCCACCACGGGGCCCATCGAGTGCTGGTCCTCGACAGGACCGCTTCGTACGCGGTCGTGTAGTCGTCCCAGAGCGCCCGTTCGGCGAGATCAGCGGTGGAGAACTTCCAGCTCTTCGTCGGGTCGTCGAGTCGGCTGTGGAGACGGGCCGCCTGTTCCGCCTTCGAGATGTGGAGGAAGAACTTGAGGATCGTCGTCCCCTCGTCGGTGAGGAGGCGCTCGAACGCGTTGATCTGGTCGTAGCGCCGCTCCCACCGGTCTGGAGGGACGAGCGAATGTACCCGGACGACGAGTACGTCCTCGTAGTGGCTCCGATTGAAGATGGTGATGTGGCCGTTGCCGGGAACATGTCGGTGCACCCGCCACAGATAATCGCGGGCGAGTTCGGTCGGCGAGGGGGCCTTGAAGGGGGTGACCGTCACGCCCGACGGGTTGACACCTTCCAAGACGTCGCGGACCACGCCGTCCTTTCCCGACGTGTCCATCCCCTGCAGGACCACGAGCAGGCGGTGCTTGCCCTCGGCATACAGCAGCTCCTGGAGGCGATCCAAGCGTTTGCGCAGCCCCTTGGATTGCTTCTTGGCACTCTCGGCGTCCGTGGCGGCGGGGGTCCCGGCGGTGTCGTGGTCGGCGAGACGAACCGCGGTGTCGGGTGCGATGCGGTGCCTGTCCATCGGCCGAAGTTACCAGGTGCCCCCCGGATGCCACGTCCAGAGACCCTGTGCCCGCGGTTGGTCCCGAGCCCTCGGCCGTGCACCGGTAACCTGACTGCGATGCCCGCCAAGATCGCCCCATCGATACTCGCTGCCGACTTCGCCCACCTCGCCGATGACGTCGCCAGGATCGCCGATCGAGTCGACCTCCTTCACATCGACGTGATGGACGGTCACTACGTTGCCAACTTGTCGTTCGGGATGCCGGTGATCGCGGCCCTGCGGACGGCGACGGACCTCTACTTCGACTGCCACCTGATGGTGACGAACCCCATTTCGCTGTTCGGGCCGCTCAAGGAGGCCGGCGCCGACCTGGTGACGGTGCACATCGAGGTGCACCCCGACCCGACGGGTGCCGCCAAGGCCGCTCGTGACATCGGCCTCGACTTCGGGTTGGTTCTCAATCCGGCGACGCCCTTCGAAGCGGTGGCACCCTTCGTCGAGTTGTGCGATCTCGTGTTGATCATGTCGGTGAACCCCGGATTCGGAGGGCAGGCTTTCATTCCCGGGGTTCTTCCCAAGGTGGAGGCGGCCCGGAAGTTGGTTGAGGGGGCAGGTTTGCGAGCCGATATCGAAATCGACGGGGGAATCACCCCCGAGACGGCTCGAGCGGCGCGCGACGCCGGGGCGAACGTGTTCGTCGCCGGTACGGCGATCTTCGGATCGCCGGATCCGATCGCCGCAGTCGAGCGTCTCCGCGCCGCTGCCGACGGGATGGAATGAGCGACAAGATCCTGGTCATCGACGACGATCCTGACATCGTCAGGTTCATCGAGACGAGCCTCGAGCTCGAGGGGTATGCCGTACGCACGGCCCTCGACGCCGAACGCGGGCTCGAGCAGGCCTTTGCCGATCCGCCCGACCTCGTCCTTCTCGATCTCATGATGCCGGGTGTCGATGGATTCGAAGCGCTGCGGCGCCTGAAGACGAGCCCCGCCACCGCCAATCTCTCGATCGTGCTCCTCACCGCCAAGGCGAACGTCCGGGACCTCGTCCGGGGGCTGCAGGGTGGTGCCGACGACTACGTGGAGAAGCCGTTCGACATCGAGGAGCTGCTGGCCAGGGTGGGATCGGTGTTGCGTCGGTCGCGTGCGATGCGCGACCTGTCGCCACTGACCGGACTCCCCGGGAACTTCCGCATCGCCGAGGAGCTCGAGCGGAGGGTGACCGGCGGCGGCCAAGTGGCCGTGATCCATGGTGATCTGGACAACTTCAAGGCGTTCAACGACCACTACGGGTTCATGCGTGGCGACAACGTGATCAAGTTCACCGCGAACACGCTGGTCGAGGCGGCGCTCGAGGTGGGCGACCCCACATGCTTCGTCGGCCACGTCGGCGGCGACGACTTCATCATGGTGATGAACCCGTCGTTCGCCGAGCAGTTCTGCAAGGAGGTCGTCGGGCGCTTCGATGATGGCATCCTCGACTTCTACGACCCCCAGGACGCCCTGCGGGGCTTCGTGGAGGTCATCGATCGCCGCGGTGAGCGCCACGCCTTTCCCGTCGTGTCCATCTCGCTGGGAGTGGCGACCAACTCGCGCCGCACGTTTTCCAGTGAGTGGGAGGCGTCGGCAGTGGCCTCGGAGATGAAGGAGCACGCCAAGGCCGAGGCGGGCTCCTCCTATCGCATCGACCGTCGGGGACGCTGAGCCGCCGGCGGGTCGACTGCCGGTGGGGAGGTAGACTTTCTCGAGAACCCTTCTTCGGGGCAGGGTGCAACTCCCTACCGGCGGTGACAGCCCGCGAACCTCCCCATGGAGGCCGACCCGGTGGAACTCCGGAGCCGACGGTGACAGTCCGGATGAGAGAAGAAGGGCACGTGCTCGCGCGTGTGCGCTCGCGTGCCCTCAGGCGTGGGAGCACGATGCCGATCGACGAGCGGGAACTGATGCGAACGGCGATGGATTGCGCCGCCGTGCGTCATCCCCATCCGAACCCTCGGGTCGGCGCCGTGGTGCTCGATGCATCCGGCGCAATCGTGGGAACGGGGGCTCACGTCGAACCGGGGACGCCTCACGCCGAAGTCATCGCGCTCGCAGAGGCCGGGCCAAGATCGCGCGGCGGGACCCTCATCGTGACGCTCGAGCCGTGCGTTCACGAGGGGAGGACACCCCCGTGCACGTCCGCCGTCCTCGCGTCGGGAGTGGCGCGGGTCGTCATCGGTGCCGGCGATCCCGATGAGCAGGTGGCCGGCAAGGGGATCGACGCGCTGCGGCGCGCCGGTCTCGAAGTGCAGGTGGGGGTGCCGGGCGTGGACGCCGAAACCCTCGATCTGGGCTATTTCCACCATCGGCGGACCGGAAGGCCGCGCGTCACCCTCAAGACGGCTGCGACCCTCGACGGGCAGGTGGCGGCCGCCGACGGCTCATCGCACTGGATCACCTCACCCGAGGCGCGACGCGACGCCCATGTCCTTCGGTCGAGGTCGGACGCGGTGCTGGTCGGCGCCGGGACCGTGCGGGCCGACGACCCCCTGCTCACGGTGCGGATCGAGGGATTCGAGGGTCGCCAGCCTCGGCCGGTGATCCTGGTGGGAGAGCGGGGCATTCCGCCACGGAGCAAGCTGTTGTCGCGGGATCCGCTCGTGTACGCATCACATCAGGTGGACGTCGCCGGCGAGGTCATCGTCCTGCCCGGTGCCGGAGGTGTCGATCTCGATGCGGTTCTCGAGGATCTCGGCAAGCGCGACGTGGTGGACTTGCTCGTCGAGGGTGGGCCGGCCGTCGCCGGAGCCTTTACTCGCGCCGGGCTCGTCGATCACTTCGTGGTGTACCTCGGTGCGGCGTTCGCGGGTGGAGTGGGGCTGTCGGCCCTGGGCGGTGGTTTCGCCACGATCGCCGATCTGATCGAGGTCACCATCACCGGTGTCGGGCGAGTCGGGCCCGATCTGCGGATCGACGCGGAGCCGACCTGATGTTCACCGGAATCATCACCGAACTCGGAACGGTCCACAAAGCGACCACCACCGACGGAGGGCTGCGGCTGGTCCTCGACGGAGCGATCACGACGGGCACACTCACCGTAGGCGACTCGGTTGCGGTCGCCGGTGCGTGTCTCACCGTGATCGCGGTCGACGGCACCAGGTTCGAGGTCGAGGCGGTCGCAGAGACGCTGGGTCGGACGAATCTCGGGTCGCTCGAACCTGGCGATCAGGTGAACCTCGAACGGCCCCTGGCGGCCACGGGGAGGCTCGATGGGCACTTCGTGCAGGGCCATGTCGATGGGACGGTCACGGTGCGGACCGTGACCACTGAAGGCGATGCCCGCAGGGTGTGGGTGGACGCTTCACCAGATCTGGTGGGCTATGTGGTCGAAAAGGGCTCGGTGGCGCTCGATGGCGTCAGCCTCACGGTGTCGGCTGTCGACGGCGCCGGGTTCGAGGTGGTGCTCATCCCCCACACGCGCCAGGTCACGTCCCTCGGGGCGGCTGGCGCCGCAGTTCTGCTCAACCTAGAAGTGGACATCCTCGCCAAGTACGTCGCGCGTCTGCTGGAGGTGAGGAGATGACCTTCTTCCCGATCGAGGAGGCCATCGCCGCAACCGCACGCGGTGAGTTCGTGGTCGTGGTCGATGACGCCGATCGCGAGAACGAGGGCGATCTCATCATCGCTGCGCAGCTGATCACCCCCGAGCGCATCGCGTTCATGGTTCGCTACACGTCCGGGCTCATCTGTGCCCCCTTGGAGGGCGTCCGGCTGGACGAGCTGCGACTCCCGCTCATGGTGGTCGAGAACACTGATTCGCACCGGACGGCGTTCACGGTGTCGGTGGACTTCATCGGGGGGACCACGACGGGGATCTCGGCCGCCGATCGGGCGACGACGATCAAGGCGCTCATCGATCCGGCTACACGTCCCCAGGACCTGGCCCGCCCCGGTCACATCTTCCCCTTGCGCTACCAGGAGGGCGGTGTGCTCAAGCGTGCCGGGCACACCGAGGCCGCCGTCGACCTGGCCAGGCTCGCCGGGCTGTACCCGGCGGGCGTGCTGTGTGAGATCGTCAACGAGGACGGGTCGATGGCGCGTCTTGCGGAGTTGGCCGCGTTCGCAGCTCGCCATGGCATACCGATCGTGAGCATCGCCGACCTGATCTCGTACCGGCGACACCGGGAGCGCTTCGTGAAGCGGATCGCCGAAGCGAGGATTCCCACCGAGTACGGAGACTTCACCGCGGTCGGATACGAATCGATGCTCGACGGCACCCAACACATCGCTCTCGTCAAGGGTGACGTGGCCGACAAGGAGGGCGTCCTGGTCCGCGTTCATTCGGAGTGCCTCACCGGTGACGTGTTCGGCAGCCTTCGGTGTGACTGCGGGCTGCAACTCCACGTGGCGATGCAGAAGATCGCCGAGGCGGGCGAGGGTGTGGTGCTCTATTTCAGGGGGCACGAGGGTCGGGGGATCGGACTGATGCACAAGCTGGCGGCGTATGCCCTCCAGGAGCGCGGCAGGGACACCGTCGAGGCGAATCTCGACCTGGGCTTGCCCGCAGACTCGAGGGATTACGGCATCGGAGCTCAGATCCTGGTAGATCTCGGAGTGACCTCGATGCGTCTGCTCACCAACAACCCGGCCAAGCGCGCCGGTCTCGAGGGATACGGTCTGAGCATCCTCGAGCGGGTTCCCCTCGAGACGACACCGACCGACGAGAACCGGCACTACCTGGCGACCAAGGTCGCCAAGATGGGGCACCTGATGGACATCGATCCCGATGACTGAGATCGACGGAGTCTTCGACGCCGGGGACATGCGGGTGGCGATCGCGGTCGCCGACTTCAATGAGGCGGTCACCGGCGGCCTCCTCGCCGGAGCGGTCGAGGCTCTCGCCGCCGCCGGCGCGGCCGAGCCGACGATCGTGCACGTTCCCGGGGCGTTCGAGCTTCCGGTGGTCGTGGCTCGCCTCGCCGAGGCAGGGTACGAGGCGATCGTGGCCCTCGGTGCGGTGATCGAGGGGGAGACCGACCACTACGAGCACGTCGCCACGCAATGTGCCGCAGGCCTTCGTGACGTGGCGCTCACCTGGGGCGTCCCGGTGGGCTTCGGTGTCCTCACGGTGCGCAACGCAGACCATGCCATCGAGCGGAGTCGTCCGGGCCCGGGGAACAAGGGCGCCGAGGCGGCCGGGGCAGCGGTGCGCACGGCCCGTGCGCTTCGGAACCTCGGCCGTACGTCGTAGTAGCGTCGGCTGGTGCCGATCGTCCCGACGCTGCGGAGTTCGCTCAAGCGCCAGGCCCCCCAAATCGTCGCCGAGCGGGTCTTGTGGGAGGCGGGTGCCTCGATCGTCGTCGGGTCCGACGAGGTAGGCCGAGGAGCGTGGGCGGGCCCGATCACCGTTGGCGCCGCGGTGATCCCTCGAGACCGGCGCGTCTACAAGATTCGCGACTCGAAGATGCTCACCGAGGTCGAGCGCGAGGCGATGTTCGATCGGATCGCCGGTTGGTGCGTCGCCTGGGCGGTGGGACACGCCTCTCATGAGGAGTGCGACGAACTCGGGATGGCGGACGCTCAGCGATTGGCGGCACGCCGCGCCATGGACGGGCTGGGGGTCGAACCGGATGCCGCACTCGTGGACGGCTCCTGGGACTTCGTCGGCTCCCCGAGGGCCACCACGATCGTCAGGGGCGACGCCACGTGCCTCTCGATTGCGGCGGCATCGATACTCGCCAAGGTCACCCGGGACCGGATCATGCGTTCCGAAGCCGAGCACTACCCCAATTACTGGTTCGAGTCGAACAAGGGATACCCGGGTCCGCGACACCGCGCTGCTCTCCAGGGATATGGCCCGAGCGCCATCCATCGTCGATCGTGGGTCTTCATGGACGGGCTCGCCTGGAACGGGCTTCACCGATACCACCGCCCCGATCCCCAGGGGACACTCTTCGAGGGCTCCGGTCGGCCCTGAGGGCCGTGCGGCCCGCCGGTCGCCTATACTGCTGCCCACAACTGAATCGAAAGTGGAGGCGCTGCTTCCCACCCGGCCACCCACCCCTCTCCACGGAGTCGGCGTGAGCCGAGGTTCTCTCACCGAGAAGACGGCAGCTCCTGCCGTTTTTCCGTTTTTCTGACCGCCTAGGAGGTCGACCGAACATCACTCAGGAACTCAGGGTCAACGACAAGATCAGGGCCAAAGAGGTGCGCGTGGTCGCACCGGATGGCAGCCAGGTCGGGGTGAAGAAGATCGAAGAGGCGAGGTGGCTCGCCGGGCAGTTGGGATTGGACCTCGTCGAGGTTGCTCCCGACGCCAAGCCTCCGGTCTGCAAGGTGATGGACTACGGCAAGTACAAGTACGAACAGTCCGTCCGCCAGCGTGAAGCCCGCAAGAAGCAGACTCGAACGGTGGTCAAGGAAGTGAAGTTCCGGCCCAAGACGGATGACCACGACTACGAATGGAAGAAGCGGCGGGTGCTGGAGTTCCTCGACGACGGGGACAAGGTCAAGGTGACGCTGATGTTTCGGGGTCGTGAGCTGAGCCATCCGGAGTTGGGGGAGCGAGTCCTGCGCCGTCTTGCCGAGGACCTCGCCGGGTTCGGCGGGATCGAGACGGGACCGAAGCTCGAAGGTCGGAACATGACGATGCAATTCATGCCGGAAAAGCGCCGGCGTGAGCCCGTGGACCAGCCTGCGCCCGCAGAGCAGGCCACGACAGAGGAGTGAGCAGGAGATGCCGAAGCAAAAGACACGACGGTCCGCGGCGAAGCGGTTCGAGGTGACAGGGTCGGGGAAGGTGCGCCGGCGCCAGGCTGGGCGTGCCCACCTCAAGGCCGGCAACAAGACGAGCCGGCGATTGCGTCGTCTTGACGGCAAAGAAGCCGTTTCTCCCTCAGATCGCGGACGGGTCGACCGGATGCTGGGACGCTAGGAGGCGGCTGATGGCACGAGTCAAGCGCGCCGTCAACTCGAAGAAGGGTCGTCGCAAGATCCTCGAGCGGGCGCAGGGATACAAGGGTTCGCGTAGTCGCAGGCTGCGTGCGGCCAACGAACAGGTCATGAACGCGATGCAGGACGCCTACGGCGACCGTCGCACGCGCAAGAGCGATTTCCGCCGGCTGTGGATCGCCCGTATCAACGCTGCGGCCCGTGCCAACGGGACCACCTATTCACGATTGATCGCAGGGTTGAAGGCGAACGAGATCGAAATCGACCGCAAGATGCTCGCCGAGATGGCGGTTTCCGACCCGTCGGCGTTTGGGGCGATCGTCAAGGCGGCCGGGCTCGACGGCGCGTAGGCGTCCCCATGACCGGCTCGGGGGTGACGCCTCCGATCACATCGCTGCGGAACCCACTCGTGGTCGACGCCGCCCGCATCGGGCGTGACCGGGTCGGTCGCGAGGGGACCCGGACCCTGCTCGAGGGACCGGTGTTGGTCGCAGAAGCCGTAGCGGCCGGAGCGAAGCTCGACCTCGTCTTCGCCACCGAGGGGGACACGGCATCGGCACGGCTCGCCGAAGCCGCCGGCTGCCGATGCATCGTCGTCGATGCCGCCGTCTTGGCGAAGGTGTCCACGACCCGGCACCCGCAGAGTCCGGTGGCGGTGATGGTCGTCCCCACCGACCGCCTCACACCCGGCCATCGAGCATTGGTCGCCTGGGGCATCGGCGATCCGGGCAACTGCGGAGCCCTCATCAGAACTGCTGCGGGTTTCGGGTACGACTACATCGCAGGTCCCGGCACGGCCCAGACGTGGTCACCGAAGGTGATCCGGGCGGCGGCGGGGGGCCACTTCCGTACCGGCGTGGGGCGTGGCGTGGACCTATCGGACATCGGGCGGGACCGCACGCTGGTGGCGACGGTTCCCCGTGGCGGGCGGGCACCGGGGCCGCTTCCGGTGAACGCAGCAATCCTCATCGGAAGCGAGCCGCATGGTCTGCCTGCCGACGTCGTGTCGACGTGTCCGATCGTGGTGACCATCCCGATGTCGGTCGGTTCCGAGAGTCTCAATGCGGCCGTTGCCGGAGCCATCGTGGCGTTCTTCGGGGTGTCGGGACCCTCTAACCTGGCGAACCCATGATCCGGCCCGACGATCTGCACGCCCACGAGGCGGCGACCCTGGCGAGTCTCGAGGGAGCCTCCTCGACTGCGGAGGTCGACGCGATCGAACGTGTGGCGCTTGGTCCAGATTCCCCGGTGACGATCGCCCGCAAGTCGTTGCGTGACGCGAACCCCGAGGATCGTCGCGAAGTGGGCATGGCGGTCAATGCGGTTGCCGCCGCGCTGCAGGCTGCGTTCGTCGAGAGTCGGCATCGGCTCGGGATGGCGGAGATCGACGCCCGGCTTGCGGCCGAGCGGTTCGACATGTCTCTTCCCGGGCGGGCTCCGGCCCTCGGTGCGGCGCATCTCGTGGCCCAGGTGTGGGACGAGATCGTGGACATCTTCGTCGGGCTCGGGTACACGGTGGCATCTGGTCCCGAGGTGGAGACTGCGTACTACAACTTCGACGCTCTCAATACACCGCCTACCCATCCAAGCCGTCTCGAGAGTGACACGTTCTACGTCGAGCATGGGGATGATCCCGAGGGTGTCCTCCTCCGAACCCAGACCTCCCCGGTGCAGGCCAGGTGGATGGAGTCTCACGATCCTCCGGTCTACATCGTGGTCCCCGGCCGCTGTTATCGCAGGGATGCGGTCGACGCGACCCACAGTCCGGTGTTCCACCAGATGGAGGGCCTCGCCGTCGACACCGACATCACCTTCGCCGATCTCAAAGGGACACTCGAGTACTTCGCCAACGCGTTCTTCGGTTCGGGAAGGAGGGTTCGCTTCCTCCCGCACTTCTTTCCGTTCACCGAGCCGTCGGCCGAGATGCACGTATCGTGCTTTGCCTGCGACGGGTCCGGTTGCCGGGTCTGCAAAGGAACCGGGTGGATCGAATTGCTCGGGTGTGGCGTGGTCGACCCCAACGTCCTCGTCTCGGCCGGGTACGACCCGACGATCATGTCGGGGTTCGCGTTCGGGGTGGGCATCGATCGCTTGGCAATGGTTCGCCATGAGATTCCCGAGCTTCGCTATTTCTTCGACCCCGACCTGCGCGTATTGGAGCAGTTCCAGTGAAGGTGTCGCTTCGCTGGCTCCGTGAGTTCGTCGACCTGCCGACCGAGGATCCGCGGCGGTTGACCGAGGTGCTCGATGGGCTCGGCATCGAGGTCGAAGGCGCGGACGAGCTGGCGGTCCCGTTCTCCGGCGTCGTCGTCGCCAAGGTGGAGGCGATTCGGCCTCATCCGTCGGCCGACCGGATCAGGCTGGTGACCATCGACGACGGCTCCGGGGGCAAAGAGGTCGTCTGCGGCGCGTGGAACTTCGAGGAGGGGGCGACTGTGGCATACGCCACCGTCGGTTCCGTGCTCGCCGGCGGGCTGGCGGTGGGGGAGAGGAAGATTCGCGGAATCCTGTCTCCGGGAATGATCGCCTCGGAGGTCGAGCTCGGCATCGGCGACGAGTCCGGTGGCATTCTGCTGCTCGATCGGGGAGAGCCGGGGGAGGACTTCGCCGAGATGGTCGCTCTACCTGATCTCGTGTTCGAGGTGTCGATCACGCCGAATCGACCCGACGCGATGTCGGTGCATGGCATAGCGAGAGAGCTCGCCGCGTACTTCGACGTACCAGTCCGCCCGGTGACGGTCGATGGATCCGTGGGAGCCGGGACCTCGGCGGTGCGCGTGAGGATCGAGGATCCTGCAGGCTGTCCGCGGTTCACCGCCCGTGAGATCGCCGGTGTGTCCGTACGGCCCTCGCCACTCTGGATGCGCCAACGGCTCCGTGCCGTTGGAATCCGACCGATCAGCAATGTCGTCGATGTCACCAACTACGTGATGGTGGAGCTGGGCCAGCCATTGCACGCCTTCGATCTCGACCTCGTCCCCGATGAGACCATCGTGGTGCGTCGGGCATCGGCGGGGGAGGCCCTGACCACCCTCGACGGCGTGGCTCGTGTCCTCGATCCGGCGGACCTGGTGATTGCCTCACCCGATGGAGTCCTCGGTCTCGCCGGCATCATGGGGGGTGGATCATCCGAGGTGTCGGAAACGACCACCCGCGTCTTGGTAGAAGTGGCGAATTTCGAACCGACCGGGGTCCTTCTCAGCGGCAAGAGACACGCGCTGCGGACCGAAGCCGTCGCCAGGTTCGAACGGGGTGTCGACCCCGAACTTCCCCCGATCGCGTCGGCACGGGCAACGGACCTCATCACCAAGCTCGCCGGCGGCACGGTGGTGGGATCTCTGGTCGACGAGTACCCCGGGCTGCACGTCCCCGTCACGGTCGAGCTCCCCGAACACGAGGTGGAGCGGCTCCTCGGAGTGGCCATTGCCCGGGAGACTATTTCCGGGTATCTCTCCCGTCTGGGGTTCGTGGTGGCCGGCGCCGACCCGATGCTCGTCACCGTCCCGTCCTTTCGCCCTGATGTGTCGCGCCCGGCGGATCTGGTCGAGGAGGTGGCGCGCCTTCATGGGTTCGACAGCATCCCGGCCCGCCTCCCCACAGGAGGCGGCGGTCGGCTTCCCTCCGAGGAGGTCATCAGACGCTCCGTGCGTTCCACGATGATTGGTGCCGGATACTTCGAGACCTTTACCTTCGACTTCTCCGGCATCGACGAGATACGGGCGTTCATCCTCGATCCGGAGGACCCGCGGGGCAACGCCATCCGCATTCGTAATCCGCTGAGCGAGGAGGAGGCGTATCTGCGCACGACTCTCCTCCCCGGGTTGCTGGCGGGGATCAGGACGAACCAGACGCGCAACCGTTCCGAGATCGCGCTCTTCGAACTGGGCACCGTGTTCCTCCGGTCGGCGGGCGAGCTTCCCGACCAGCCGCGACAGCTCGCGTTCGCCTCCGTTGGCAGGGTGGCGGGGTCGTCCTGGGAGAAGACACCAAACCGTGACGCATCGGACGCAATCGGAATGATCGAGACGCTGTTCGCATCCCTGCGAACCACGTACGAGCTGGAACAACGGCCGTGCACCGGCTTTCACCCGGGGCGCGCCGCAGCGGTCATGGTCGGCGGGCGCGCCGTTGGCGTCGTGGGAGAGGTGCATCCATCGGTGGCCGAGTGGTTCGGCCTCGATGGCCGGGTGGAGGCAGGCGAACTCGATACCGCCGGCTTCTCTCCACGTCGCTCCGAGTTCGTCGCACCGAGCGGGTTTCCGCCCGTGGTGTTCGACCTGGCGTTCGATGCCGACGGGCAGCTCTGGGCCACCACGGGCGGCGGGCAGCTCCTGCAGCTCGATCCCGCCGATGGCCGCGTGCTGGCCCGCTACGGCGACAGCATCACCCAGGCGCTCGCCATCGATCCTGCCGGCGGGAAGATCTTCGTCTCGTCCGGCGACGGCATCGAGTCGTTCGATCCGCTGGCACGGACGTTCGAGCACTTCAGCGATGTGCGCGTGGACGATCTGGGCTTCGGGCCCGACGGCCGGCTCTGGGGCACGAGCTGGCCCGCCCGCGGCGACGTGCTCACGTTCGACCACCGCGGCCGCGCGCAGGTGCAGGTGGGGGTGGATGCGCCGCTTGACTCGCTCGCGTTCGGCCGCGCCGGGACCCAGCTCGAGGGGCTGCTGTTCGTCTCGGCGAAGACCGGCGCGGGCGACGCCGCGGGCG
>Ga0209431_10003318_pt1 | contig 12836 bp, 8 predicted proteins | sample RifCSP13_3_FD_184021 | JGI IMG/M metagenome (GOLD analysis project Ga0209431, IMG submission 184021) | Soil microbial communities from Rifle, Colorado - Rifle CSP2_sed 13_3 (SPAdes) (version 2) | ecosystem: Environmental > Terrestrial > Deep subsurface > Rock core/Sediment | place: Rifle...
AGCTTTGCCTTTGTCTGTCCTTCAAACTGGGGATTTGAAAGCTTTATGCTGATAACAGCGGTCAGGCCTTCTCTTACATCATCGCCGACTAATGATTCCTTGTCGCTCTTTACAAAACCGTTCTTTATAGCATACCCATTTACCACCCTTGTAAGGCCCGTCTTAAAGCCGCTTAGGTGTGTTCCTCCGTCAACTGTGTTGATATTATTTGCAAACGAGAATATGTTTTCCGCGTAGCTCTCATTGTATTGAAGAGCTATCTCAAGCATTATCCCCTTTCTCTCATCAGAGATGGAAACAGGCTTGTGTATAGGCTCCTTATTCTTGTTCAGATGCTCAACAAAGGAAACAATACCGCCCTTGTAGCAGAACTCCTGCTTTTTCTCTGTGCGCTCATCCTCAAGGGTAATCTCAAGCCCCTTGTTCAAAAATGCGAGCTCCCTTAGCCTCTGCGCCAGCACATCAAAGCTGTATTCTGTTGTCTCAAATATCTCCTTATCAGGTTTAAAGGTTACCTTAGTCCCGCTCTTCTTTGTCTTTCCTGTCTCTTCAACCGGAGCAAGCGGCTTTCCCCTTTTATATTCCTGCTGAAAGACCCCGCCGTTTCTCTTTATCTCAAGCTCAAGCCGCTCTGAAAGGGCATTCACAACAGATACGCCGACGCCGTGCAGGCCGCCTGAGACTTTATATGCCTTATTGTCAAATTTGCCGCCCGCATGGAGGATGGTCATAACAACCTCTGCAGCTGATTTCTTTTTGTCCGGGTGCATTTCTGTGGGTATGCCTCGGCCGTTGTCTATTACAGTAACGCTGTTGTCAACATGGATAATGACCTCAACCTTTGTGCAGAAGCCTGCCAATGCCTCGTCAACGCTGTTGTCAACAACCTCAAACACAAGGTGGTGAAGGCCTCCTGCGCCTGTGTTGCCGATATACATGGCAGGCCTTTTCCGGACAGCCTCAAGGCCTTCCAGTATTGTTATCTTTTCAGCGCCATAGCTCTCGCTGCCTTGCTGGCCCTCCTCAATAATCTCTTTTTCCTTTTTATTTCTTTCTATTGTTGCCTCTCCTGTTTTCATGTTCCTCCAAGCTTATAGTGTCATTATAATAATCCTTTAGCAGGTTGTTGAAAAACTCACTGTTCACCCTTCGAGAACCTCAGGGTGAACGGTTGGCTCATAGATTTCATTGTATATTTTCCCGTTCATGCTGAGCCTGTCGAAGCATAAATAGAGTTTTTCAACAACCTGTTAGTAAGCGCTGACTGTTCCCTCTTTTATCAAATAAAAAGAACACCCCTTTTTACTGGTTGGGATGCTCTCCTTTTTTGCGGCAGTGATAAAGACCTGCTCTATCTCCATATCAAGAATCTGCTCTATTAACGCCTCTGCCCTGATTTCGTCAAGCTCTGAAAATACATCATCCAAAAGCAGAACAGGATATTCCCCGAATGCCTCTTTATATAACGCTGCCTCTGACAGTTTCAGCGATAATATCATCATCCTGTGCTGGCCCTGCGAGGCAGTTGCCTTTGCCTTCTGGTCATTAATGGCAAACTGAAAGTCGTCTTTGTGCGGACCGACAAGGGTGTAGCCATATCTAAGCTCCTCATCCCTCTTTTCATCAAGCGATCTCCAAAAGAGTTCCTTTATCCTGTCCGTAATGTCTGCTTCTAAAAATGCCTCTGAAAGGGGCAGAAGCTGGCTTTCGTAAGTGAGCGCTGGCATTTTATTGCTTCTGCTTATAGATAGAAATATCTTTTCCAAAAACGGCCTTATCTGGCCCACAAACCCCTGCCTTTTTAACAGGATTCTTGTCCCTTCCTCAACAAGCTGCTCATCCCACGGCCTTAGCAAGGTGTTTTCTGCGCCCCTTTTTGCGTCCCTGATATCCCTTAAAAGCCTGTTTCTGCGCTCCAATATATTATCATATCTGATGCCTGTTTTCAAGTAACTTGGTGAATGCGGAAGGATTGCCTTATCAAAGTATCTGCGCCGTTCAGAAGGCAGGTCTTTGATTAAAAAAAGGTCGTCAGGAGAAAAGGTTATAACAGCAAGCCGGCTGAGGAGTTCGCTTGTTTTGCTGATCCTTTTGCCGTTTAATTTGACCCTCTTGCCTTTATAATCAATAAGGGCGGACAAATTTGTAATGCCGCCCTCTCTTTCAATTTCTGCTGATAAAATGGCATTATCTGAAGATGCCTTTATCAGGCCCTTTTCATCCTGTGTTCTGAAGGATTGTAAAGAGTGTATAAAATGTACTGCCTCTAAAAGATTTGTCTTGCCCTGCGCATTCTCGCCGATAAAGATATTAAGCCCCTTGTTAAAGGAGATGGCAAGTTCAGGATAGTTTCTGAAGTTCCTGAGGCTTAGTTCTTTTATAAACATTTAAAGTTTACAGCCTCATGGGCATTACAACGCAGAGATAATCCTTGTCTGCCTTGTCTTTTATTATGCAGGGGCTTAAGGAGTCCTGCAGCTCCAGGATCACATCCTCTCCTTCTATTACAGACAACGTGTCAAGGATGTATTTTGCATTAAAGCCTATAAAAACAGGCTGGCCCTTGTATTCTACCGGAATATCCTCAGTTGCCTCGCCCATATCAGGATTGGTGGTGACTGCCGTAATCCTGCCTTCTGATAATTCCAATTTTACAGCATTTGATTTTTCCCTTGAAAGAATAGATACCCTTCTCAATGCCCCCTCCAAGTTCTTTTTGTTTACAGAAATCTTAACTTCATTTTTTGCCGGTATCACCTGTTTGTAATCTGGATAGGTTCCCTCCATGAGACGGCATATTATCTCTGTATTTCCCTTTCTAAACAAAACAAGGTTCTTGCCAAATCCTATCTCAATATTTTCTTCCCCATCCTCATCAATCAATTTTTTCACCTCTGTCAGGGCCTTCTTTGGGACAATGGCGGTTGTTTCATCAGCAGCGCCTTTAATTGCCTTTTCAATAACCGCGAGTCTATGGCCGTCTGTGCCTACAAACTGAACAGCATTCTTTGAAACATTCATGAGTGCGCCGTTTAATATATACCTTGTATCGTTTTCTCCAACTGCAAAGATTATTTTTTTAATCATCTCGGATAAACTCTTTTTTTCTATTGAAATAAATTTTCCCTTCCCGATTTCCGGTATTGCAGGATACTCCTCTACCGGGGCGCACATAAGGATAAAAAGGCTGCTGCCAGAGCGGATTTCAAGCCTTCCTCCATCTAAAACCGTCATATTTATAGCGCCCTCTGGGAGTTCTCTGACAATTTCATACAGCTTCTTTGCCGAGACAGCAATACCGCCCTTTTCCAAGACCTCTCCCTTAGCGCTTCCAACTATCCCGATCTCAAGGTCTGTTGCTGTTAATTTGACGGCATTAGAATCTGTCTCCATCTTTATATTGGAGAGAATGGGCATTGTCACCTTTTTTTCTACTACGCCCTGAACTCTCTGTAGTCCTGTTAAAAGCTCTTTGCGCTCAATTTTTAGCTTCATGTCGTTTTCTCTCCTTTCTAATGAATGCTTTCGCAATAACCCTCGTTTATTGCGGTTATTATGCCTTTAATGTTTTTATCAGCGCATCAACAATATCTTTAAGTCTGCTCTCTTTCTCCTTTAGCTTCTCAATCTGCCTGCATGCATGCATAACTGTTGTGTGGTCCTTTCCGCCAAAGCATTTGCCGATTTCAGGATAGGACAAGGCAGTAAGCTCTCTGCATAAATACATAGCAACCTGCCTCGGCATTACAAGGTTCTTTGTCCTCTTCTTGGATTTTATCTCTACCAGCTTTATCTGAAAATATTCAGAGGTTGCCTTTTGTATGGCATCAGAGGTAATGGTCTTCTCCTTCTCGCTTATGGTTGCCTTCAGGATATCTTTTGCAAGCTCAACAGTAATTGGTTTTCCGGTTAAGGATCCATATGCCCCGAGCCTGATTAAGGCGCCTTCCAGCACCCTGATATTTGTCTTTATTGCGTCTACAAGAAAGAGTATCACATCCTCCGGCAGCTTTATATTTTCTAACTCTGCCTTCTGCTTTAATATAGCCATCCTTGTTTCAAAATCAGGCTGCTGTATGTCTGCAATCAGTCCCCACTCAAACCTTGATCTGAGCCTTTCTTCAATTTTAAGCATCTCTTTTGGATATTTATCGCTTGACATGACAACTGGCCTGTGCGCCTCATAAAGCGCATTGAACGTGTAAAAGAACTCCTCCTGCGACTTGTCTTTTCCTGAAAAGAATTGTATATCATCAACAAGCAGCATATCAATGTTCCTGTATTTTTCTTTAAACGCGTACATCTTGTCGTATCTGATTGCTGCAACAACCTCATTTGTAAACTGCTCTGCGGTAAGATAGATAATCTTGACATCTGGCTTGTTTCTTGCCACATGGTCGCCAATTGCGTTGATAAGGTGTGTCTTGCCGAGGCCGACGCCCCCATAAATAAATAGCGGGTTATATGACTTCCCGGGGTTTTCTGCTACTGCCAATGCCGCTGCATGGGCAAATTGATTGCTTGGTCCAACAATAAAATTCTCAAAATTATATTTCTTGTTCAACATTCTTTTTTCTTGAAATAGGGTGCTTTTTACTGGAGCCTGTTTTATTATTTCTATCTCCTCTGTCTTTTCCCTTTCTTTGGCAGGTACAAAATTTATCTTAATATCCTTTTCCTGTGTGATGTTAATCAGGGCGTCCCTGATTAAGCCGTAATAATTAGTCTTTAGCCATTCACCACAGTACCTGTTTGGCACAGATATATTTACTTCGCCGTTATCATATGATTTAAAGGTTGTGGGTTTAAACCACAGCTCAAATATATCATTATTCAGGTTTTTTTTGATTAGGGTAAGACCTTTATTCCAGATATCTATATTTTCCATATTAAGCAATTAGTTAAAAATTAAACACAGGTTATCCACAATTGTTGATAAGATAAAAATCTCTTTGTTTTTGAATAGTTATATTGTTTTGAATTGACTCTTTTGCTTTAATAGTTTTTTATGGTTAATAATCAAAGGCGGATTGACTATAACAGATACATTTTTATTAATCAAGATTTTTTTAATAAAATTTTATAAACAGTTTTTAATACATTTAACTATTTGATAATAATATAATTTATATTGCAATTAACATATCAACACCCTCTATAACTACTACTAATCTTATAATTTGACAAATATCTTAGTTAGTATATAATTTTAATAAACAAAAATGAATATACCATTAAAAGAAAATATTAAGAAATTTTCCCTGCCTTATATTATAAACAGTATCAGAGAAGAAAATACAACAGGCATACTCCGCCTTACAAATCAAAATATAAAAAAAGACCTATTTATCAAAGGAGGCTATATAATATTTGCTACATCCAATCGCGATGAGGAAAGACTTGGAGATATTTTATTAAAATCTGGCAAGATAAATAAAGAACAATATGATATTTCTGTAAGAGTATTAAAAGAGACGGGTAAGAGGCAGGGACAGATACTGCTTGAACAAAAATTTATATCTGCGAAAGAGCTTCTTACCTTTATAAGGCATCAGATAAAAGAGATTATAATGGAACTTTTTTCATGGGAAAAGGGAGAATATGAATTCATGCCTGGCGAGCTTCCAATGGAAGAGGTTATAACTCTCGATATAAGCACAGGAAATATAATTATAGAAGGAATAAAAAAAATTAATAATCTGACCATAATAAGGTCAGGGCTTCCTTCTGTAAACAGCATCCCAGCATTATCATCCAATCCATTAAATATTTTTCAGGATGTTGAATTAGATAGCGATGTAAAAAATATACTGTTATTGATAAATGGAAAAAATAGGTTAAAGGATATATGTAATATATCCAGTCTGCCGGAATTTGACGCATTAAAAAATATATATCTGCTATATTCAACAGGATTTATTTTAAATAAAACAGAAGGCGTAAAAACACTGAAGGAAGAGGCAATTGAACTGGAGCCGATAAAAACCAGCGAAGAATCAGTTGATATAGAAAAAATACATAATGCATTTTCATTGTTAAAGGAGCAGAATAATTACGAGATACTCAATGTAAAGGAAAATGCAGCAGAGGCAGAAATTAAAAAGGCATATTTCAGATTAGCAAAAGAATATCATCCTGACAGGCATTTAAATTTAAAAGAGAAATCAGCGGATATAAAAAACAAATTAGAAGCGCTGTTTGCAAGGATTACAGAGGCGTATAATATTTTAATTGATGACGAAAAGAAAAGGGAATATGACATCTCATTGGCAGCACGATTTATTAAACACAGGGAAAAAGAGGAAACAAAGGAAGATAATATAAACAAGGCAAAGGCGCAATTTATAATTGGCAAAAAAAATATGGATAAAGGAAATTTCTGGGGTGCAGCAGATGCCCTTCGCTGGGCAATAAGATTAGATCCAAATAATGCCAGGTACTTGTCTTATTTTGGCAAGGCGCTTTCGCATATGCCAAGAAGGCTGCACGAGGCAGAGGAGAACTGCAAAAAGGCAATAAAAATGGAGCCTACAAATTCAGAGCACTATATTAATTTGGCAATGATATATAAAAAGGCAGGGCTTGAGGGTAAGGCAACGGCTTTGTTAGAAGAGGCATTAAAATGGGACCCGGATAATGAAATAATATTAACAGAACTTGGCAGAAAAAAAGGAGGCTTCTTTAAAGGATTGTTCTCCCCCGATAAAAAATAACAAAAGCCTTGACTTTTACAACAGAGATATGTCATAATGATTTTGAAGTTGAAGTTCCGGAAGTTTTTGTTAGTAATATCAGGCCGCGAAGACTTTATGACTTTGCGGCTTTTTTTATGACACAAATCGGTATCTTCTGTACTATCGCCCCATAAATGGCTTGCAACTTTTTGGGAACATAATTTTATGCAAGAAGGAGGTGTTTCATAGCATGACAAAAGGAACAGTAAAGTGGTTTAATGAGTCCAAGGGTTTTGGATTCATTACCGGAGAAGACGGCAAGGATATTTTTGTTCACTATTCTGCAATTCAGGACAGTAATTTTAAAACATTGTCCGAAGGCCAGGAAGTGAACTTTGATGTTGAGGACAGCCCTAAGGGGCCAAAGGCAGCAAATGTCGTAAAGCTCTAAAATCCACTAAGGCAGGCCCTGATTATCAGAGCCTGCCTTATTTTTTTTCAGATTCAACCATTCTCAAAAACCAACTTATCCATCCGCTGCATTTTCTTGATATTTTTAAATAGCTGTGCTAATATGTTTTAGGTTTAAAACAACAGGACGGGTAAAATGAACCAGCGGTATTTCACAATTATAAATGGATTATTAATTGCCATCTCCGCATATGTTGCTGCAGATACCATAGACAGCATCATTGCAAAAAAGATTGAGGCAGTTCCAACTGTAATTGCCAATACAGAAAAAGAGCAGATGCCTGCCCCAAAAACAGATATAAACCACTATTCTGTAATCTTTGAAAAGAACCTTTTTGGAAGTGAAAGACCGGGCGTAGGCGCTGGGCCGGGAGACGCAAATGTAAAGCCGGCAGCCAATATTAAGCTCATCGGCACTGTTTCAGGCAGTTATGATTCATCTTACGCAATAATTGAGGAGGACAGGGAACAGGTTGTTTATAAGCTTAACCAAAACACTGCTGACGGCTCTAAGATAATAAAGATTTCGTATAAAGGGATTACATTAAAAAGACCAGATGGTTCTCTCACAGATGTTCCTGTGTTTGATGATATGAACATTGTGGAGATAAAGACATCCTCTAATAAGGCAGCCAACCAGGGGTCAAATATCAGGCGGGTTACCGATAATAAATTTGTTGTTGACCAGAGAGAGGTTGCCGGCAGCTTAGAGAATATGAATCAGCTTCTTACACAGGCAAGGGTTGTCCCTGTAATTGATAATGGCAAGACAACAGGATTCAGGATATTTGCAATTACACCGAGCAGCCTATATGAAAAGATCGGTCTAATAAACGGCGATGTAATACAAAAGATAAATGGCGTTGAGATAGATGACCCGAATAAGTTTTTCCAAACATATCAAAACCTCAAGGATGAAAAGAACGTTACTGTTGATATTGTAAGAAATGGCGCAAAACAATCCCTGAGTTATGAGATAAGGTGAGAAAATAGATGGGGTGGAAGAGAGGGATAGCATTAGCCATATCATTAGCCTTTAGTCTTAACCCGTTGGCAGCATATAGTCAGACAGCAGCAGACCCTGCATCAGAACAGCCAGGGAGCCCTTCCCCTCCCGCATCAGGCACAACTGAACAGCCAATAGCCCCTGCCATATCAAGCCCGCAAAAGGCATCGCCTCAGGTCGTTCAGCCAACCCCTGCTGCGCCAAAGGAAAAAGAGCCCCCTGTTAAAAGGTCAGATGTAAAGGAGATAACAAAAGAAGGCGACTATATAACCATAAACTTCAACAATATTGAACTTCAGGCATTCACAAAGTTTATCAGCGACCTCACAAAAAAGAATTTTATAATAGATGATAAGGTGCAGGGAAAGGTTACTATTGTCTCGCCGACAAGGATATCTAAAGAGGAGGCATATCAGGTATTCTTGTCTGTCCTTGAGGTAAAGGGCTTTACCGCAGTTGAGACAGATAATGTAATAAAGATTATCCCTTCACGCGAGGTAAAACAGAGCGGTGTAAAGGTTATATCTGATAAAGACAGGGATATAAGAGGCGAGGGCTTTGTAACAAAGATATTCCATCTGAGCTATGTAAGCCCGGCAGAGCTTACAAAGACTATCACACCCCTGATATCTAAAGATGGAAACATCATTTCCTATGCGCCCACTAATGCGCTTATTGTTACAGACTCATATTCTAATATAAAAAAGCTAACAGACATTATAAACATCCTTGATGTTGAGCCTCCGAAAGGCAAGGGAAAGATAAATGTGTTTTATCTTAAAAATGCCAGCGCAGAGGAGGTGGCAAAGGTATTAACAGGCATTGTTTCAAAGGTGCCTGTTGGCCAGCAGGGAGGCGCGCCAGCCACAGGGATTCGGTCTGTAAGCTTTGAAAGCGGCGTTCTTGTTACACCGGACAAGGCAACAAATTCACTTGTAATAATAGCCTCGCCAGAGGACTATGAGACCTTAAAAAGCGTAATCTCCCAGCTTGATATAAAGAGGCGCCAGGTGTATGTAGAGGCGGCCATAATGGAGATAAGCCTTGATAAACAGCGCGATCTCGGCATAGAATTCAGGTCAGTAGAAAAGCTGAATGACAACAGGGTGACAAGCTTTGGCGGTTCAAATTTTGGGGGCATAGGAGCCGCAACAACAGGACCAGAGGCCTTTGCAAATATCCTTGGTCTGGCTGTCGGCATTGTAAAAGGCACATTTTCATACGGAGGCGTTGAGTATCTGAATATCGGCGCATTGGTAAGGGCGCTGCAGTCAGAGTCTGATGTAAACATACTTTCAACGCCGAATATCCTTACAACAGACAACCAGAAGGCAGAGATAATGGTTGGGGAGAATGTTCCGTTTATTACTGGCAAGAGCCAGGTCACAGGCACTACACTCACAACCATAGAAAGAAAGGACATAGGCATTACACTGAGGCTGACGCCCCAGATATCATCAGACGACCATGTAACCCTTGAGATATATCAGGAGATATCCGCCCTCTCAGATGCCCCAGGGTTTGACCCAAGTGTGGTTGGCCCAATAACAACAAAAAGGGCGGCAACCACAACGGTTGTTGTGAAAAACGCCCAGACAGTGGCTATAGCCGGCCTTATAAGGGATAACAAATCTACTATTGAGCACAGGGTGCCGTTCTTGGGTGATATCCCGCTCCTCGGCTGGCTCTTTAAATTCCAGACAAAAAAATCTGAAAAAACAAATCTCATGGTTTTCCTTACGCCCCATATAATAAAAGAGAGCGAAGATGCCGATATAATCTTAAAAGAGAAAAAAGAAAAGATGGAGGAGTTTAAAAAGGAACACGGCATCGAAAAATAGAAATCCTAAGCTCCAAACGCCAAATTCCAAAAAAATTTAAACAATTAAATTTAGCATTTAACATTTATTTGGAATTTATTATATGCATAAATATTTAACAGATACAATAAAAGAAAAGACTGCCCTTACAGAAAAAGAAATCCTGCATGCATTGGACATACAAAAAAAGAAGGGCGGCAGGATCGGCGAGACATTAATCAGATTGAAGCATGTCAAGGCAGAGGATGTGCTTCAGGCCCTTGGCGACAAATTCAGCATACCCTATAAAGACGAGATAAAAGAAGCAGAGATAGAGCAGGAGCTTGCATTAAAGGTGCCGATTGCCTATGCAAAGAAATATGAGCTTCTGCCAATCAAAAGAGAAAATGGCGCTGTGCTCGTTGCAACATCAGACCCTTTAAACATTTCTGCAATAGATGATCTCCGCATATTATTGGATTCCAATATCAAGCTCTGCATAGCATCGTCAAATAATATCATTGATCTAATAAACAGGCTCCACAGCAGGGAGATGAACAAGGCAGAGGATGCTGTGGATGAGCTGAATGAAGAGGACATAAGCTTTTTATCAAGCGAGATAGAAGAGCCGGAAGACCTCCTTGATGTTACAGATGATGCGCCGATTATCCGCCTTGTAAATTCCATGTTCTCACAGGCGATAAGGGACAGGGCAAGCGATATACACATAGAGCCCTTTGAAAAGGAGCTTGTAGTCCGATTCCGCATAGACGGCGTGCTTTATAATATCCTGAATATCAAAAAGAGGTTCCATGCAAGCATCTCATCAAGGGTAAAGGTAATGGCAGGCCTGAATATTGCTGAAAAGAGGCTTCCTCAGGACGGAAGGATAAAGCTGAAGATCGCGGGCAAGGACATTGACATAAGGGTCTCTGTTATACCTGTTGCATTTGGGGAGAGGATTGTATTAAGGCTTTTGCACAGGGAGAATGTCCTGCTCGGCTTAGAGGACATAGGCTTATCAGGCGAGAACTTAGACAGGATAAACAATCTGATAACAAAGCCGCACGGCATAATACTTGTAACAGGGCCGACAGGAAGCGGTAAGACAACAACTTTATACTCATGCCTGAGCAAGATAAACTCGCCTGACAAAAATATTATTACTATTGAAGATCCGATTGAGTATCAGCTCAAAGGAATCGGCCAGATACAGGTGAACGCGAAAATAAACCTTACATTTGCCAATGGCCTGCGCTCTATATTAAGGCAGGACCCGGATATCATACTTGTCGGCGAAATAAGGGATACAGAGACAGCGGAGATTGCCATACAGGCGTCATTAACAGGGCATTTGGTGTTCTCAACGCTCCACACAAATGATGCTGCAGGCGCAATTACAAGGCTGATTGACATGAAGGTAGAGCCGTTTTTGGTCTCATCATCTGTTATTGCAATACTTGCACAGAGGCTTGTGAGGACGCTGTGCCCTGACTGCAGAATAAAATATACGCCGGATGCAGAGGAGATAAAAAGGCTTGAGCTTGGAAAGATTGAGGCAAAGGATATCCGCTTCTACAGGGCAGCGGGATGCGATAAATGCACAAACACAGGCTATCTCGGCAGGACAGGGATATATGAACTTCTTATTATTGATGATGATATAAGGCCGTTGATAATGAAGGATACAGACTCAAGCACCATAAGGGCTATGGCAGTTAAAAAAGGTTTGAAGACCCTGCGCCAGGACGGCGCCATTAATGTGATGAAGGGCATAACTACAGTAGACGAAATAGTCCGGGTAACACAGCGAGAGGGGTTGGAGTGGTGAGATGTCTGTCTTTGAATACAAAGGCGTAGGCGCTGACGGCAGGGATTTAAAGGGGATTATTGATGCCGATACCGCAAAGTCAGCAAGGGCAAAGCTAAAGAGACTCGGTATCTTTCCCACAGAGATAATTGAGGAGAGGCAAAAAAGGCTCTCTAAAGAGATTGTCTTTTCACAGCTCTTTGAAAGGGTAAGGCATCAGGATATTGCAATATTAACAAGGCAGATAGCAACGCTCACAAATGCCGGCGTGCCGGTTGCAGAGGCATTGTCTGCTATCATGGAGCAGGAGGAGAAGACAGAGCTAAAGAGCATTATCTCTGAGATTGTAACAAGGATAAAAGAGGGAAGCTCTTTTGCCGATGCGTTAAAGGGCTACCCAAAGCATTTTTCAAAACTCTATGTAAATATGATAATGGCAGGCGAGACAAGCGGCGCATTGGATATTGTGCTTTTGAGGCTTGCTGATTTTCTTGACAGCCAGATTAAGATAAGAAGCAGGATAAGGTCAGCCTTGGCTTATCCGATTTTAATGACAGTTATCGGCATTGGTGTTTTATCTTTTATCTTTACCTTTGTCCTGCCGCAGGTTGTCCGTGTATTTGAGGACATGCACCAAAGCCTCCCTCTTTTAACCTTGATTTTAATATCTGCAACAAATTTTATGCGCAGCTACTGGTGGCTGATTATCATGATTATTGCAGGCATTGTGTTTTATATAAGAAAAAGACTCAGGACTCCTGAGGGAAGGATGAGGTTTGACGGGATTGTAATAAGACTTCCGATATTCGGGAAGCTCATAAGGATGATTGCCATATCAAGATTTACAAGGACGCTCGGCACTCTCTTAAAGAGCGGCGTCCCTGCAATCCTCTCCTTTGACATTGTAAAGAATGTGGTTAATAATATAGTGATAGCAAAGGCAATAGAGGATGCAAGGGAGAATATAAGAGAGGGCGAGAGCATCTCAGAGCCCTTAAAGAGGAGCAAGTTGTTTCCATCTGTTGTTACGCACATGATTGCAGTTGGCGAGAAGAGCGGCCAGCTTGAGGAGATGT
>Ga0209431_10003319_pt1 | contig 12835 bp, 14 predicted proteins | sample RifCSP13_3_FD_184021 | JGI IMG/M metagenome (GOLD analysis project Ga0209431, IMG submission 184021) | Soil microbial communities from Rifle, Colorado - Rifle CSP2_sed 13_3 (SPAdes) (version 2) | ecosystem: Environmental > Terrestrial > Deep subsurface > Rock core/Sediment | place: Rifle...
GGATTTATGGCAATGCCAGGATTTATGGCTATGCTGAGATTTCTGGCAATGCCAAGATTTCTGGCAATGCCTGGATTTTTGGCAATGCCAGGATTTATGGCTATGCTGAGATTTCTGGCACTGCCTTGATTTATGACAATGCCAAGATTTACGGCAATGCCAAGATTTCTGGCAAGGCCGAGATTTATGGCAAGGCCGAGATTTCTGGCACTGCCAGGATTTTTGACTATGTCTGTAAAAAATCACCATTATAGAAAATTATTTCAGTTAATTGGTAAATGAATATAGTACTGCAAAAATAACAAAATAATATAGAACCCCTAATTAATCAACATTCTCCGTTAAGGTACTTTTACCTTAACGGAGAATGTAACCAACAAATGAAAGGAAACTGACAATGAAAGAAACAGAATTATTGGAAATGATCAGTATTTTGAATGAGACAATACATGAAGATGGAACACCTTTATTGAAAGGGCGTAAACAAGCTGAGGGGGGAGAATCAATTGTTGTTTTGGATGAAGATGTAACTGAAGAGGTGATTGAAAAGTTCATCGATGCCATTGAGTGGATTGATGATAACAAGGAATCTAATTTGATTCCCGAGGAAGTTGTAAAGTTCTATGAATCAGCACCGTGGAAAGATGGTATTGAAGAAGAGGGGGATGAACCTGCCTGTGAATGTGTATGTAGTGAAGAAGGTCCATGTGAGGCAAAGACGGTTGAGCCTCATAAATATTTCAATTTAGAGTCTCACGAAGCTGCTAACATTTTCCCTATGGAGTTGGAAACCATAGGGCAATTGGCAGATGATATCAAGGTTAACGGACAACAAGAAATGATCAAGTTGTTTGAGGGAAAGATATTGGATGGGCGTAGGCGATATGAAGCTTGCAAGGTAGGCAAAATTGAGCCTAAGTCTATGAATGTAGATGACATGGTAAAAGATCCTATTGCCTATGTGGTTTCACTTAATGTCCATCGTCGTCACCTTACCCCATCTCAAAGGTCAATGGCAGCGTCTAAGGCAAAGTCCTACTATGAGGACTCTGCCAAGGAAAGGCAGTCAGCAGGTTTGAAGAAGGGGAAGAAAATATCTGATTCAGCAGTTTCCAAAAAGGACAAGGGACAAAGCCGAGACAAGGCTGGCAAAGCTGTGGGTGTGAGTGGTAAAATGGTGGATTACGCCACTAAAGTAACCAAGAAGGGGGAGCCTGAGCTTATTCAGGCAGTGGAGGAAGGTAAAATCTCTGTTCAGGTTGCTGCCAAGGTTGCCGATAAGCCAAAGGCAGAGCAAAAGAAAATAGCGGCTGATGCAAAGAAAGGCATCAAGCCTAAAGTGCAAGATCCCAAGCAACAGCCGATAGATGATTCTAAGACAACGGAAAAATATGTGGTGGACACAACATTGTATGCAATGAATATTCTGGATAAGATCCCAAAAGAAAATGTTTATCGGGAAGTGGGGTGGATCATGGTGGAGACTTGGTTGCAAGAGCAGAAGGAGAAGTTTCCTCCTGTAATTGTCCTAAAATCTGCTCCTGAACCTGAACCAGAGAAAAAGGCAAAAGTCAATAAGGAAGCATCCAAGAAAAAGTAGGCGGTATTATGTTTGTCTGTGGTTTTTGTGCTGTAGTTTCTTTGGCTTTTTAGGTTGGTTAGTATTAGCTGCTAAATGTTAAGGAACTGACCCGCTGTTATTTGGTAGAGAGACTAATAGGGGTTCCAAAATAAAAGGAGATAACAAAGTGAATACAATAGACAAAGCACTGTCCAGTAAGAAAGAAGTGGAAGAGTTAGAAAAAGAATTAATTAATAAGAAATCTAAAATGAAAGAACTTAAGAAAATAGCTAAAGACGATTTGGAGTGGATTCTTAAAGAAGAGGTAAAACCATGATTTGGTGGTATATGGTATATAATTCCTGTGTTTTTGGCTTTGTGTCTTTTATGTTGTAGGCCTGGCGATGAGTTTGTTGGTTGGTTGTTTATATTGTCTTTAGTGCCTATAATTAATTTGCTTATTGTTCCATGGATCTTAATAGAATTAATGGAACACTTTAAAACTGAAAGTGAATGAAATCATTATGTTTAATTATGAGCATAATTTTTGGTATGAGTTTTTTGGTTTCGGTCTGATTTTTTTTGGATTGATTTTGGGGATTGGAATTGCTTTTTTGGAAATTAAAAACCCTAGTAAAGACAAAGTGGACTGAGGAGTAGTTAAATTGTTTTTAAAGGAGAAATGTAATCATGGCTGATGATAGTAAAGATAACAGCAGGGTGTTGAGATGTACGTGTAGTAATACTTATCAGGATGAGAAGTATGGTAAAAACAAAAGGGTCCATGGCCGTACTGAATCATATCCTGACAAAGAGTATGGTGGATGGAGATGTACTATTTGCTGTAAAGAAAAATCGTATACTACTAAAGACTAAGTAAATTAACTATATTAACTATATTCCCCGTTAAGGTACTTTTACCTTAACGGGGAAATAAGCAGAAAGGATTGTAGTATGAAGAAGTGCATTATTTATGGTGTTGGGCTATGTATAGTAATATTTGCATTGTTCAAACTGTGGGGATACTGTGCTGGGGAATATTCTCCAATAAGTGTAAATGGAACAATAACCAATAAATATTTTTCTAAGGGAAGTTTTAATACTGGAATAACGACAAATTTTGACAGCAACAGTGGGCCTGGTGTAGCATTTACAAGTACACCAAATACTTATAATGTTGAAGTTAAAACAGACCTAAAAAATGACATTGTAGGAGTTCCAAAAAGTATGTTTTTGAAATTCAAGGTGGGGGATAAGGTAATGGTACATGGTAAGAAAAATAACTATCGGGGAGGAGTTTGGTTTGACAGTGTTTCATTGATTGAGGAATAAGGATATGACGGAAGGATTTTTCCCGGAAAAGAAAAAGAGGGTTAAAAAGGAAAAGATAACTGATCCCTGTGAATTGTGTGGATTATATAAAAAATGTAGAACACCTAAAATGCAACCTCATGGAGAAGGTGAATATGGGATTTACATCTTAGCTGAGGGACAAGGAAAGTCAGAGGAAATTGAAGGCATACAATTGGTGGGGGAAGCTGGAAACCTTTTCAGGAGATATCTTAAGCCCTATGGGATTGATATTGACAGACATTGCGTCAAGGATAATGCAGTTAGATGTAGAGCAACATCCAAGACCGGCAATAGCAACAGACCACCAACAAAAAAGGAAGTTAAGTGCTGTTCAGGATTTGTTAAAGATTCTATCAATGAATTCAAGCCGGATTTTATTTGGTTGTTAGGAAACAACGCCATTGAATCTTTTTATGGTGATGTGAAATCCAAAGCCTTTTCTAATAAAGGGGTTAATAGGTGGAGACATCTTTGCATTCCAGATAGCAGAACTGGAGCATGGGTACTTCCAATTTTTCATCCTTCCTATATCCTAAGAAATGCTGGCAATAAAAATTTAGAATCTACATTCGAGAGAGATATCAAGTTCGCTGTGTCTTGTCTCAGGAAGAAGCCACCAACATTTATTGATTGGATAGGAAGAGTTGAGATAGTTTCGGAAGAAGCAAAGGCGTTAAAAATACTTAGTGACTATGAGAAAAATTCTGATACAATAGTATTTGACTATGAAACAAGTGCATTAAAGCCCTATTATCCCGGTGCAAGGATTTACAGTTTATCCGTGGCAGTGGATTCAAACCAATCCTATTCTTTTTTGATGACACAAGAAATAGGAAAGGCATTTAAAAAAATACTTCTCAATAAGAACATCAAAAAAATAGCACATAATATTAAGTTTGAACTTAATTGGTCAAGAGAGAAATTAGGGATAGAAAACATCCCAAACATTCATTGGTGTACGATGAATGTAGCTCATTTGTTGGACTCAAGAAAAGAATACACGGGATTGAAATTTCAAAGTTACATAAACTTTGGTGTGTATCCCTATGATGAAGCAATTGAGCCATTTTTAAAATCAAAAGAAGGTTATTTAAACACAGTACAAGATGCTCCTGTTGATGATCTGTTGCTATATGGTGGGATGGATTCAGTTCTAACAGCGGCACTGTATGAAAAGCAAAAAGCAATAATTGAGAGACCTGGAGAATCAAGACATGAGGCAAAGAAATTTTGGATGCAAGGTCTGGTTGCCTTGGCAGATATGGAACGAAATGGAATTTGTGTTGATGAATTCCATTATCAGGAAGAGGAGCAAATACTTTACGATAAAGTTTTGAAGATAGAAAAGAAATTGTTTGCTTCGAAAGAGGCACAATTGTTCAAAGAGAAAACAGGAAGAGAATTGAATTTGAAAAAGGAATTCTCCCCTGTCGATTTGAGGGCGTTGTTTTTTGACATATTGGGGTTGGAGTCAGTAAAGAAAACTGCCAAGGATTTTGACAGTGTAGATGCAGAAGTTCTGAATTCACTGAAGAGCAGTTTTGCGAAAGATATCATTACTAGACGAAAACTATTAAAAATTGTGGGATATGTCAACAATATAAAAAAAGAGTCTCCAACTGGCAAGATGCATCCCTTCACGGATTTACATAATGTACTTAGTTTTAGAAGTTCATCGCACAGTCCCAACAGTCAAAATTGGCCCAGAAGAGATGAAGACGCAAAATCTGCTATTAGAAAAGGCATAGTTCCAAGTTTAGGAAATAAGTTGGCCTGTATAGATTTTGGGTCACAGGAAGTTAGGGTAGCAGCATGCTATACAAAAGATCCAACTTTGATTAAATACATTAATGATCCCACTACAGATATGCATAGAGATGTGGGGATGGGTTTGTTTGGGTTGACACAGCAGGAGATAACAAAGGACATTAGGTTCTATTCCAAGAACCAGTTTGTATTTCCTGAGTTTTATGGAAGCTATTTTGGGTCATGTGCAAGGTTGCTAAAAGAGACATGTTGGAATTTGAAAACAAATGATGAGATAACTGTCAAGCAGCATTTGAAAGAAGTTGGAATAATAAAGAACTATAATGATTATTTCGGTTTTGAAAATCATGTCAAGACTTTTGAACGATCTTTTTGGAAGAAGTTTCATGTCTTTCGAGAGTGGCAAGATATAACCTTATCAGATTACATAGAGAAAGGCTACATCGAGTATTTTGGAGGATTCAGACAAACGGGTTATCTGACTCCCAATATGGTATATAATTATCTTATTCAGGGAAGTGCTTTCCATTTATTGCTCTGGTGTTTGGTGGAGTTGAATAGAATTGCTAAAAGAAAGGGTTGGAAGTCTAAAATTATAGCAGAAATACATGATGAGTTGATTTGGGATTTACATCCAGAAGAAGAAGTAATCATATTAAATGAAACGAAAAATGTTATGGAAGTCAAGACCAGGGAACGCTTTGATTGGTTGATTGTTCCTCTTGTAGCAGAGATTTCTACAACAAATATCAACGAAAGTTGGTACTTTAAAAAATAAGTATGGTATACTTAAATTACACTGGATTTTATTTTATTATGGATGATTTTGATAGTAGTAAATATTTTTTGGGAACCCTGTGTAAAAGAGGACATAGGTATAATGACACTAATTTTAGTTTAAGGTGTTTGTCAGGAAAAGAGGAATGTTGTGTTTGTGTGAAAGAGTATCGTAAAGAGTGGTATTTAAAAAACAAAGAGCATGTGAAAGAGCATAAAAAAGAGTGGTATTTAAAAAACAAAGAGCATGTTAAAGAGCATAGTAAAGAGTGGAATTTAAAAAACAAAGAACATGCTAAAGAGCATAGTAAAAAGTGGTATTTAAAAAACAAAGAGCATGCGAAAGAGCATAGTAAAAAGTGGTATTTAAAAAACAAAGAGCATAAAAAAGAGTATCGTAAAAAGTGGTATTTAAAAAACAAAGAACATGCTAAAGAGCACAGATTAACTAATATGAAAATGAGGTGGACGGATGAATTAACTATAATGATGCGAGAAGGTGAGAAAGAATTAGAAAGATTAACACTATTAAAACCATCACACACCAAAGGAGTCTAAAAATGAAAAGCAACCACGAAGAAATTTTTAATTACGGGGAATGGTTTGATGATTATCAATTGGAGCCTAAAGTAGGGCATGATTTAAGTGTTAATAATAATGCACAACAAACTGATACAATTGAAACTCTGACAGAAGAATTCTACAGTGTTTTAGAGCAAGTAATAAAGGGAACTGTTAAAGGTATAAAAAGACTGTCAGAAATTGTTAACAGCATTAGGGAACTAAATGGGGATGTCTCATTCGCAAAAAAGTATCTGGGGGGTTTGATTATAGATGTTGCTGATGGTAAGGTGTCTCCTGATATGGCTGCTAGTTTTTGGGGCAAGCCTACTTTATTAAAGGCTATTTCAAAGTTAAGTAAGAGGGATCAAGAAGCACTTATTAATGGACAAAAAGTGACTTTAGTTATTCCTACAAAAGAAGGAACATTTGGAATTAAAGAGAAAAATGTTGGAGATATTTCTCCTTCTGAAATTCCTTTGGTGGTTGAAAATGGTAAAATAAAATCTATTAAAGAACAAAAGGAAAAATTAGTAGATAGAGCTTCACGAAGTCTTAAACGCCTTCCTGCAACACCAAAATTTACCACTCATGGTAATTATAAAAAGGGAAATACATATGGTAGAATAGGAGATGAGTATATAACCATAAATGATATTTTTAAAGCTTTGGCAGATAAGTATAATACCACTGTGCATAAACTGAAATTAACTTTAGATAATTTATCCAAAGCTCAATAATTGAGGATTTTGATGGAAGAGAAAGAAAATAGTTATGAAAATGATGTAATAGTAGACAAATACAATTTACACACAGAGTTGGAAACTCTCCCAACGCTAATCGCAAAATGGAGGAAAAAATATTCCATAGCGGAAGGTATTCTAGATAAATTAACATCTGACATTCCGATTTTTAAAGCTGAAATTAAAATGGAATTTGAAATATCCGTTGCAAATATTGAAGCTGATCTAAGAGGAAATTGGGAACAACAGTGTCCTGGTGTTAAACTAACAGAAGGAGCAGTACAGAATAAAGTTAAGACTCTTCCTGAATTTGCAGAAGCACACAAAAAATCAATCAATGAAAATCTGAAATTGAGTGAAGAGTTGGCTTGTGCCGTAGAAGATAAGGGAACCTTTTATGGCGCTTGTCGGGCATTGGAAGCGAAAGAAACCGCTCTTACAAAATTGGTAAAATTGTATTTGTCAGGTTATTACGAGAGGCCCAAAATCACAAATGAATTGGAGAAGGAGGTTCAAAAAACAACATCGGATAATTTAAAGAGTAAGTTACGAAATAGACGATTAACTAAATAAGTATAGGAGAATTGAATGGCCTTAAACAGAGTACAACGACCGACACGAACAACAGAAACACCTAAGCAACCTCAGAGATCTATAGCACTTAAACGCACAGCAACACCACAAAAAGCAAGTCCAAAGAAAAGTGGCAGTAATGATCGTAGCAGTAAACTAAAACAAAAGATTCAAGATAATCAGAAGCGTGTGAAGATGGGGAAGGGAATCTTTTGGGATGATGTTTCCGTGGATTTCTACACCCCAAAAGCAGGGGAACATATTATAGATATTGTTCCCTTTGATATGGGACCGGATTCCCCGATTTTTAGGGGGAAGCCTTTGACAGTTGAAGGTGATCCTGATTATGTTTTGGATCTGTGGGTTCACTATGGAGAAGGGGTGGGTGCTGATCAAAGTGTTATTTGCTTAGCACAAACCTTTGAGCGTAAGTGTCCCATCTGTGAACATCGGCAGCAATTGATGGCTGATGGTGAAACGGAAAAGGCAGATCAGTTGAAGCCTAAACGTAGGACAATTTACAATGTTGTGTCCTATGATAGCAGAGCGGATGAAGCAAAGGGTGTTCAAGTCTGGAATGTGGCCTTCTTCTATATGGAGAAGCATTTGCTAAAACTTGCCAAGCAGCCTATTCGTTCAGGACGAACTGACATTGATCCTTATATCAACTTTGCTTCTGAGCTTTCTGATGGCAAGTCTATTTCCTTTGAGATTGATGACAAGGGAGAGTATGCAGAGTATGGTGGACATAAACTGCTAGATAGGGATTATGGTCTGACACAAGAAGTTATTGAAGGCGCTCATCAGTTGGATCAATTGATAAATATTCCTGAATATGAGGATGTGTATCAATTGCATTATATGGAAGAGGGAACCACTGAAGGAGAGGAAGATTTTCAAGCTCCTGAAGAAGATGAAGTTGAAGAAATACCGGTTCCTGCCCGTGAAAAAAGAAAAGTACGACAGCCTGGACCTGTAGTGGAAGAAGAAGTTCAAGAAGATACTGAGGAATCGCAGGATGAAGTTGTGGAAGATGAGGTTTTTCAGGATGAAGTAGAAGAAACTTCTCCTCCAAAACCTGCTAGACGAGCAAGAATGCCCAAGCAGAAAGAGCCTGTCGTAGAAGATGAAAATCCTTGCATTGGAGAAGGTACATTTGGAGTTGATAATGGTAATCTAAATGAGTGTGATGAGTGTTCTGTCTTTGATTCGTGTTTTGAAGAAGGTGAACGATTGAAGAGTCAAGACAAGCCTAAGTCCCCAAGGGGCAGATCCCGTAGGTAAACAGTTAAAGGGAGCATAAGTAGTTTTTATGCTCCCTAATCATAAGGGAAAATGTTATGTTGCCGTTTGTTATACTTTATATATTTCCTGTTTTGATTAATCTGTTTTGTATTATTTATATTACAGTATACAATTCAAATTATTTTAAAGATGTTTCAAACAATCCGTCACATGAAGAAAACTCATTTTTAGTATCTGAGGTTTTGTTTATGGATGGGTCACCTTTTTTTGCGGCAGTAATTGCTTTTTTGCCTGTATTAAATTTTTTTGAGGCTTTCAAGATGCTATCGTTATTAGCAGATTGTAATGGTTTCCCAATAGACAAATGGCCAATCATTAAAGGAAACAATATCATGTCAAAGTCAAGTACAATTGATAAAGCACTACGATCTAAGAAAGAAGTAGAAGAATTAGAAAAAGAATTAATTAATAAGAAATCTAAAATGAAGGAACTAAAACAAGTAGCCAAACAAGATATTGAGTGGATACTTAAAGAAGAGAATAATTAAGGAGAATGAATGCCAAGACCGTCAAGAAAATTAAGTCAAAAAGAAAAAGTAGCCGAAGTTGACGTTGCACAGATAAAAAAACAAGCGAAGAAAGAGATTATTCCTGATAAGGAACCATCATTTGAGCGTGTAGTGTCTACTGGAAGTACATTGTTAGATTTAGCTATTTCTGGTAGAAGGATTAGGGGTGGGGGCATTCCAGGTGGTATATTTATTGAATTGTTTGGTCCCCCCTCTGCTGGAAAAACCGCCCTACTTTGTGAGTTATTGGCTTCCGCTCAGATTAGAGGAGGGCAAACCAAGTTTGCGGATAGTGAAGCACGGTTAGACTCTCTGTATGCCAAGGTTTATGATTTTGTGATCGATCCTGAAGACACAGAAGTGTATTACAAACCATCAACAGTTGAGGATATGTTTGATGGTTTGTTAGGATGGAAACCAGAAGAAAACAATTCAGGAATAAATGTCTTTGCCGGGGACAGTCTGGCTGTTTTGACTACTGATTTAGAAATGTCAAAAGATGGTGATAAGAGGGGACAGAAGCGAGCAAAAGATATTCATGCTGGTCTCAGGAAAACAAGGATATTGGTAGAGAAAAATGATTGGATTGTAGCTCTGACAAATCATGAGTTGCAAGGGGAAAGGTCAAAAACCACTCCAGGAGGAATGGGACTTCCTTTTTACGCTTCGCTGAGACTTCAGGTGTCTAAAGGGTATCCTAAAAGCAAGATAAAGGTTACAAGGAAGATAAAGGGGAAAGATGTAGAAAGGGTTAAAGGGATAATTTCCAATGTGAAAGTAGTTAAATCCTCTATTGATGAGCCTTTTAGAGAAGCCCCAATTTACATTATGTTTAATTTGGGCATTGATGATGTTCGGGCAAACCTTCAGTGGTATAAAGAGACAACTGGAAAAAAAGTTTATGTGGCGGTCAATGAAGAATTCAGTAAAATGTCGGAAGCTATTAATCATATAGAAGATAACAGTCTTGAGGATCAATTAAGAGAGATGGTCATTGATCTTTGGGAAGAGGTTGAGAAAGAGTTTGACTCTAATCGTAAAAAGAAGCAACGACGATGAAACCTTATCTTATTGTAGATAGTAACAATCTGTGTCATATTGCCCATTATTCAACTGGTGAGTTGTCTAATGAAGAAAAGAGAACAGGAACAATATTTGGATTTTTGAATAAGGTTTTGAAGTTGTCTAAGGTTTTAAAATCAAATAAGTTTGTGTTCTGTTTTGACAGCAAGAAGTCCTACAGGAAACAAATATATCCGGAATATAAAGCTAACAGAAATAAACAATTAACCGATCAGGAAAGGGAAGAAAAGCACTTTCTCTATGATCAGATTGATGAATTGAAAAAAGAAATCCTTATAGAGTTGGGATTTAGGAATGTGTTCTATCAAGCAGGGTATGAGGCAGATGATATAATTGCTTGGGCTTCTAAGAATATTGAAGGTGAAAAAGTGTTGGTCAGTACTGATGGGGATCTTTATCAATTACTTTCTTTTGTTGATTGCATTTATAATCCTGTTAAAAAAACAAAATACACTAAAAAGGATTTCTTTTCCGATTGGAGTTTTGATTGTGATAGATGGGGAAATATAAAAGCTATAACCGGCTGCAACACGGATAATGTTAAAGGAATCAAGGGGATAGGCAATAAGACAGCCATGAAGTTTCTCAGTGGTGCCATAGAACATGGTTCACCACAATGGGAGAAGATAACAGGTAATTATGATAAAATAAATTTCAACAAGCGTTTGGTTTGTCTTCCCTTTGAGAGTGGAAAACCCATAAGATGTAGTTTGGTGGATGATGAATTGAAAAAATCTAATTTCATAAGAGTGTTTGATAAACTAAGGTTTGCGTCTTTTTTGAAAGAGGACGCTTTGCAAAGTTGGACACGAAATTTTGAGTTGGAGGATTAAATATGCTAAGAGTTTGTACCAATAAAGATCGGATTATAAACTATCAGAGAAAAGTTAACAGCATGATTCCAGAAGCTATTAGGTATACGGATAGTGAAGTAATTGAAAGCAATTTTAAAAACTCAGACGATTACAATAATATGTGGAATAAGATATACTTTCGTAAGATGAACAAGTTAACTGTAAGCGCTGGAAGATATGTGGAGGATTGACAGTAATAAAATATAGTTAACTAGATCATCAATGATGATTTGTGGTTGGGTTCACAACCAAAGGTTGAGGGATATTTATTTATCCACTCGATAACCCCGATACGTTTGGTATATACCATTAATAATTTTATCCATAATTATATTATGTAGTTATGGATACAGGGATATCCCTGCATGCGGGGATGAATCGTGGAGGATTGATGCTTGAGTATTTGAAGGTAAAAAACTATCAGATACATGAAGATTTGGATGTTAATTTTACTCCGAATCTGAATGTATTTGTAGGGGCGTCTGATCGAGGTAAATCAGCCGCTTTAAGAGCTTTGCTTTGGGTATTTACCAACAGACCATTAGGGGATGATTTCAGAACTTGGGACAGCAAAGAAACCAAAGTTGAAGTTGGGGTTGATGGGAGAAAAATAATTCGTTTTAAGTCTGATACAGAAAATTATTATCAGATAGATGACAAGAAATTTGATGCCCCTGGAACCGAAGTTCCAAAAGAAGTGCTGGACCTGATAAATATCTCTGATGTTAATATTCAAAGGCAGGGGGACAGCTATTTCCTTATTTCTGCAAGTAGTGGGGAAGTTGGTAAATATATTAATCAGATTATCGGTCTTGAAGTGATGGATGGAAGTATTAAATATGCTTCCCAGAAAGTCAAATCAATTAAGTCTGATTTAAAGGTAAGTAAGTTTGATTTTAAGAATACCAAAAGTGAGTTAGCAAAATACAAATGGATTGATAAAGCAGATAAGGATTTGCAAGATCTGGAGAAGATGCAAATCCAGTTGAATGAGATCACCATTAAATGTGATGCTCTTACAAATCTAATTGATGACCATGAGAAATACTCCTTGGAGATGGATAAGTTCAAGAAACTTCCTGAGGCCAAAAAAGATATTAATGGATTGATGGCTTTATATTCTACATATCAATCAAAAATGCAGTTGGTAAATAAGCTAACAAGTTTGATTGAAGAGTATAATTATGCTGTGGAAGACAAAGAAGATTGTGATGCTTTTCTGAAACATAGTGGAACTGTTGAAAAACTGTTTAAGTTATACAGTCAATATACTGAGAAAGAAACCAAAAGGAAGATGTTAAAGGGATTGATTGATGAGCATCAGAGCTTGAATTTGAGAAAAAAACAAATTGAAATTGACATAAAGACTACTGAGAAAGAATTTCATAAACTGATGCCTAATATCTGCCCTTTGTGTGGGAAATAAAATTGGAGCAATTATCCAAATAGCTATCATAGTTATTTGTGGCCGGGTTCACGGCCAAAGGTTGAGGGAATTTTATTCCACTCGATAACCTCAATAACAATCTTTGTATTAGGATGAATCTTATGAAAGACAAATATGATTTGGTTTTACTTTCAGATCCTCATATAAGATCTGATGTTCCTAGATGCAGAAATGAAGAAGAGTTTCATCCATCAATGCTTGCAAAGCTGGAGTTTATAAAAGATCTTTGTAATAAACATAAGTGTCCTTTAATTTGTACAGGGGATATTGGTCATCATCCTGCAAAATCTTGGTCAATTTGG
>Ga0209431_10003320_pt1 | contig 12834 bp, 11 predicted proteins | sample RifCSP13_3_FD_184021 | JGI IMG/M metagenome (GOLD analysis project Ga0209431, IMG submission 184021) | Soil microbial communities from Rifle, Colorado - Rifle CSP2_sed 13_3 (SPAdes) (version 2) | ecosystem: Environmental > Terrestrial > Deep subsurface > Rock core/Sediment | place: Rifle...
AGCGGGGGCTCCTCCTCGGGCTTCTTCCACTGGGGAGTCTCCGAAACCGGAGATCATCCCCGCGTGCATTCGAGGGATCGCGGGCGTGAACCTTAAAATGCGTAGGGCGGAATAGAAGAAACTATTCCGCCCTGTTTCTCGACTGCGTTCAAGCCCAGAGGATTTAGACGGATCGGGTTGAACACGATTACGTCAAAGCTCTTACTTAATTTCCCACGTCGTGGTGTGGGGAATGTCAATCGCGAACGCGCCTTCCGGCGAACCGGCGGGCACGTCCTTGGTAATGCAGGTGAACGGCTCCTTCCCGGTAATACCCTTGTACTTTCCAGATCCACCCGTGATGAGATGGGTGCCGCAGTCCATCTTCGGCTGCGACTTGTCGAGATCGCGCGTGTCGAAGGTCGAGAAAACAACGTCGCCGTCAGCGTCGGTTAGCGCGCAGGCACCATCAATCCACTTCTTGCCGCCTGACTCGACGCTGACCGCCGCACACTTGGCGTTCATCTTGTCGAGGAATGGCTTGCCATCTGTGTTTTCGGTGGGACCCGTCGCTTCCAGCGCGACGGCCTTGCCGACGCCGGGGATGTCGACAGTTGATTTGGGAACGAACACGAAGTGCGTAGTGTATGACGTGGTCCCGCTCTTCGGCGGCGCGTCCACCGCGAAAGCCGCCGCAGGGACGAAGGCCATAAGGGCTCCAAGCATGAAGGTTAGCTTAATGACGTTGTTGTCCATCGCTGTTTCCTCCTTCTGCATTGCTACGATGTTGCACGAAACGCACCATCAGGCCGGATATCCAGGGTTTGAGGATGTGGGATTTCTCACATCGCTAATGTGAAAAAGGTGACTCCGCTTCCCCAGCGTCTCGCTCCCTTTGGACAGTTGTGCGTCAGGCGGCGTCGCGCTTGGTGCCATCTTGTTGCTCCCTCCAACGCTTGCGCGCAGCCTCGCCTAAGTTCTCCGTCACGCCGCAACGCTTGCCGAAGATGAGGCCCTGCAAGCGGCGGTGTTCCTTCCTGAGTCGGAAGCGCTTCCAGACCTTGAAGCCGCCGCCCTTGATTAGGTACTTGCCGTCAGGATCGGCGTGGGTTCTCAGGTCGACGGCTTTGTCATGGAAGATGCCGCCGCCGTGCAACTCCACTAGGCGGCTGATTGCCGTCTTGACTTGAAGCATCTTCGCACCGCCGTGATACGCCACTGGCAAATGAAAGAGCAGGTGGCAGTGCTCAACGTCCGACTGCCCTCTGCATTGACGCTCACGCGCCCACGCAGCCGCGAACACGATGCCATGTCGGTCTAACCACTTGTGCAGCCCCTCGCGGACCTTTGCGAATAGCTTGCCGTCGGGATCGTCACCGATGTCGGTGAGGCTCCAATGGATGGTGAGGTGGGTCACTAAGGGGAGATTGATCATTCGTGCGAATTTGATCGCCTCCATGATGTTGCAGGCTTGGCCCATGCCAATGTACTTATTCGCGCGGGTCCGCTTCCCAGGCTTTGTAGCTTTACCGCTGGACGCTTCAGGCACGCGCGACAAGATTGAATTGGCGACTGGCATCAGATCCCCCCGTGTTCGTGAACCATTTGCTCCAGCGCTCACCAAACCACAGACCGAGCAAGCCCTTGGCTTCGTCGCGGAGGTTGAACGGGATGCGCTGGTGGTCGATGCTGCACAACTAGGTAAGAGCAGATTGCCTCGTGAGAGCTGCTTGATCTGCAGTCTCACAATCGTCCAATCCCTTAGAGACGAGGGGCTTTGATTGGCCGTCGGCTTGTGCTTGGTCCGTTCCGCGAACGTCCAAGTTTGTGTAGTCATCTCGGCGGTCCCAGTCGGGGTGCCAGTCAGGCAGCGACTTGAGCTTGGTGAGGGCGAGGGGGTCGATCTCGCCGCAATACTCGCGGATGCACCGCAACAGGGCCTCTCGCGTCCTGCAGAAGGATCGGGCGCGCCAGCCGCCGTTCTTCTTGCGGGGATGGCCCTTCCTCCGCTGCAGAATCCATTGCAGCGGATCATCAGCGACCCTCCAGCTCGCGTTAAGCTGGGCTACAAGGCGATTGGAAGGGTGCGCTGGGTATTTGGGGCGGTCTTGATAGTCTCGATGCGTCCCCGGTGCCTCAGACCGCTCGCGCACCGTTTTTCTGGCGGGCACTTCAAGCTCGCACGAGTAGCGGTAATCATCGCTCTCAATGCGCTCTGCAGCGGCGTTACGAGCAACTTGGTTGGTATCGATGCGTTCCGACATTTTCGTAAACCCCTTTCGTTTCAATCGGGGAACGAAAAGGAAATTTGTCGGAATGATGCTTGAAGCGCTTAAGAAGTCGTGGGACTCTTAATCAGCGGGTCGTAGGTTCGAGTCCTACTGCGCCCACCAACTCTTCTTCGACGTAAGCAACTGGACGGCCCCGGGGCGCCATGGCTCCATGGGACGAGCAGCAGGCCGGCGTGGTAGTATGAGCGCTGTGCTTTTCGCTGCCCTGAGCGGTCCGCCGCTTTAGCTGTATCGGCTTACGCAAGGCGCACTTTCTCCGGCCTCATCGTTTATGGGACTTACGCCTTGTGTAACGACCAGCGATCTACCGCGGCCGACGGATGGGGTTATTGTTTCACGAACACTACTGAAGGTTCAGTCGTTGGACAGCGGCATCACATCGGGCTACTCGAGACAGCGAGGCCGGGCCGCAACGTCCTCTATGTTGACGATCTGCAAGTGCCTTTCGAGCTCGAGTTTTTGAGGTAGAAAGGCAAGCCTGGGCGCTTTGGGATGTTTTGCATGACGCTTAGTCAGCAGAGGTACGAGGAAGGGACCATGACGAAGATTGCACGACTTTGGGCTTTGGCAGCGGTGCTCACGCTCGGCCTCAGCATGCCGGTCGTTGCCGCAATCGAAGGCGAGTTCGACGGCGAATGCGTGATGGGGCTGGCGCTCGGCAAGGAGATCAAGACCGATTGCTCCGTCAGCACGGTCTATGGCGGCAAGACCTATTGCTTCGGCAACGAGACGGCGCGCGAACTCTTCCTCAAGAAGCCCGAGGAGTTTCTCCTCAAGGCGCACATCTTCTATTCCAGCAAGCAGCAATAAGGATGTCATTCCCGCGAAGGCGGGAATCCAGTAACCGCTGCCGTCTGTTGGTTACGGAAGCCGCAAGTTACTAGATTGCGCGGTCAAGCCGGGCAATGACAGTGAAGGAGGGCCTAAGACCCGCTCGGCCCCGCCTTCGCGGCGAAGCGCGCCTCGTCGGTGTCGGTGATGGCCACGTCGAGGCTGTTGTCAGGCCCTCGCCCGAAGGTGAAGCGGAAATTCGGGTTGGTCGAGATCGAGAAGGTGCTCTCCATCTTGAACACCAGCTCGCCGCCGCGCTCCACAATCATCTCCTTGACGAAGCGCGCCGGGATGAAGTTCGCGGTGTTGATGTCGAGTTGCATCCCGTTGGCGTTGGGATGTTTGATCATCACCTGGGCCGACCAGATCGGGCTCTGCTCAAGCGCCGGAGGGAAGACCTTCACGAGCGTCTTGCCGAGGTCGACGGCCTCGGTGTCGGGATCTTTGGCCTGCATCGCTCCGCAACCGCCGGCCGCCGCCACGAATTTGCTCGCCATGTGCAAGCTGCCGTCCTCGGTCTCGAGCACGGCGCGCACATGAGAGAAATCCTCGATTCGAACCCGGGTCGAGAAGCTGCGCTCGCCGCCTTTACCCGCCGCCGGGCCGAAGGTGAGGGTCGCCACTTTGGGGTCGGGGTTCTTGTCGATGAAGAGCGTGAGCGACTTGAGGTTCTGCGTCACCTGTGGCGGCACGCGCACGGTCAAAGGCACGAGCGCCGCGTCCTCGGCGGTTCCAGGAATTTCGAGCACGACCATGCCGTCCTCGGCCTGAATGGCGCGATCCCCGAAAGTCTGCTGCTTGAGCGTGGGCCAGATATCTTCGCCGGCCTGCGCGACAGGAGTTGACAAGAAGAGGCAGCCGGCCAGCACGGCGGCGGCGCTGACGGCGCGTTTGGTCAGGATGGGCATGGCACCATTCTCCTGAGGTGGTTTGCGCGCATCATATCACTCCCATTCGAGTTCTGCGAAGGCCGCGCTGACGTTGCGGACATGATAGTTGTCGAACAGCTTCCAGGCGTCGCGCTCCGAAAAACCAGCAATTTTCGTCGCATCCTCTAAAGTCTTGCCTTCTTTGATCAATTTCCTGACATCGGCGGCGATTGCCGAGAGATAGCGCTGCTCGGGGGCTAACGCCTCGGGCAGCACCATGGCTTGGGGTCCGTGTCCCGGAACGACGCGGGCGGCCTTTCTCTCGCCAAGCTCCTCGAGCAGCGCGAGCCAGCCCGTGATCGACCCATCAAGCGTCGGCACATGGACCGAGAACAAGAGATCGCCGAGGAACAGCGTATCGGTCGCCGTGTCGGTGACGGTGAGATCGTTGTCGGTATGGGCGGTCTGCTGCGTCTCCAGCACGAGCGTGCGCCCGCCAAGATCGAGCCTAAGGCTCGTCTCGACGGCGAGCGTCGGCACGATGATCTCGATCCCCGCGAACGCCGCCTCGCCCAGCATCTCCTTGTTGATGGCGAGATAGCGGTCGGCCCGCGTGGCGAGCCCGCGCGCGAGCTTGTAATGGCCGACGAAGGCCGGATTATCCTCCTTGAAGGCCGCGTTGCCGAAGACGTGGTCGGGATGCATGTGGGTATTGATGACGTATCGGATCGGCTTGTCCGTCACGGCGCGAATGGCGCTTCTGAGCTCGCGCCCGGCAATGGCGCTCCCCAGAGTGTCGATGACCGCGACCGCGTCGGTCCCCACCACGAAGCTGGCATTGGCCATATCGCCACGATTTTGCGGCGACTGCAGCTCGTAGCGCCCCTGATGCACGAAGATACCGGGCGCGACTTCGCTGATTTCGACCTCATCGGCGGCCTCCGCCGGCACGTAACGGAGGAAAGGGGATACCGCGAGCGCGAGCGCCGCGCGCAAAAAGGCGTGGCGGGAGATCGGGTGCTGAAGAGATGCCGGCTTCGGCTCAACCTTCTTCATCGTCACCATTCCAGCCACGCTTGCGGCGAAGTTGTGGCGCCTGGAACGCCCCAATTACAAGCGGTACGGCCCGCGCCAGGACGGGTTCAAGCAGGGCTGCACGAAGGGCCAGGTGCAAAGAGGCACCGGCTGGCGGCCGCCAGGCGCCGACTGGCAAGGGCAGCCCGGAAATCCCCAAAGATCAGCCCTGCAAAGGGATCCTCGGCCCTTTTTGCCGGTCTGACCGGGCCTCCGAGGCCAGAATGACGGCTCAATGAATTCCGGGCGGGTCCTTGCACCGGCCCTTTTTGTTTGCCATCCATTCGTATACTTTACGCCGGCGCAGTAGGGAGGGTGCTCGAATGCGAATTCTGCTGATTTTGATTGTTATTGCTGCCGTTTTTGTCGTGGTTCAGGCTCAAAGGCACGGCTGCAAGTACGACGCGACTTTGATCAATTGCGTGCTCGGCAAATCAGGGGGTGAAATGCCGGCAGCCGAGACGCCGCCACCGCCGCCGCCACCGGCAGCTGAGACACCGGCGCCCGAGGCACCAGCGCCCGAGGCACCAGCGCCCGAGGCACCGGCACCGGCTCAGTAAGGCCTGTATCTCTTTGTCGCGAACGGCAAAGCCCGCACGCCTAGGGCGTGCGGGTTTTGGGCGATTGCGGCCTCAATAGAGGTTTTTTGGACACTGTCCGTCCTGCGGATCAGCTATGCACCGCAGGCAGCCGTTCCGGCCGCCTTTTCATTCCACACCACACGATCCCCTTAATGACCTCTTCCAGAAAATACGCCGAGATTGCTGCCGCCGCCCTTGGTAAAATGCTGCGAGACGGCACTGACTCCGGAAAAGTGGCCGAAATCGTCGAGAGTGTCTTGGCCGACGCAACGCGTGAGCGCGAAGACAAAGAGCGTCAGAATCCTGGCTGAGGTCGAAGCCACGGCAGCGACCCGGCTGGCCCGGCTGCTCGATGCCTCTCCGGCGGTGATCTACAGCTTCGAGGCCAGGGGCGATTTCTCGCCGACCTTCGTCAGCGACAACATCGCGCGGCTGTTCGGCTATGCCGCCAGCGAATATCTCGACGATCCGAATTTCTGGCGCGAGCGCGTGCATCCGGACGACCTTCCGCGTATCGAGGCCGAGATGGACGTACTCTTCAAGGCCGGCGATCATGTCAGCGAATATCGCTTCCGGCGCAAGGACGGCACCTATTGCTGGGTGAATGACGAGCAGCATCTCGTGCGCGACGAGAAGGGCGAGCCCGCCGAGGTCGTGGGCTCCTGGAGCGACATTAGCGCCCGTAAAGTCGCCGAAGAAGCTCAGGACCGGGCGCGTGCCCGCCTCGCCCTCCTGCTCGATACCGCGCCGTCGGTGATCTACAGCTTCAAGGCGAGCGGCGACTACGCGCCCACCTTCGTCAGCGACAACATCAAGCGGCTGCTCGGCTATTGCCCCGACGAATATCTGAAGAATGCGGACTTCTGGCGCGCCCGGGTGCATCCCGACGACATCGAGTCGGTCGAGGCTGAACAGGCTCTCCTGTTCGAGCGCGACCGGCACACCGCCGAATACCGCTTCCGCAAGAAGGACGGTCACTATTGCTGGGTCAGCGACGAGCAACATCTGGTCCGGGACGAGAAGGGCGCGCCATTCGAGATCGTGGGCTCCTGGAGCGACATCACCGACCGCAAGAACGCCGAAGCTGCCGAGGATGCCGCGCGCGCGCGGCTATCGGCCTTGCTCGAGACCGCGCCCGCCGTGATCTACAGCTTCAAGGCGAGCGGCGACTATGCGCCAACCTTCGTCAGCGAGAATATCAAGCGGCTGCTCGGCTATTGCCCGGAGAAATATCTTGAGAACGCCGATTTCTGGCGCAACAACGTTCACCCCGAGGATCTCGCCCTGGTCGAGGCCGAGCAGGCGAAGCTGTTCGAGAAGGGACGGCACGCCGCCGAGTACCGCTTCCGCAAGCGCAACGGCAACTATATCTGGGTCAGCGACGAGCAATATCTGCTGCGCGGCGACGACGGCGAGCCGGTCGAGATCGTGGGCTCCTGGAGCAATATCAGTTCGCGCAAGCAGGCCGAGCAGGCTGAGAACGCGGCCCGGGCGCGCTTCGATCTGCTGCTCCACGGCGCCCCTGCCGTGGTCTACAGCTTCGAGGCCGGCAGCTCCTACGCGCCGACTTTCGTCAGCGACAACATCAAGCGGGTGCTGGGCTACGCTCCCGACCAATATCTGAAGGATCCGGACTTTTGGCGCTCGCGCGTCCATCCCGAGGACCTGGCCGCTGTCGAGACGGGGCAGGCCAAGCTGTTCGAGGACGGCCGGCACGTCGCCGAGTACCGCTTCCGCAAAGCCGACGGCATCTATTGCTGGGTCAGCGACGAGCAGCCATCTGATCCGCGACGAGAAGGGCGAGCCGTTCGAGATCGTCGGCTCCTGACGCACGCCAGGATCTTTGCGCATCGAAGTGGACTACTCTCAATCTTGTATGCTCAAGCAGGCCGCCAACTGTCCAAAGACAATCATTTCAACAAGCACCCGAGCTATGGCCGGTCTCGGATGCTGATCGGGCCAACATTGACTCGCTATTCGTCTTGAAAAGGCGCAAACTGATTTTGGATAGATACCCACAGCCGACGAGCCAAGACTCCGCCTACAAAAAGAAAGATACCACGTGGGTGTGCTACAATTCTTTTCGCCATTCGACTGAGATACAGAACTCAAGGCTGCCCTCAGTCAGAAGCTCAGATGCTCGCTACTGATGGCATGACCGATACCTTTGAATCTCGCGAATTGGCACTCTCAGAGCCTACTGCCGAGACCCTCTGCCAAAGCAAGGTCTTGGGGAGATTCTGATGTTTCCGCTCACTCGTATCCATTTCCTAAAGTTCGCAGCAGCTGGCGCATTCGGCGCCCTCTCCGTTTGTAGCCCCCCCGTCAGCGCCGATGAGATGGTCCAGAATTTAGGGCCGGTCAAGGCTCACGAGGGTCTTCTCGCCTCGGTTGGCAGTATGCGTGTCATAGCCTTCTTTGAGCCTGGCAGTGGCCGCTGCGCCGTCAACGCAGTAGTCTGGGACACTTTGGGTGCCGACCCTGGCGAATCAGCTAAACGCGTTCAGGTTAGTATAGGACCAGGCGAGATCATCCACATTGAAACCGCCAGGCAGGAGTCACTGAATCTCCAGTGCGGTAGCAACGCCGCAACTCTTGCGATCATCGACACCGAGAGCCTTTCTGCCTCTGGCATCACCGCCCAGCCACCGGGACAACCCGTTAAACCGGGCTTTTAACGGGAGATCCAATGGATAGGCCAAAGCTAACCCTCCATCTCCTCCTGCGTTGCCAGCCTCGGGTCGGGTGTCTCTCCCGAGGCTTCTTGCGTCTAGACATGCCCAACCTGAGGGGGCTGCAATCCGCTGGAGCTGGCGAGGAGCGAGCGCCTATTCACGGAGCTGCATGAGGAGAATCTTTGTGCGCTCCGGGAGCTCAGGAGCAGATGCCACAAGAAGGCTGCCCTTCATAAAATCCGCGGAAGATCTTGCCTGCAAGTAGCAGCAAGAAGGCCGCTAGCAAGATTTCAAGCTATGGCCACTTACTTTTATGCGTGCATGCTGCTATTCACCGCAGAGGGGTCCAAGGTGGACGAGCGCGACGTGATCGCGGTCTGTCGCGGCAGATTTTAGGACATCGCCAGCATAGCCATTGCACCTGTCCACTGATATTCTTTCCAAGCGCACGCTGGTTGGCTTGGCGTAGCGCGCGGCGGTTCGCGTAGTCAGAGCACAGACATGAAGCCGCCTCCGAACCCGGGGAGGGACCAAATGAAACCAATATTCCCAAGCTTAACAGCTGTCCCCGCCACAGTGTGGCCGCTCGACAAAAAACCGCGCATCGCCTTCATGCTTATCCTTGCGGTTGGTTTTCTTGCCACTCCTATGCTGATGCCAAGCGCTGGCATTGCTCAGGATGCAAGAGTCGCGAAATCGATGGCAGCTTTGAAAGACAAGACGGCGAAATTGGGAGCGCCAAAGGTTGAGGGCATGGACCCGGTTGGTGGCAAGGATGCCCCTGCTTTGTATTTCGGTTCGACCAAGATGAACAATAACTTTAGCGTGGTCGATGAGGTCGCGAATGAAGACGGGCGAGGGATGGCAGCGACGCTGTTCGTGAAAGGTGGCGATGAATACATTCGCGTCGCGACGAACGTCCCGAAGCCGGACGGAAGCGGGCGGGCGATTGGAACTGTTCTGGCTGGGCCGGCGCTCGACTCGATAAAAACGGGTAATGCCTACTACGGCAAGGTCCCGATTCTTGGCACGCCCTATGTCACCGGTTATGAACCGATCAAAGACACATCGGGTGCAATTATCGGCGTTTACTTCGTCGGCTACAGCCAATCAGACCTCGACGCCAGGGTCGAGGGCCGGCTTGCCTATGCGAAGACGTTGCTAGGCATCACCGAGGCTCAGGCCACCGCCTGGAAGGCTTACGCGGACGTATCGCGGGCCAATGTGCAGAGTATTGAAGCGGCGCATCAGGCTATGATGACTGCGGAACAGTCCGGCTCGGCCATCGACCGCATGCATGCGCAGACCGACATGATGCAGGCGCGGCTCGATGCGAGGAAGGCATTGCAGCCAGTGACGGAGGCCCTCTACAAGGCTCTGACGCCCGAGCAACAGTCGAGGGCCGATGCTGTGCTCTTGCTGCTCGGCAGTAGCGGAGGCGTTGAGTTTTGATCTCAAACGATTGGCCGGGCATCAGTTGTGCGCCTGAAGCTGCGGCATGCTGGTCGGCCGGCGCGTCGTGTAGGCCGAGTTCTTTGTGGCATGCGCCCGACAAGTGAGTGCATCGGCGCCTCTTTCGCCGCCATCCTCATAGATTAAGCGTGGCGGCGGCAACTCCCAATCACAAAGAGTCAAACCACGTACGATTATGCGATCGATGTTGGTGCTGGGATAATTATCGTTACAATAAATGTATCGGCGGCTGTTTGGCGACCTCGAGTTTGAGCACCCTGACAGGTCACCTCGATTAGCGGCGATCATTCTTCGCCCTGGCTGGCTCTCCAGCTTGATTATGGCACCGAAAAATGGGGGCGTGTATGCTCCAATCGGAGCAAGGGTCAAACAGGGCGCTACCTTGCTTGACTGATGGGTTTCCCCAGCGTTCACGGTTCCCGCAAAGGAGGAGCCCTGCTTTCGCCAGTTCTGATCGGTAAGCGAAAGCTGTTAGCGGCGGGGGTTTAGGCTGAGAGTCATCGCACATTAAGGAGAAGAACCGATGTTCCGCAATTTGCTCTTCGCTGGAATCTATGTCGCCGTAGTTTCCACTGCCGCATTCGCACAGAAACCTCAATATGGCACTACCGAGGAGGCCAAAGCCATGCTGGAAAAGGCAGTTGCGGCGGTTAAAGCCGACAAGACAAAGGCGCTTGATATGTTCAACAAAGGCGAGGGAGGGTTTAAGGACCGTGATCTTTATGTGTTCTGCGCCAATGCCTCCGATGGCGTCGAGACCGCTCATCCGACTCACAGGGGTTCGAAGCTCACCAACATCAAAGACATGAACGGGTTTGCTTTTGGCAATGAGATTATGAAAACGGCTACCGAGGGAAAGATCGGTGAAGTTGCCTACATGTGGCCCCGGCCCGAATCTGACACGCCTGTGCAGAAGGTTACCTTTTTCACAAAAGTCGAAGATCAGATTTGCGGTGTCGGATATTATGAGTAATCGGCGAGATGCCCGACCTGGCTGCAGATTGACCGTTCTCGTGTTCCATGAGCCCGGGCGCTAGTTTGCTGCTCGGCACGAAGTGGGCGCGCCGATCACGCGATGCAGTTGTGTTTGACGACCCCTACGCGGGTCTGCAGCAAAACCTCAGGCATGGGAGCACTTGTCGCTTGGGACCGGTACGGGCTTGGCTGGGGTACGCTCCTGTTCATCGATCACTTTAGTCAGGAGCCAATCGGCCATTCTGAGATAGGTCCTGGTTTCCTCTGGATTATAGGGCTCTTAGCGCGCTCAATAACCTTTTTGCTTCAGCTAGATAGTCCATTGACATGTCCAACAATAGACCCGGCATGTGTCCACTCGGTGTGCGTGTAATGAGCCAATCTCGCGCTAAGGCTTTGTCTTTGCCTTAACGCTTATTTCGGAGATCGCGAGACCGGAGTCAACCTCGTCGCAGCATGGCATCTGTTGGCTGTCCAGCGGACTTGTAACATGGAGCATTACTGGGAATGCATCACCTCTGCTCCTGCCCCAATTATGAGCACGAGTAAACGCCCCCGAGCTGTAGTCGATCCCACGCGCTCTCGAAGTTTGCATCAAACGGCATAATGGCGTGGTGTGAACGGCGGCTGATGGGGATGGATCGGCGTCACGAAGGCGTAATTCGCCACTCAGAATTCTCCCTCTCAGCAATTCAGTTTCCTCCAGCAACAGGCCCAGAAAAATGTCTAGGTGTGGCAAATGCCACAGCGCCAAAAGCAGCACGGGTGCATAATTCGCTTCAGTTCAGGATAGCCTTGAGCAAATCAACAGGAGATCCCCGATGATTAAGCTCCGTCGCATATCATTCTTAGTAGCTGCTTTGAGTACCCTTTTCGTCCTCGGCAGTGAAACCTACGTCCATGCTGGCGACCAGGTCGAGGTGCTAGGGCCGGTTGGACCTCATCAACCCATTCTCACCACCGTCGGCAGCAAGCGTGTGATAGCGTTCTACACACCAAGCAGCGACAACTGCGACCTTCAAGCAGTGGTGTGGGATAATACGGATGTCAACGATACCACAGCCGCACGCGTTCGGGTTAACCTAAGCCCAGGCCAAATGGTCCAAATCGACACTCCCGAGCAGCGGTCACTCAATCTTCAATGTGGTGATCACGGCAAGACCCTAGTGGTCGTGGATCACGAGGCCTTCGGCGACAAGAAAGCATCTGGACATTGAGGAATCCAAACTTGTCACTCTGCCTCGGCACCCAGTTTCGCTGGGCTACTTTCAGCGGCGGCCTCGTTCAGCCGAACGGGAATATAGCCGGTGTTTGTCGAAAATGCTGCCACATTGAATTCCAATGCGAGCCTGGCGCTGAAGAGCGAAACGGCTCTTGGCACGCTCACCTAATGATTCAACATGCCGGGCCGCGGGGGCGCAGCCAGCGTCCGATCGGTAGACCGACCATTAGCGCCTTCATCACGTGTATGTTTTAGAAAACTGGCGCCAATTGCAGCCCCATAGGGACGGCCCCGCACCAGCCAGCCTATTGCAGAGCGGCCGTTTCACGATTGGCGAATTCCAGCCGATCCGAAAGTAATCGGATAATCAGCTGATGCAAAGCGGCAGCAGCCTGCGGGTCTCGCGCGTGCATGCGATCGAACGCCTCACGCGACAGCTGATACACAACGCTCGCCTCCTCAGCAACCACGGTCGCCGAGCGCGCAATTTTCCGGTAAAAACCCATCTCTCCCACGATCGTGTGCCCGACCATGCGGCGGAGTCTGATAGAGTGACCTTGTTCGTCCGTTCCGGTGACGAGGAGACCGCCCGACGCGAGAATTCCAATGGAGTCTGCGGGCTCTCCTTGACGGTATAAGGCCTCCCCTACTTCGAGCTCATGACGCTGGAAGTAATTAGAAATGCGTGACATTTCGGCCGTTCCACCGAACTCCTCCGTGAGCCAGCTCTCGAAGCTGTGGGTCGAGGCGGCGCCGACCTCGTGATGCATGAGCAGCATGTCCTCGCACCACTCGATGGCCTCGTTGCGGCTGCCGAACACTTGATGCGGCCGCGTACTGCCGAAAAAGCCTGCCCGCTCGAAG
>Ga0209431_10003326_pt1 | contig 12823 bp, 12 predicted proteins | sample RifCSP13_3_FD_184021 | JGI IMG/M metagenome (GOLD analysis project Ga0209431, IMG submission 184021) | Soil microbial communities from Rifle, Colorado - Rifle CSP2_sed 13_3 (SPAdes) (version 2) | ecosystem: Environmental > Terrestrial > Deep subsurface > Rock core/Sediment | place: Rifle...
TGCCAATTGGGCTTAGAACCGGACTCGGCGAACAGGATCGACTTGAAGCGGGATCGTTAAGTGCACAGCAAAGTATTATTGAACTTTCGCGATTATTGGAACAGCAAATACGTACGTCTTACCGTGAATTATTGCATGGAAAAGAACGCTTACAAACAGCAAGAGAAGGCGTTGATGCAGCTCAAGAGCAAGTAAGAATAGGTACGATTGAGTTTCAAAATGGCCGTTTAACAGCTTTTGAATTAGTTCGCCTAAGTGCTGATTTTGCAATGGCACAGCAGCGCTATTCAGAAGCTTTGGTAAAAACTGTAAAAGCCTCTGCTGAACTAAAACAGCTCACATCCGGATTTTATCCAACAGGCGTAGCACGCAAGTAACAACTTTGATGAAGTTTATTGAAAGGAAGATATTCATGTTATTTAGTTTAAAATTAAAAAAATATTGGATGCAGGGTCTAATTATTATCCCAATTATTTTTCTAGACTTTGGATGCTCTGATCAAGAGTCATCTGCTGAAGGTTTTAAACTTCCGCCAATGCCCGTGGAGGTTGCGGATGTTAAAACTCAAAATGTTTCCGATAAATTTGAAGTGGTTGGTACAATTGAGGCAATCGAGAATGTAACTATCGTATCGGAAATTGATGCTTCGGTGAAAAGTCTCCCGTTTGAGGAAGGCAGTTTTATTTCCAAAGGCGGTCTTATAGCTCAGCTTGATGATTCACAGCTTGATGCAGAAGTAAACCGTACAGAGGCGCTTTATATTCAAAGCCAGGCGGCTTACAAGCGGGTAAAATCAATCGTTGAACAGAATGCTGGAACACCGCAAGATCTTGATGATGCTTTGGCAAACTTAAAAGTCGCAGAATCAAATTTAGAATTAACAAAAGCCCGCTTAAGTAAAACTAAAATAATAGCTCCGTTTAGCGGCTCTATTGGAACGCGGAAAGTTAGCGTCGGAGCTTTTCTTCGAGCAGGGCAAGAAATAACACAACTTGCCAATCTTAATGAAATTCGAGTAAGCTTTTCTACACCCGAACGTTTTCTTGCTCAATTGAAAAGAAATGCGGAGGTGACAGTTTCTTCAACTGTGTACCCCGGATATGAAATTAAAGGAAGAATAGTTGCGATTGAGCCAATATTGGATTCTGAAACCCGCAATGTGAATGTTGTTGCACGTGTTCAAAATCCCGGACAAAAATTTCGGCCCGGAATGTCGGCAAATGTTTCCGTAGTGCTAAATCAGAGACCACAGGCATTAACCATACCGAACGAAGCAGTATTTGCAAATGGAAATCAATCATTTGTTTTTGTAGTCAAGAAAGACAGCAGTGTGGCAGCAACTCCAATTACACTCGGTTTACAAACACCTGAAATGGTTGAAGTTATTAATGGATTGGAAAGCGGAATGCATGTGGTTAAAGCCGGCCATCAAAAACTTTTTGATGGAGCAAAAGTATTGCCAATTAATTCAGCGAATGTTCAGATAAAGCAATGATTGTCTTTAAAATATTTTATTGAGTTAGAATGAAACAGAAAAAATTAAGTTGGCTCAAGATTAGGAGATGCCGATATGAAACTTAGCGATATATCAATTCACCGCCCGGTTTTTGCAACTGTAATGAGCTTGGCAATTCTTTTATTCGGCATTATATCTTTTACGCAACTTCCGGTTCGTGAATATCCAGATATAGATCCTCCGATAATATCCGTTGTTACTCTGTATCGCGGGGCAAGTTCGAACGTAGTTGAAACAGAAATTTCAGATGTACTTGAAGAACAATTTGCTACACTTGAAGGAGTAAAAACTATAACCTCATCAAGCCGTGAGGGTGGATCGGTAATTACAATAGAATTCGAACTGAGTCAAAATGTTAATGAAGCGGCAAATGAGGTTAGGGATAGAGTCTCGCGTATACGCGGAACTCTTCCCCAAGAAATAGAAGATCCGATAATTTCTAAAGTAGATGCAAATGCACAGGCAATTGTTTGGTTAGCTTTGTACAGCACACATCACTCCGGCTTAGAGCTGTCTGATTTTGCAGATCGTGTTTTAAAGGAAAGAATTCAGAGAATGCCTGGAGTAGGATCGGTTATAATTGGCGGCGAACGCAGATATGCAATGCGAATTTGGCTGGATCCTTTAAAAATGGCTGCTCACGGCTTAACTGCACAAGATATTGAGCGTGCAGTTAGAAGTGAGAATGCGGAGATACCCGGAGGAAGAGTAGAAGGAAGAAAACGTGAATTTGCAGTCCGTACTCGTGGAGATCTTGATAAACCCGAACAATTCGGAGCAATAATTGTATCTCAAAAGGGAGACAAAATTACTCGACTTCGTGATGTAGCCGATGTTAATATTGGCGCAGAAGACGAACGTACGATGGCTCGCTGGACTGGAAAATTGGCAGTTGGACTTGGAATAGTAAAGCAATCAAAAGCCAGCACAGTGGATGTGGCTGCCGAAGTCCGTTCGGCTCTACCAGAACTAACAAAACTGCTTCCGGAAGGTATGAAATTAGAAGTGGCTTTTGACAGCTCAGAATTTATCACCGAATCTATTTCGGAAGTTCAGCAAACTTTGTTAATTGCGTTAGTATTGGTTGTACTTGTGGTACTGGCATTCCTGAAAAGTTTTCGTGCGACAATAATCCCTTCATTAGCTATACCCATTTCCATAATCGGAGCTTTAGCGGCAGTTTACTTTGCCGGATTTACGATTAATATCCTAACACTGCTTGGTTTTGTTTTAGCAATAGGATTGGTTGTCGATGACGCAATTGTGGTTCTTGAAAATATTTACCGCCACATGGAGATGGGCAAGAGCCGATTTCAGGCCGCTCTTGATGGCAGTAAAGAGATAGGATTTGCAGTTATTTCTACAACAATTGCGCTAGTTGCCGTATTCATTCCGCTTGCTTTCCTTTCGGGAAATGTTGGAAGACTATTTAATGAATTTGGTATTGCAGTGGCTGTTGCTGTTTTAATTTCAGGCTTTGTTGCGCTTACGCTTACACCGATGATTTCTTCGCAAATCCTAAGACCTTTGCACGGTGCAAGCATAAGTTGGGCATCAAGATCTTTCGATTATTTCTTTGAGTGGTTAAATAAAATTTACGAACGTTTGCTCAGATGGACATTGTCCCACCGATGGTTGACGGTCTCAGGAGGTGTCGCCGCAATTGTGCTTGCTGTTTTGCTTTTTAAACTTTTACCAAGTGAGCTTGTTCCTGTTGAAGATCGTGGAATTGGATTCGGAATAGTTATCGCGCCGGAAGGTTCGACCTTGGAATACACAGATAGTTACGTAAGAGAAATTGAACAACGCCTGTTAAAGTTACCTGAATTAGAAGGACTTTTTACTGCAACCGGATTAGGCTTTGGCGGTCCGGGAAGCGTTACGAATAGCTTTATGTTTCTTAATCTGAAATCAAGGAGTGAAAGAGAAAAATCTCAGCAGCAAATTATTCAAGAATTGTTTCCACAGCTAATTTCAATTCCCGGGGTTTTAGCATTTGTAATTAATCCGCCAAGCTTAGGAGCTAATTTTTCTTCAAACCCCGTAAGTTATGTTTTGCAAGCGGATAGTTATGATGACTTAAGTAAATCTGTGGGAATAATGATGGTCGAGGCCTCTAAATTGGGCTACTTAATTAATATGGATAGCGATTTAAGATTGAACAAACCTCAGCTTGATGTAGACATTGACCGTGAACGCGCTTCTCACCTCGGAGTATCGGTTACAGATATAGGTTCAACGCTTGAAACATTATTAGGTGGAAGAATGGTCACTGATTTCAAACGCGGAGCCAAACAGTATGATGTTATTCTGCAGATGAAACCCGAATACCGCGCTACTCCTGAAGCAATTCAGAATATTTACATTAGAAGTATTGGAGGATTGGTGCAGCTTGCCAACGTTGTCCAAGTTAAAAAAACAGTCGCCCCAAAAGAGCTTAATCATTATAACCGAATTCGTTCCGCAACAATTTCTGCCGGATTGGCACCAGGTGTAACTCTTGGTAAAGCATTAGATGATCTTGACAAAATTGCACAAGAGAAATTGCCATCCAATACTAAGCGAGAATATGCAGGGCAATCTTTGGAATACAAATCTTCAAGTTCGGCTCTTTACTTCATGTTCATACTAGCAATTATTTTTATTTATCTTGTTTTATCTGCACAGTTTGAGAGCTTCATACATCCGTTTACAATACTTCTTTCTGTTCCGCTTGCTGTATTCGGAGCATTACTCACGCTATTTATTTTTGGTCAAACGCTGAATATTTATTCTCAAATCGGATTGATCATGTTGATCGGTCTCGTTACAAAAAATTCTATCTTGATAGTGGAGTTTGCGAACCAGCAGCATGCGCAGGGGCATTCATTTATTGAAGCAGTTATTAACGCGGCAACAATTCGGCTTAGACCAATACTCATGACTTCCTTTGCAACAATTTTTGGAATATTACCAATTGCAATAGGACTTGGTGCCGGAGCTGAATCAAGACGACCACTTGGATTGGCTGTGGTGGGCGGAATGTTTTTTTCAACCTTCTTAACCTTGGTGCTTGTACCTGTGGTTTATACTCTGCTCGCAAGATTTACAGGTAAAACAAAACAAATAACCGAACAGTCCGAGGTAAGTACCGAAATAATTTCGGGCTCGCCAAAATTAGTAACGGAAAGCTGAGATGAATAAGGATGTACAAATAATTTTTTTGGAAAGGGAAATTAAATGAGCCGTCTATTAAAACTCCAAGTTCAATTATCTGTTGATGGTTTTGCTGCTGGACCAAATGGAGAATTAGATTGGATGACATGGAATTGGGATGATGAATTAAAAGATTACGTCAGCCATCTTACCGATACGGTTGATACAGTTCTTCTTGGAAGAAAAATGGCAGATGGATTTATTTCTCATTGGACAAATGCACTGGCTAATCCCAAAGGCCCTGAATTTGATTTTGCGAAACTGATGGTCGATTATTCTAAAGTGGTTTTTACAAAAACTCTTGATAAATCTGCATGGGCAAATACAGAGTTGGCAAAAGGTGATCTTGTTGATGAAGTGGCAAGAATAAAAAATGGAAATGGCAAAGACATCATAGTTTACGGCGGGGCGACATTCGTTTCTAATTTGATTAAGAATAATCTTATTGATGAATATTATTTGTTTGTAAATCCGGTTGCTATAGGTAAAGGAATGAGCATCTTTTCGAAATTAGAAGCAAAACAGAACTTTAAACTAATGTGTGCTAAAAAATTTGATTGCGGGATAACACTGCTTAATTATCAAAGATGAAATGCAAGTTTATTCAACTAACCTAGCATCTAATAGGTAATACCATGATTTCAAAATCAAAGAAAGAAGTAGCGACAGAGTTTTTAACTCTGTGTGCAACAGGAAAATCGCGCAAAGCTTTTGATTTATTTGTGGGTGAAAATTTCATACACCACAACGCCTACTTCAAAGGAGATGGAGAAACCTTAATGCTGGCAATGGAAGCGAACGCAAGACAAAATCCCCACAAAATTCTTGAGATTAAACATACATTAGAAGATGGCGGCTTGGCGGCTGTTCATTCCCATGTCTGCCAAAATCCAAATGATTTGGGAGTGGCTGTCATTCACATATTTCGTTTTGAAAATGACAGGATTATTGAAATGTGGGATTTTGGACAAGTAGTTCCTGAAAATATGATCAATGAAAATGGAATGTTTTAATACCATTTAATAATATGGAGAAACCATGAGCAAAGTATTTGTAGATATAGGAATATCATTAGATGGTTTTATAGCCGGAACAAATGGGGGTCCCTCAAATCCGTTGGGTGATAATGGTGTGAAGATTCATAGTTGGATGTTCAAGCAAAAGGCATTTTTACAGCATCTTGGTCTCGAAGGAGGAGAAATCAATACTAAAGATGGTGAAATAATTGAAAATATTTTTAATAGGATCGGTGCAAACATAATGGGCAAGAGAATGTTTGAAGAAGGAGAAGCAAATTGGCCTGAAGAAGCACCATTTCATACTCCGGTTTACGTTTTAACTCATCAGCAGAGAGAATCATGGGAAAGAAAAGGCGGAACAACATTTTATTTTGTAAATGATGATATAAGTAAGGTATTAGAAAAAGCAAAAAAAGATGCTGGCAATAAAGATGTTCGAATATCCGGAGGAGCAAATATAATTCAACAGTATCTTAATGCGGGCCTGGTTGATGAATTAGATATTCATATTGCCCCGATTATGTTAGGTAAGGGCGTAAGATTGTTTGATAATATTGATAATGGAAAAATTACTCTTGAAATAAATAAAGTAATTCATTCTCCAATGGTTACGCACCTGTTTTATAAAGTGATAAATAAAAATTTAAATCAATAAAACTAAGGAGACAAAATATGCCAATGCTGAATCCATATTTAAACTTTCCCGGGACTACCGAAGAGGCGTTTAATTTTTACAAATCTGTATTCGGTGGTGATTTTGCTGGGGGAATTTTTCGATTTAAGGATACACCCGAAGCTGATAAATTAACACCAGCTGAAAAAGAAAAGATTATGCATATTGCTTTACCTATTGGAAAGGGGAATATTCTCATGGCGACAGATGCTCTTGAATCAATGGGACATAAAGTAACGTCTGGCAACAATTTTCATCTCTCAATCGGATCCGAAAGTAAAGAAGAAGCCGATAGAATTTTTAATGGTCTTTCCACCGGTGGAAAAATAACAATTCCAATGGCAGATATGTTTTGGGGCGACTATTTTGGAATGTTAACCGATAAATTCGGAATTCAGTGGATGATAAGTTACACCCACCCAAAGGAAAATAAATAACCAAAGTAGAAGTTAAAAAACAATTCTTCTAACTAATTAGAAAAACATTTGAGGCCGTGGTAAAAATATCGCGGCTTTTTCTTTTGATAGATTAGCTAGGAAGGGCTTTTAATTTTTTTATAAAATTCTAATCTCCTCATTTCCTATTTTTGTACTGTAAAACTTTGCAATTCAGTTTACAACGAAATAAATATAGATTTTAAAGCAGATTAACGCAATATTGCGTAAAGAATTATGTTGGCAACTCAATGAATAAAAACAAAGGACTAGAAACTTGACTAAAACAGAACCTCACCTCTCAACAATCAAACACGATATTCAATTCAAATCATTAAATATCATCGAGCCAATTTTAAAAGCAGTGCGAGAGGAAGGTTATACTACTCCCACAGCAATACAGGTACAAGCCATTCCTATTGTTTTACAAGGCACCGACTTGCTCGGCTGCGCACAAACAGGAACAGGAAAAACAGCCGCATTTGCCATCCCTATTCTTCAGTTATTAAGTGCAAATAAAACTTACCACAAAAAACGAAAGGTGAGAAGTCTGATTGTTACGCCAACGCGGGAGTTGGCAATTCAAATTGGAGAAAGCTTTAAAGCTTATGGAAGACATACGGGATTAACTTATACCGTAATTTTCGGCGGTGTTCATCAAAATCCACAAACATCGGCATTGCACAACGGTGTAGATATTGTAATTGCAACACCAGGCAGACTGTTAGATCTCATGAATCAAGGACATTTAACTTTACATGATGTAGAAATTTTTGTTTTGGATGAAGCGGATCGCATGCTGGACATGGGTTTTATTCACGATGTAAAAAGAATACTGGCGGCACTTCCGAAAAAAAGACAATCACTTTTCTTTTCTGCAACCATACTACCCGAAATTATTAAGCTTGCAAGCACCATATTGCACAACCCTTCAAAGGTTTCGGTAACACCTGATTCATTAACGGTAGATATTATTAAACAATCTGTTTACTTTGTTGATAAAGGAAATAAAAACGCCCTGCTTGTGGAAATTTTAAAAGATAAAGACATTAAAACTGCATTGGTGTTCACACGCACAAAGCATGGCGCAGATAAGGTTATGCAAAATCTGTTGCGGCATCATGTCAAAGCTGAGGCGATTCATGGTAACAAAGCACAAAATGCCAGGCAGCGGGCATTATCAAATTTTAAAGCACAAACCACTCGCGTATTGGTGGCGACAGATATTGCGGCACGAGGAATTGATGTTGATGATATGGAATATGTAATCAATTTTGAAATGCCAAACATACCGGAAACATACGTTCATCGTATTGGAAGAACAGGAAGAGCCGGGGCAAAAGGAACTGCGTTTTCGTTTTGTGATGCGGAAGAAAAAGCATACTTGCGCGATATAGAAAAACTGATTGTCCAAAAAATTCCTGTTGTTGAAAATCATCCTTTCCCATTGATTGATCATAACCCGGTGAAAGCCCCCTCCCGCCATTCGTCGAGGCAGGGGCAACAGCACAGAAGAGGAAGTTCGAGTCACTCAAAACCGAAACGTACAGCAAATAATAATCGGAAAAGATGGTCTGGTAAGCCGAAGAAATCGCGGTAGGATTATTTATTATATTTGCACATAAAACTAAACTAAGTAATATTATTGCGGTTTAACCCTGAGATTTCAGAAATTACCCTAATATTGTGTAAGGAATTGTGTTATAGCGGATTGAGGGACGACAGTTAAACAACGTTAATTTGCCAACAATAAATTAAAACAAAAAAATAATGCGATATTACGGAGCAAAGACAAAGTTATTGCCTTTCATTGAAGAAGTCGTTAAAAAGACCGGCGTGAATAGCGATTCCAACTTTGTTGATCTTTTTGCGGGAACATCTGCAGTTGGCAGACACTTCAAAAAGTTGGGCTATACTGTAATCTCAAATGACACACTTGAATTTTCCTACGCAATTGCAAAGACCTATATTGAACTCAATAAAGTCCCACAATTCAAAAAACTTAAAGCACATCTTAAATTAAGAGACGGAAACGAAGCCCTGTTTGGATACATGAATAAACTGAAAATGCGTAAGCAAGGTTTTATTTTTGAGAACTATTCTCCTAATGGGGGCAGACAATATTTCACCGACGAAAATGCTTTACGCATTGACACATTCCGCTTCTTAATTGAAGAATGGAAATATGAAAAGAAAATTTCCGAACTTGAGTATTATTACCTTATCACTTCTCTGCTACGTGGAGTTAATCTAACAAGCAATGTTTCGGGAACTTACGGAGCATTTCTAAAAACATGGGATAAGAGAGCATTGAAGCCATTAGAAATGGAAGAAGTGGAAATCATTCCGAGCAAGAACAAAAACAAAGCATATAAGCGTGATGCAAATGAATTGATAAAAGAAATTCATTCTGACATTCTTTATCTTGATCCACCATACAATAGCAGACAATACGCGTCAAACTATTTCATTCTTGAACTCATAGCGGAAGGTTGGTTCAAAGAGACACCAAAAATTTATGGGGAAACGGGAATGAGAGAATACAACCATCAGAAATCAAGATATTGTTTAAAATCAAGTGCTCTAAATGCACTCGAAGATTTAATATTGAATTCTTCAAAAGCACAATTTATTATTTTAAGTTACAACAACGAAGGAGTGATTTCTTGGGCTGCAATTCAGCAAACACTTGCTCAAATTGGTAGCGTAGAAATATTCACTGAAAATCAAAAGGGAATTAAGGGCATTGACCAAATGTATTCATACACAAAAGCAGCATAATGAGATTACAAATACTTTCAAACATAAATTATCCGATTGGTAATGTAATAAATCAGGAACTTGCAAATTCAATACAGGCAAGAATTGCCGTTGCTTTTATGAAATATTCTGGTTTAAAAGTAATAGAAAATTCCTTACAGAATTGTTTAGACAAAAAAGGAGCTGTGGAAATCATTGCGGGATTAGATTTTAAAACAACTGATCCTCAAGCAATAAAATTTCTTATTACTCTTAAAAAATCAAATCCGTCTTTAAGTTTCTTTTGCTTTGGAGATAAAAAAGACAATAGAACTGATATAGTTTTTCATCCAAAAATTTATCTTTTCAATAAAAAGAAAGAAACTACATCAATCATTGGAAGCACAAACTTAACAGGTGGTGGTTTACTTTCGAACTTTGAGGTAAACACAATTATAACGGAAGATAAACCTCTTTATTTTTCACAACTCGAAGCGATTTATAATTCAGTAAAATTCACTCCGACAATTTTTGAACCCGATGAAGAATATCTAAGTGGATACTCTGATGTGTATTCTGCATTCTCAAAAAATGATGAAAAAGCAAGGAAAGATAAAGGTGTTAAAAAGGCAATTCTAGAAATTGAAAGGAAAGAAAAAGAATTGCCTGGAACGGTTCCAACTTTCAAATCTTTGATAGTCGATGCAATAAAATATCTCACTCAAAATTCCGAATATGCTCAATTACAGGAAATCGGAGACTATATTTTAAAAAGAATTAAGGAAGATGAAAAACTTGAATTTAATTTAACAAATTTTAGAGCTAACATCAGAGGTGCAATTTATGATGACTTAGTTGGCAACGGTGGTTTATACAATAAGGGACTTTACGAAACTAAAGGAAAATACACGGGTCTATATAAACTTACATATTATGGAAAACAATACCGTGGAAGGTAAATCAATACGAAATACATCACATTATTGTGACGGGTGTTCAACTTGGATGGCGTTTAATACAACAGAGGAAATTTCTGACGAGAATAACACTTTTCTGTATTTAGTTTATATTTGTCCAAATTGTGAAAACAAAATTTATGTTCTGGATAGTCAAAAAGAATACTTTAGAGACATCTTTGACCATTTACAGAAAAATATTCTAATTGGTTAAAGATATTACAACAAGAAGATATGGGCTGGGTATTCTCTAAATTTCTCATCAACGGGACACGATTTAGTTTTCATGATTTTCTAATTCCTGAACCAATCTTTGAAACCACTGACGTAAACAAAAAAGAATTTTTGAGAGGCATTGCAGATGTTACGGGTTTTGTTCGCAAATCAAATGTTGACCAAGCTGGCCGACATCGTGTGTATATTGAAATCTCAAATAAGAATTGGTTTTTACCACCGCAGATTTGCCAACTCGCACAATCGTTAAGTGTCGCCATTCAATACATCGGTTATGGACATCCGAATATTAGAGGCGGGACAGGAACGAGTTGGGCAAAAGAACATCAAATAAAAATTTACGCAGAAGATTTTGAAAACATCGGCTTTTATATTTCGCACAAGAATGAAGCACTTGCAGAACTTGTTGAATACAACAAAGCAAATTTTACAAGAAGACAAGCATTATGCACGGGTGTAGCAAGCAGAGAAAAAATTAAAGAAAGTCATCTACACGAAACACACGAAAAATTACCAGCCGAAATTAACGGGCAACATTTCAACGGCTTCAAAGAAATTTGCAAGTGTTTAGGTTGCTACTTGCAAAAAGATTAAACATGTATAAAAATGAAATAGAAATGTATCCCGACATTATCAGGTGGCTGACAACGGACTTGAAGCAACGGTTTGGGAAGAAGGCGAAAAGAATTCAAGTACTTGACACACATGACAGCGACTTGAGCAATTTCATTATGCGACTCAACTATCAAAAATTTTTTCCTGAGTTTACAACATTTCAAATTCGACAGGATATTACTGGTTTTATTGAGTATGTAGATAAGGTTGAATTGGTTTTTGTAGAGTGTAAAAACTCAACACTCTCTCTTATAAATCTTTCTCAACTTATCGGTTATTCAAGCATTGCACTTCCACTTTATGCAATTCTTTTAAGCCCGCAAGGAATGGGAACAACATTGCAAAAGTTGCTTCAAACATACAATCGCAAAGATGTTTTAGAATTCAAGCCAAACAGAAGAATACAAGTAATAAAATGGGACTGCGAGAAGCAAGATATAGATCATATGAACGGCGTACTATAAGTCGTCGCGCAACTGTAAGTACATTTGCAATACAGGGGGTTTCGTGTTCCAAAGACAGTTTTGTGGTGAAAAGTCCAAACCATTACCAATAATTATAAGGAACCAAAGATGATAAGCAAACTCATATTAATAACATTGACATTATTTACAATTAATGTTTATGGGCAAACTGAAAATCCAGCTCACAAAATAGTCGCAGACAAATTTGAGAATAACTACAATGAAAATGATTTTAAAAACATTTTCGATTTGTTTTCTGTAGAAATGCAAACTGCTTTGCCATTGGATAAAACGACCGATTTTTTGAAAGGTCTAAAATCCCAAGCCGGACAAATTACAAAGCGCCAATTTGTAAAGTATGTAAATGGAACTTATGCTTCCTACAAGACAAATTTTGAAAGGGCACTGTTTGCTGTAAATATTTCAGTTGATAATAATTCAAAGATTAATGGACTTTTCATAAAACCTTTCACTGACGAAAATTTACCGAAAATGGAACGGAATATTACAAAATTGCAATTACCATTTGACGGTGAATGGACAGTTATTTGGGGAGGCGACACTAAAGAATTAAATTATCACGTCGAAAATCAAGCACAGAAAAATGCTTTTGACATAGTTATTAAAGACGAAAGAGGAAATTCATTCAAAACAGATGGAATAACTAATGAAGATTATTATACTTTTGGTAAAGAACTAATTGCTCCTTGTGATGGAGAAATAGTTTTAGTGGTTGATGGAATTAAAGACAATAAACCAGGCGAACTAAATCCAATGTACGCTCCTGGAAATTCGGTAATCATACAGACAGACAAAAATGAATACTTGTTTTTTGCGCACTTTAAACAAAACACAATAAAAGTAAAACAAGGTCAAAAAGTAAAACAAGGAGAGTTATTGGGACTTTGTGGAAATTCGGGTAACTCATCAGAACCACATTTACATTTTCACATTCAGAACGTTGAAGATATTAATGCA
>Ga0209431_10003331_pt1 | contig 12808 bp, 13 predicted proteins | sample RifCSP13_3_FD_184021 | JGI IMG/M metagenome (GOLD analysis project Ga0209431, IMG submission 184021) | Soil microbial communities from Rifle, Colorado - Rifle CSP2_sed 13_3 (SPAdes) (version 2) | ecosystem: Environmental > Terrestrial > Deep subsurface > Rock core/Sediment | place: Rifle...
GACGCGGACGCCGAGGCGACGGAACGCCTCCTCGACGTTCACCCCGTTCTTCGCGGAGGTCATGAAGAGGTCCGCGCCGAAGGTCGTCGCGATGCGCACGGCCTCCGGCTGGTCGAACTCCGCGTTCGAGGAGAGGTCGGACTTGTTGATCGCAACGACCACGGGGACCTTCCCGGCGACGCCCTCGACCGCGCGGATCCAGTTCTCCAGGTCCTGCAGGGAGTCGCGCTTCGTCAGGTCGGCTACGGCGAGGATCGCCTTCGCTTCGAAGAAGTAGGCGTCCTTGAGCATCTCGCGGAACCCGGGCTGGCCCATGATGTCCCAGATCATCAGGTCCAGGGTCGCGTCGACGGACTTGCCCGGATCGAGGACGTGGACCTGTTTCTTCGACACCTTCGTGCCGATCGTCGTGAGGTAGCGGTCGTCGAATGCGTTCAGTAGGTAGCGGCGGACGAGGGACGTCTTGCCCACGGCGGGGTTACCGACGAGGCAGACCTTGGCTTTGTAGTGCTTCCGGTTCGATGACTCGACTTGCTCCGTTTCCATGGGTCTCGTCGCTCCCTCGTCGTCTAGGCCGCCGGCCCGCGTGAGCGGATCAGCGGCGGCGCCATCAGTGTTCCTCCGCGGGCGGGCTGGACTGGAGCTGGAGGGACATGTACACCCACATGAGCTCCTCCTTCTCGAATTCGGTCAGGCGGACGTCCCGGAGGTAGGTCTCGTACAGCGGGGTGATGTCGTTGTCCTCACGGGCGCTCATAGACATGTTCAGCACGTATTCGGTCAGGAGGTGCACGGACTCGGGCTTGATCGCGCCACTCACGGAGATCCGGACCGGTTCGCGCGCCCGCGAGAACCTCATGATTGAACCCCGTCGGATGCGAACGGCGTCCCCGCGGGACCGCTTAAGGGTTGCCGGGCCGTTTTGGCCCCTGATAATCTTGGCCCGCAGGCCACGGCCTGCCGTGGTTCCATAATTCACACACGTGATATCCATGGCGTCGTCCTTTAGACCCTCCCCCGCCACGGAGGAACGGGTCGAGGATGAGTCCCTACACCGTGCCGCCCGATTTCTTCGCGTCCATCGAGACGACGGGTCCCCTCGAGGCCGCGATCCTCCTGAAGCGGAACGGCCAGTCTCTCGCGGCCTGGACGAAACGCTCGATCCCCCTCGAGGTGATCACGGTCATGGCGGCCACGATGCTCGGATCCCTCGAGACCCTCGTGGAGACCCTCGGGGAGTCCACGCCGGAGAGCCTGAGCATCACGACGGGGAAGACGCGGATATTCCTCCAGAAGCTCGAGCCGGCGGCGGCCCTCGTCCTTGTGGCCCACGCGAGCGTCTCGGAGACCCAGCTGCGCGATACGGCCCGCCGCCTCGTGAGCCGACTCCCGCCTCCCGCGCCATCGAACCGGCCCCAGAACCGCGTCCTCAACCGCTAGCCCGCCTGCCAGGAACGGGAAGGTTCCGGGCCCGAGACCGGACCGTTCGTTGCAGAAAACCGAAATCGGAGGGGAAGGCTTATGGGAGTGCGCCGCGAAATGGCCTTCCGAGGTTTGATGGTCCAACCCCCCTCCAACAACGTGGAGACGCTGAAGACGAAGATCTGCCTCGTCGGCGATCTCGAGGTCGGGAAGACCTCCCTCATCCGCCGGTACGTGCTCAACGCCTTCAGCGACGCCTACCTCACGACCCTGGGGACCAAGGTGTCGAAGAAGGTGATCCCGGTCTCCCTGCCGGAGAAGGGCCTCGAGCTGAAGATGGACATGCTCATCTGGGACATCATGGGGCAGCACGGCTTTCAGGAACTCCTGAAGGACGCGTACTTCTACGGCGTCCGCGGGATCCTGGCCGTCGTCGACCTCACCCGGAAGGAGACCCTGGAGGGCCTCCGAACCTGGATCGAATGCGTCGAGAGCGTGGCGGGCCGCGTCCCCATCTTCCTGGCCGTGAACAAGAGCGATCTGCAGGACCGGGCCGCGTACGGCACGCCGGAGATCGAGGCGATTGCCCGGGAGTTCTCGTGCGAGTGCCTGATGACCTCCGCGAAACTGGGCACGAACATCGAGGAGTGCTTCCAGCGCCTCGCGGCGGTCGTCGCGCGGGCGCAGCTCTCGGACCCGAACCCCGCGTATCTGAAGCCATAGGCGCGCGCCTCCGTCAACCCTAATACCCCGCGCGCGATGGATGTCGTGGAATGCGGTCGAGCGCGGACGACCTTCGCCGGGTGCTCCTGCCCGTCGAGCTCGCGGAGGCGGAGCTGCGCATGAAGCCCGCCGCCGCGGTCATGGTCCTCCTGCGCAGGCGCGACGACGGCCTCGATGTGCTCCTGGGCACGCGGATCCGCCGCGAGCGCGATCCCTGGTCCGGGCAGATCGGGCTGCCGGGCGGGCGTCGCCACGATTCGGACGCGTCGCTGCTCGCGACGGTGCTGCGCGAGACGAGGGAGGAGGTCGGGCTCGACTTGGAAGGCAACGCGGAGATCCTCGGGCACATGGCCCCGCGCGCTCCCGGCAACCTGCTCGAGCTGCTCGTCGTGCCCTTCGTGGCCCTCGCGACCGCGGAGATGGACCCCGTCCCGGGTCCGGAGATGGAGTCGACCTTCTGGGCGCCGCTCCAGGAACTTCCTGCGTCCTGGGGGCGCACGAGCGTCCTGACCTCGATCGGGGAGCTCACCGTGCCCGCCTACCTCTGGGACGAACGGGTGATCTGGGGCTTCACGTACCGCGTGCTCGAGGAGCTGCTCGTGCTCGCGGGCATCAGCCGGTGAGGCGCCCGAGGCCTTCCCGGCGACGGCTCACGGCCGGCGGTCCGGTCCTTTCGGCCGCCGGTCCGGCACCCCGCGCCTCCAGCCCGCCGAGAAGTCGATGTCGCGCAAGATGCGCTCGAACTCGTCGAAGCTCACGGGCGGGTTCTCCACCGCGCCCGGGGGGCCGGGGACCTCCACGCGCGGGCCCGCGAGTTCATGGGTTGAAGATCTCCGGGCGTCGTCGATCGCCTTGCGGAGCATGATCGCCGCGAGGACCTCCTTCTCCGTGGGCCTCGGCGTGAGCGTGATCCGATTGTGCTCCGCGACGCGGTGGGGCGACGCATCGTCGAGCTCGCGGCCGCACTCCGGGCAGAGGATGAACTCGGGTCGCTTTCGCGGGAAGAACATCCCCGCGACGAGGAAGGCCATGCGGACGAACAGATAGAGGACGGCGGTGAGGACGAAGTAGGCCGGGAGGGGACCGTCGTACGGTGCGAAGCCGGGGCGGAGATAGAAGAACTCGTGGTTGAGGAAGACCACCGCTGCGACCCCGCCGATTCCCAGGATGGCGGCCTCCCGAGTGGCGATTCTCGCGAAGCGGCTCGGACTCGCGCTCACGGTCCTCTCGAGGGGCCCTCCGTCCCCGAAGGCGGCGAGGTCCCTCCTCCGTCTCTCCTTATGGGACGAAAGCGGATAAATCCTCGGATTCAACCTGAAACGCCCGGTACCAGAATCGAAAATGAGAAGGACGGGATGAGTTATATCCGTCGCCACTGAAGGTGCCCGCCTGATGGCCCGAAAGGGAGTCCTGCGCCCGCGAATTCTCTCCGCAATCTTCGGCGGGTACGTCCTCGTCATCGTGATCTTCGCTTGGTACTTCGCCACGGGTCCGGGGTCCGGCTACGTATACGGGCCCGACCTGACCCGCTGGGTCTACATGACGTACATGCTCGTCGCGGCCGCGCTCCTCTCCGGGATCGCCGCGGTCTCCGTCGGCAGTGCGCGCCGCCTCGACCGCCTCATCGACGAGGCCGAGTCCGGGGGGGAGTTCGGCGACGACCTCCCGGAGCGCGAGACGATCGGCCCCGAGGAACCCGAGGCCCTCCCGCCCCCTCTGCGGGAGGCGCCGGCGGGGAAGGACCACGTGGACCAGGACATCGACGAGCTCCTCGTGAGCCTGCAGGAGATCGAGACGAGCGCGGACCAGACGGAGGAATACGTCGTCGAGGAGGTCGCGGCCGAGCCGCTGCCTGTGCGCAGGCTCACTTCCGCAGGGAACTGGCGGGCGGCGTCGAACCTCGAGCGGTGGAAGGCCCGGCGTGCGGAGGTGCCGTCGTACTTCGCCGGCCCCGCGCTCCTCGTGATCGGGATCCTAGGGATCTGCGCCGCGATGTTGCCCGGGGCCGACGCGATGCTGCAGACATACAGCCAGCTCAACACGGCCCTCATCCTGGGCATCGGCTACGCCTACGGCGGGATCGCCGCCTACGCGGGGGCGAGCGTGTACGCGATGCTCCGGAAGAAATAAGGGAATGGAACGATGCTTGCGTGCGGATGGACGAATCCACCAGATTCGTGCAGTCCCGCGGGAAGTCCCGCGGGCCGCGATCGAACGTTTTGAACGTCGAGTTTAAATACCCCTAGTACAGATGAAGCCCGCCCAGGGAAGAGCATGATCACGACAGTCGTTACGGTTACGTCGACCTTTCTCGCCGGAACCTTCGGCGCCGCCGCAGTGGTCTCCCTGATTCTCCTCCTGATCATGCGGGAGCTGTCGAGCGCGCACGCGGAGGAGTCGGGGAACCTGAGGTCGAAGATCCTCTCCCACACCTTGCTCATCCCGATCAGCCCGCTCCTCGTCGTCTTCTCCTTCATCGTCGCGGTGAAGGTCCTCGAAGTCCTGTAGGCCCGCACCCCCTGGGTCCTCCAGTGCCTTGCTTCCCACGCGGAGCGCTCATCGGACGACGCCGAACACGACGGGCGCCACGAGGTACAGGACCAGGTTGCCGAGGGTATGGCTCGTGATTACGCCCCAGAGGCTCTTCGTCCGGACGACCGCGAGCGCGTAGAACAGGCCCACCAGGAAGACAAAGGTCAGGTCGTACCCGTTCCGGAAGAAGACGTGGAGCGACGTGAAGACGAGGGTGACGAACAGCACGCCGGGGTACTCGCCGAGACTCTCGATCGCGCGGCGCAGCATGATCCCGCGGAAGATGAGCTCCTCGGAGAGGCCCGTGGCGAAGAAGATCACGAGGCCGCCCACGAGGATCGGGAGGAGGCTCGCGGACGCGATCCACGGGGCTGGCGTGAGGATCTCGTACTCCACGAACCCGAGAGGGATGCCCGTGGCTCCGATCGCGGCCTGGACCGCGGCCTTCCGCCACGGGTCGAGGGCGAGCCCGAGATCCCTCGGCCGCATGCCCTGGACGTAGGCCACGGCCGCGATGGACGTCAGGAGCGGGACGCTCACGACGGCGAGCCAGGGCAGGGTGTCCGTGGGCAGAAGCCCCCAGTAGCGGGGCATCGAGAGGGAGAAGAGGCGGATGAGGGGCGCGAGGCTCAGCGCCACAAGGAACGACGTGAGCACGGGGTCTCTTTCCTGGAGGAACACCGCGAGGAACAGGAGCGCGAAGACGAGGAGGATGTGGATCGTCAGCCCGTACTCCTGGAAGGGGTACGCCGGCGGGGAGGAGGGGGTCGGCCCCGGCTCCTGGATGGCGATCAGGATCTCCGCGAAGAGAAGGAACGCGAGGACGACGCCGACGACGGTCCAGCGGGAGAAACGGGCGGTCGGCGCGGGCTGGGCCGTCGTGGTCGCCATGGCTCCCCTCAGAGATTCCCCATCGCGGGTCCGACGGGCTCCACGTCCTCTCCCTTGAAGGACGTACGCGCCACGAAGTAGTAGTACGGCGTCGGCGCGAGGCTGCCGAGGACGTACGCGATCGACAGGCCGTCGATGCCTCCCGTCTGCAGGAGCAGGACCCCCAGGACCAGGGTGACGCCCGTTCCGATGATCGTGCCGACGATGAGCGGGAGCGTCTTCTTCCGCACGCGCACGCGGGTCGTGAGGACCGTGTTCAGGAAGACGGGCACGGAGGCGAAGACGAGGATGTGGAGCGATCCGACGGCGCCCGCGGCGTACGCGGGATCGCCGAAGAGCACGAGCATGGGCTGGGCGAAGAACCAGAGGAGGCCGATGCCCGGGGCCAGAAGGGCGAGGCTCAGGAGGATCGCCCGTTTCTCGTCCACGGCGCGCTTCGCGCCGGCCTGGCTGGCTTCCGCGTAGAAGGACGTGAACGTGGCGTTGGGGATGATGTAGAGCAGGCCCGCGACGACCGTGGCGATGTAGAAGTACGCGGCGTTCGCAGCCCCCTGCGCGCCGAGGACGTTGAGGATGAGTAGCGGGAGGAGCAGGCTCCCCGCCGCGCCGATGGAGCCTGCGGCGTAGTTGCCCAGGCTGAAGCGGATCATCGGTCGCACGCGCCGCACGCTCGAGCGCGGTTTCGGCCAGTACCCCGGGAGGATGCGGGGGACGAGCCAGAACCCCTCCAGGAGGATGCTGATCCCGAAGGCGATCGCGATCGCCATGAAGACGCCCAGCCGGCCGCTCGTCGCCGCGAAGAGGGCGAAGAACACCGCGAAGGGGATCTTGAGGATCGCGAAGACGAGGGTCCGCCAGGTCAGCACCTCTGCGTGGCGCACTGCGAAGCCCGCCTGGTCGAGGATCGGGCCGAAGCTCACCATCATCGCGGTCAGGAAGATCCCGATCGGGTAGATCGGGTTCCACTGCACGAAGGCGAGGTCCGGGGCCGCCCACGGGATGATGACGAAGAAGATTTCCGCGAGCACGAGGGAGACGACGCCTACGATCGTGAGGCACGTGTTCACGAGGGGCACCTTCTCCTCCGTTTCGGGCAGGTAGCGCACGAGCGCGGTTCCGAGGCCAAGGTGGGCCAGCGCCGCCAGGAACGAGATCGTCTGGAACAAGGTGACGGCGTACCCGACGTCCTCCTTCGTGTAGGACCGCGCGACGATGATCCAGAAGAAGAAGCCCAGGCCCGAGCCGATGATCGACGCGAGCATGATGTAGACCGCGTTCCGGTAGAGGGGCGCCTTGAACTGGTCCCAGACCCGCCCGACGAATCCCTGCATCCGGCCGAGGTTGCCTTCCATGGGTCCGTCCCAGCGAGAGCGCGTTCGCGCACGAAGAAGCCGTGGGCCATAAAGGCTTTGCCCGCGACCCCTACGTCGTGCGCCGGAGCAGGCCGCCGTCGAGGCCGTACGCGGTCGCCTTCATCGCGCGCACGTCGTGGTCATGGGTCGCGAGGACGAGCGCAGCGCCGAACTCCGCGCGAGCGCGCTCAAACGCCTCGAGGACCGCGGCGGTGCCCTTTGCGTCCAAGGCCGCCGTCGGCTCGTCCGCCAGGAGGAGTTTCGGCCCGTTCGCGAGGGCGCGGGCCACGGCGACCCGCTGGCTCTCGCCCACGGAGATCTGCCCGGGCCTGCGGGCTGCGAGCCTCGTCAGGTCGAAGGCCTCCAAGAGCTCGCGCACCCGGTCCGCGGGGTCGCGTTTCGCGAGGCGCAGGGGGAGCGCCACGTTCTCCTCGACGCTCAGGTCCTCGATCAGGTTGTGGGTCTGGAACACGAAGCCCACATCATGGAGGCGGACCTTCGCGAGCTCCGACTCCGTGAGGCGGGAGATCTCCCGCCCCGCGAGCGCGACGCTCCCGCGCGTGGGCACGTCGAGGCCGCCGAGGAGGGAGAGCAGGGTCGTCTTGCCGCTGCCGTTCGGCCCCCATACGAGGACCGCCTCCCGCGGAGCGACCTCGAGGCTCACGCCCCGGAGGACCTCCGTGCGTCCGTCGTAGGACTTGCGGAGGTCCCGCGCGACGAGGACGGGATCCACCATCGACCCCACCCATCGTCTCTCGCGATGAAAAACGTTCCCGCCACCCGCGCGCGGGCGCGCGCCCGCGTTTTCTCCATAGGATTTTCATCCTCGGCGAGAGATTTATAACCCCTTCCCCGCATGCGGGGTCCGTCAGAAGGGAGTGTCTGGATGCACACTCGTATCGGTAGATTGCGATTAGCTGTCGTCGTCGCCCTCGCCTTGGCGATGTCGCTGTCGGCGCTCGTCGCCACGGCTCCGGCCTCGCGGGCCGACCACGACACGGTGGGGTGGAGCATGCCTTTCTACGTCTCCACCACTGGGAACGATGAGGGGTTCTCCTCGGTCCTCACGGACGGGGCCGGGACGTTCTACGTGTTCTATCTGAACACGGATACGGGGACGGGGCTGACGGACGTGTACGCGTCCAAGTGGGCCAGCCGCAGCGACTCCGGGCAGCCGGAGCGGATCCAGCCCGATGTCCTCGTGAATGACGTCGTTGGAGACGTGGCGACCTCGAGCCCCTTCCTCGGCTTCCCCCAGGTCCCCCGTGGGGCGATCGATCACTCGGGGAACCTCTATGTGGCCTGGACCTCCACGGCCTTCGACGTGTTCGTGAGCAAGTCCATAGATGCGGGCGCCACCTGGCTCCCCGCGGTCAAGGCGAACTCCGCGACCGCGACGGCCTGGGACTTCGACGCCTCGATCGCGATCACTGGGACGGGCGCGAGCGAGAAGATCTGGGTCGCGTGGTCTCAGCTCCTGGTCGGGCCGGGATGGTTCCTTGGGAACGTGACGGTCTCCCACAGCGATAACCAGGGCTCCACCTTCATTGGCTACACGAACGCGTCCGGTCAGGGAGGCGCGGGAACGACCTTGATCATCGCTCCGGACCTCGCTGTGGATTCCCTAGGCCGGCTCTACCTGACGTATACAGCGATCGACATCTCCGTGTTCCAGCTCTACGCGAACTTCACCTGGTCCGACAACGGCGCGACCTGGTCGAGCCCGTGGACGTTCAGCACGCCTGCCGGGGGCTTCCTGCCGGTCGTGACCGTGGACGCGAAGGATCGCGTGCACGTCGGCTGGCTCGACGACACGCGGACCCCGACCGGTGGACCGACCGTCTACTACATGCGCTCGACCACGCGCGGAGCGAGCTGGACGACGAAGTGGCCCATCGACCAGGGCTCGTCCGGCCCGGGCGGTAACAGTGCTCCCTCCCTCGTGGTGCACGGGGACACGGTCATCTTCGCCTGGGACGGACAAAGCTTCACCCGAGGACTTGGGTACGCGATCAGCGCGGACGGCGGCGACCTCTGGTACCCGGGGGGCTTCTACCAGCCCGGCTTCCCCATCACGAACCCCGACCTGGCCGCGGATGAGAACGGGACGTTCTACGCCACATGGACCACGAACAACGGCGCCGATCTCGATGCAGGGTTCTCCTTCTGGGACGGTCCGCCCTCGCGGCCCGTGATCACGTCCATCGCCCGCGGAACCGGCAGCCTGAGCGTGCGTTGGTCCGCGGTGCCGGAACCGGACGTCTCCGTGTACCGGGTGTGGCGGAGCTTCGACGGGTCCTCCTACGAGCTCGTCGCGTCCGTGCCCGCGGGTGAGACGGTCTACCTCGATAGCGGCCTCGCGAATGGGACGTACTGGTACGCGGTGACTGCGGTCGACCTCCGCGGGACCTCGAGCCACCCGTCCGTCGCCTTGTCCGCCACGGTCGGCATGACGACCCAGGAGATGATCGACGCCCTGAACGCAGAGATCGCTTCCCTGCAAGCCCAGCTCGCCGCCTCGAACGCGAGCCTCTCTTCCGAATTGGCCGCGGCCCAGGCCCAGATCACATCCCTGCAGGCGCAGCTGACGGCCCTGCAGAACTCGCAGGCATCCAACAACGCCGCCGTCCGGCAGCAGCTGGACAATCTCCAGGCGAACCTGACGAGCCTGCAGAACCAGCTCAACCAGGCCCGCGCGGAGGCGGCCACGCAGACGATGTCCTACGTGAACCTGGGCTTTGAGATCCTCGTCGTCGTGCTCCTGGCCCTGATCCTCGTCATGCAGATGCGGCGGCCGAAGTCCCCGCAGATGATGATGGCGCAGCCGTCTGCGGTGCAGAAGAAGCCCGACGATGAACTGTAGGGCCCGAGCGAACGGAGGGCCCAGGAGGCCCTCCCCTTCCTGATTTTCCTCGTCTCGCCCGAGCGCTGGAAGGCTCGTCTCACGACGCCGCCATCATGGATCGGTAGTACGCGAGGGTCCGCTCGAGCCCTTCGCGGAGGGAGGTCTTCGGGGCGAAGCCCAGTTTCTCGATCGCCTTCTCGATGTCCGCGCGGGAATGGCGCACGTCTCCCGCGCGGTGTTCCTTGCGGACCGCCTTGATCGGCGCTTCTGTGATCTCGGACAGATGGCGCGCCACATCCGTCACCGTCGTGGCGGAGCCGGAGCCGAGGTTGAAGACCTGGCCCGCCACGGGCTTCTCGCCCGCGAGCTCGAACCCTGCCGCGACGTCGCCCGCGTAGAGGAAGTCCCGCGTCTGCTCCCCGTCGCCGTGGATCTCGATGGCCTTGCCGGCTGCGACGGCGGCGGAGAAGCGCGCGACGACGCCCGCATAGGAGGACGTCGGATCCTGTCGCGGCCCGTATGCGTTGAAGACGCGCAGGACGACCGTCTCGAGGCCCTTGAGCTGGGAGATCTCCTCGCACGCGAACTCCCCGACCATCTTCGTCGTCGCGTAGGGCGAGGCGGGCGCCGGCCGCATCGACTCGACCTTGGGGTTCGCCTCCACGTTCCCGTAGACCGCCGCGCTTGAGACGAAGACGACGCGCTTCACCCCGGCGTCCACGGCGGCCTTCAGGACGTTCAACGTTCCCTCGACGTTCGACCGCCAATACTCGTCGGGCTTGTCGACGCTCTCCGGCACCGACGTCTTCGCGGCGAAGTGGTAGACGAGGTCCTGGCCCTCCAGGGCCTTCGCGAGCGCCTTGGGGTGGAGGATTGAATCCCGGTGTAAGCGGACCTCCTCCTGACAGCCCTCGAGGTTGCGGAGGCTGCCCGTGGACAGGTCGTCGAAGACCGTAACCTCGTTCTCCGCGCACAGGCGTTCGACAACGTACGATCCGAGGAAGCCGGCGCCGCCGGTGACGAGAACCCGCTTCCCTTGCATGGGGACTCGCGGCACGGGCCGCGCGTCGCTTAAGTGTTCCGGTTCAGCGGGAGCGCGTGCGGACGCGGCGCGTCCGTCGCTTCGCCTCGAGGGCCCAGTTGGTCGCGAGCCAGGTCATATCCGGCGGCTCGATGTCCTCCTGCCAGAGCATCGCGATGATCTCGCCCAGGTGGTGCGCCTGCTCGAGGGTCACCTGGCCGAACGCATCGGCGAGGGAGCAGGCCTTCGGCTGCCACTCCGCCTTCACCTTGCGCCTCAGGTCCGCGTCCGTGAGGTCTTCCAGGAGGGGCTCGATTCCGGAGCGGACCTTCGCGAGGGACGCGCGGACCTCCTTCATCGAGGTGAGGGAGTCCCACCGCCGCCCCCGCATCGGTTCGTCCGCGCTGCACCCCTGGACGGTGTAATTGAGCCAGCCGTCATAGACGCGCGTGATGTGGTGGAACACGCCCGCCATGGAGTGCCACGTGGCCCCGCGGTCCTTCGAGACCACGGGCCAGGGGAGGCGTTCGAGCTTGCGCGCGTACGCGTCGAGGACCGCGAAGTTGTACGCGTAGATCTTCCGGAAGTCGTCGGCCGAAGGCATGGCGCCCGGCACCGTCTTCACGGGCTTGAAGGTGCGCCGGTCACACGCCAGGCGGCACCCTCCCTTTGAACGCGAGGTACGAGCACGCGCTGGAGGCAAGCACCGCGGGCATGCCGATCCGGGCGAGGACGAGCATCCTCGTGAGGGCGGCGTTCCGGGCTCGACGCGTTCACGATCGTCAAGCTCAAGCCGGGATCGTTCGACGCGGTTACGGGGTTGGGGACGGGTAGGCCCCAGCGACGGTCCTGAGCGCCGGCATCGCGAGGGATCCGGAGAGGAAGAACCGCGCGACCCGATTCCGCCGCATCTCGACGTCCGCGAGGACCTCGCGTCGGCATGGGGTGTTCCCCGCGGTGAGATTGTTTCCGAGGGCTTTATCCTCTCCCAGGAGGACGCCGGGAGACCATGGCGGCCCCTCCGGCTCCGCTCCCATCGAACCGGCGGCTGATCCTCTACTTCGTGCTCCTCGCGGCCCTCCTGCCCGAGGCGATTACGGGATCGACGCCGCCCCTCGCGTGGCTCAACCCGGTCCAGGCCCTCCTCAACCTCTGGCTCTATGGGACCGGCGTGATCGTCGTGCGGGAGCTCTCCTTGCGGTGGAAGGCGGGATGGGCCGGGATCCTCCTCCTCGGCGCGGCCTACGGGATCGTCGAGGAAGGCCTCGCGGTGACGACGTTCTTTGACCCGACCTTGCCCCAGCTCGCGGGCGGCGCCCTCGCCTGGTACGGACGGCTGGGCGGGGTGAACTGGGTGTGGACCGTCTGGCTGACGATCTTCCATGCGATCTTCTCCATGGCGATCCCGATCTTCCTCATCGAGTGGCACTACCCCGCTCTCCGCGGACGGTCTCTGCTGTCGAAACGCGGGCTCGCGGCCACGGTCATCCTGCTCGGCCTCGCGACCCTCACGATCAACGCCCTCGTGAACGCGATGGTGGCGTACCGCGTGGGCCTCCCGGAGTACGTTGGCGCGCTCGGCGCGATCGCCCTCTTCGTCTACCTGGCGCGCCGCGGTGTCGGACGCGTGTGGCTGCGCCTGCCGACGGGGAGGATGCCCCCGCGGTGGGCCTACGCGGTGGGCGGGTACGCGTTCTTCGGCCTCTCCTTCCTCGTGTACGCCGGAGGGCCAACGTTCGGAGGCGTGCCCGCGGTCACCTACCTCGAGGGTGGGCTCCTGCTCCTCCTCGCGATCCTGCTCCTCCGGAGGACCGTCGGGCAGGCGGACGCGGAGCGCGCTCGATTTGCCTTCGTCGCGGGTTCGATTGCGTTCTTCGCGACCTTCTCCGTCCTCGTGGGTCTGAGCGGCAACCCTGCGTACTTCGGGCTGTGGGCCGTCGGCCCGTTCTTCGTCCTGTACGTGATGTGGCTCTACCGGGAGAAGGGTCCCGAGCGTCCCGTGGTTCCAGGATCCGCGTTGCT
>Ga0209431_10003333_pt1 | contig 12805 bp, 19 predicted proteins | sample RifCSP13_3_FD_184021 | JGI IMG/M metagenome (GOLD analysis project Ga0209431, IMG submission 184021) | Soil microbial communities from Rifle, Colorado - Rifle CSP2_sed 13_3 (SPAdes) (version 2) | ecosystem: Environmental > Terrestrial > Deep subsurface > Rock core/Sediment | place: Rifle...
CAACCTCTGTTCTCTGTCTTTGTGCCCCGTCTTGACCTTGCCAGCTTCTTGTTGCAAGTCTTCCTTCGACATAGACTTTCCTTCCTTTTTTAAGAAGCTGTGCGCAGATTTCAGCCAGCTTATTCCAGGCAACCACGTTATGGAATTCGGCGTCCTCTTTCTTCTCGCCTGAGTCTGTCGTCCACTGACGGTTAGTGGCAACACCGAAAGTACAGACTGCCGTCCCCTGGGGCGTGTACCTCATTTCAGGATCCCTGGTAAGGTTCCCTATAAGCTGAACCTTGTTTAAGCTTCTTGCCATTTATTTGTCCTTCCTTACAATTAAGTATCTTAACACATCCTCATCAGTCCTTAACTTGTCATTAAGTCCCTTAAGGCTTGCAGGCTCCATTTCAAGCTCAAAATAAAGATAAAGGCCGGTCTCGGATTTGCCCAATTTATAGGCTAATTCCTTAACCCCCCACTCTTCCGACTTTTTGACTGTTCCTTTGAAAATCTTAAGCACTTTCTCAAGGTTATCCAAAACTTTCTTTTTCTTGGCCGCTTGGGTTTTCCCGTCGAGAACCAAGGTAAGTTCGTATTCGTACATACCTGCGAAGTATATCACAGGAATTTGTGGCTGAAAAGGTGAATTTTTACCCTTAAAGGCTTATAATACGCCACGCGTGTACATTCACATAAAAGGAGGTTGAAATGACAGTTTGGGCCTGGCTACTGATTCTTTTCGTCGTCTATCTCATGGGCGCCCGCATCACCTATGTTGCGGTGGGCTGGGCCAATGGTGGTCACGAGGATTCGGATTGGGATGAGGCTCTCCGCTGGCCGTTCGTTTGGTTCTGCGTTTTTGTGGAGAAGCTCCTCTGGGATCCCATCCTCCATCCGTTCTTGCGCCTTCTTGCGAGCGTCGTGCGATTCCTTTGGAAAGTGGTGATTGTTTTCCCTTTCACAAAGCTCCTCGGCACGCTCGACTGGACAGGCGAAAGGGTCGCAAAGTTCATGTATTGGTAGACAACCCAAGGGGTACACGTCAGCCGGGGCTGGGAATCAACAATGTCTCAGCCCCGGGTCTTTTTTTGGCAGAATTTCCGGCACCCAGGTATAATACACGCATGCCTGAGATCCTCAACCACAAAGAAATTAAATTCGGCAAGAAAGTTTATTACCACCGCCGCACTTACTTCTCTAAGGAGATGGAGCACTTGGCTACAAGAGCGGGAAAAGAATATATCGGGGATGGTTATGAGTGTGTAGTTATCGGAAGGGAGGGCCAGGAGCGTAGTGTTGTTGCATTTAAGTTTCCCGAGACTTGGCCGGAAAAAGCCCAACCGGTTTTCTATTTACATAAAATTTTGTCGACCCTCTTTCCCCATAACTTTCCCAGTTTCCACACCGTGTTTTATGAATCTCCCAAAGACAGAATGCCGGCAGGAAGCATCAGGCAAAGGATAAACGGCCCAAACAAGGATACGTTGGATGATTCGGAATTCGAAAAACTGGTGAAGTTTAAATTCTCTGGTATTCGGTCGGAGCTCAAAAAAATGGGGTTGTCGGTGTCGCTTGACGAAAGTATATGGAATTTTGCCATAGGTCCGGACGGCGGAGAATATTTCCTCGATTCAGCAAGACTGCAAAAAAACTATCCGTTAAACATACGTTCAGTCGTTAAATACATGCAGGAGTGCAAACGTTATTCACCCTCTGACATTAGGGTTGTATCAAGAAGTATTACCCGGCTCAATCATTTACTCTTGTCTTAGGAAGTTAAGCTCCGATCTTAAACTCCACCACTTCCCCTTCCTGCATAATATAGTCCCTGCCTTCCGATCGGACTTTTCCCAAGTCTCTGGCATTTTTCCATCCACCGCTTGATATAAAATCATCAAAGCTCACGACGTCTGCTTTTATAAACTTCTTAATAAAATCGGTGTGAATGACACCCGCCGCTTCCTGTGCACTTGTCCCCTCCTTTATCGTCCATGCCCTTACCTCTTTTTCCCCGGCTGTAAGGAATGTGATGAGGCCTAAGGTTTTGAAGGCTTTTTGGATTAATCTTTCAAGACCAGATTTCTCCACCCCGAGATCTTTAAGGTAGGCCTTCTGATCCTCATCTGAAAGACTTGAAAGATCCGATTCAGTCTTGGCGGAAATAATCACTACCTGGTCTTTTTCCACTCCCAGCTCCTTTGAATACTTCTCCTCAAGTTCGGAGGATTTTGTCAAATCATTTTCATCGACATTAACCACAATAAGGCGGGGTTTCTTGGAAAAAAGAGGCAGGTTTTCAAAGTCCTGATCTTTTTTCTTTTTATGGTTTTCGATTGTTTCGGCGTCTGCAAGATCAAGCTCCAATTTCAGAATTTCAAAATCAGTCTTCGGATCTTTTACTCCCTGCTTTATCACTTCAGGGTCGGTAAAAGCTCTGATTACAAAGCAGATTGCGTTTGTTTCCCTTATGTGGGAGAGGAATTTATTTCCCAGACCTTCTCCTTTACTAGCTCCTTCGATGAGTCCGGCGATATCTACAAACTCGACTGTTGCGGGAACTCCGGGGGGTAAAGAAGACATGCTTTCTGCCTTTTTTGTAACCTCTGCAAGCTTTGCAAGCCTTTCGTCGGGAACGGGAACAACTCCAATGTTGGGTTCAATCGTCGCAAAGGGAAAGTTGGCCACATAGGCCTGCTGCCTTTTAAGTAAGGCGTTAAAAAGGGTGGACTTGCCGACATTGGGAAGTCCTACGATTCCGACAGAAAGGCTCATGGAAGTATTTTAACATTTATAACTCAAAATTTAGTACAAGAGGTAAATGATCAGACACATCGTTGTCGATAACATTGAAATCTTTAACTTTTATTTTTGAGTCAACAAAGATGTAATCCACAACATTTCGAATGTTTCCGCTTAGTTCATTAGACAACGGCCTTGTTGCTTTTATTTTAAAGCGGTCAATCAAATTAACAAATTTATTTTGAAAAACTTTCATTGACGGTGTATCGGGGTATAAATTAAAGTCTCCACAAATAATTACGTTTCCCTTAAAATCTGTTGAATAATCAACTATTTTTTTGCAGGCCTCCAATGTTTTAGTGTTTCCTTGTTTATCCCGGGTCCATATACCATGATAGTTGATAACTCTTAACAGCTTTTTGTCATCCGTTAATATATCGGTTACCAAAATTGCCCGTTCTTGTTCGCCTGGCCAACTATTTTGATTGCTTAAATAAGAAAAGTTTCCTTCTAAAAATATATTGTGCGCTTCCAATATTTTATCTCTGCATTTTGTATAATTTCCCATTTCCAAATACCCTCCGGCATTAAAATAAAAATTTTCCTTTTCATGAAAATCTTTCAACCTAACCTCACCCAAAACTTTGGTAGGTCCGAAGAAACAGTAATTTAAGTTAGGAGTACCTTTATCGATTGAGTTTTTTGAAACGTATTTTTTATCCACCTCACCTATAAGATCCCTTGTTACCTCTTGGAAGCAGGCAAGGTCAGGAGATTCACTTTGTAGAAAACTTATTAGTTTTGGATTATTCGGTTCAAAATATGCAACGTTAAGTGAAATTAGCTTCATAGGCTAGATTTTAATCCATAATAAACCGCCATACAACAGAAGGAAGTGTTTTCACACCTGACCGAAATATATAGTTACGTTACTATTTTTGTTGTGCTTAATTCTTGAAGCTTATCTACAAGTTCTTTAACCGTGTAATTGGAAGTGTCAATCCCTTTATTTACAAAAATTCTCAATCCCTCAATTATTCTTCTGGCAAAAACTGCTTCATCTTTTCTTAAATTTCTTATTCTTATTTCGTTCTCTTCAAATGTTTTCGAAATAATAACCAGTTGGGCGAAGAAAGGTGCGATGTTAACAAATATGTTTGATACATTTTTAATATCAACACTGTGGACTCGGGAAGAGAGAAAAAAGGTACGGGTAATAATGGTAATTCTTCCCTCTTCAACGTTTATCGTGTCCGGAAATAAATCAAAAGGAAACGCGTGCGAGGAAATACTAAGAAGTATTCTGTTGGATTTTTTAACCAAGTCGGCAACGGTTCTTCTATCTTCACTTTTCTTTTTATCCGCAGATTCGGACAATTCTTGCTCTACCTGCCGTTTTTTCGACCAAAAGGTAGTACTCCCGTGTTGATTACCAAACAAGATTCCCATAGTGTCAGATTATCCTCACATCAATAGCCTTCCGATTAAAATCACGAGTAGTGATCCGGCTACCGCTACCACAAAAGACATTACATTAAATCCGGTAACCCCGACCCCAAAAAATCTCTGGCCAAGAAAGCCGCCCACTATTGCTCCGATAATTCCCAATACGATTGATCCGACAATTCCTCCCTGAGAAGTCGGTGTAATAAAATTGGCAATTACACCTACAATTAATCCAAATATAATCCAGTATAATATAGTCATAATTCTCACCCCCTCTCCTCACTTTCCAGCTACCTAATAGGCTTACTCTCGCTCGCGTGATAGTATTCCAACTAACGCTACGATTCCCCAAGCCAAAGCCGCATAGACAAGAATGGCAACCAATGTCGCCGGCTCAAGGACCGCTGTGGTTTCTATTCCCTCTGTTGTAGCAGAGCGGAATATTCCTGCAAAAGGCAGGATAAAAATCCCGGTTAAGCTATAAATAAAATTCACAAAGACACTTCCGTAACTTGCCCCTGCAAGCTTAAAAATCAAACGGAAAACCAGAAGTACCTCGAGTACTCCGAAAAGAAAATAAATTAAACGCGCCACTGTCTGACTTCCGCTTGCTTCTGCCTTAACTGAAGTTCCTGTTCCCCTGTCTGATGTAGTTATTGTTTCTTTTGTAATTTCTGTCAATTTGTTTCACCCCCTCCCAAATACTAAAATCTTTAATATTTCTTAATCACCCATCCGGTTCTAATGACCGTAATTTTCTCTTATTTGAAGTTTCTTAATGACCGTTTCTTTGGGTAAAAAGTTTACTAAGGCTTTTTCAACAAGTGCGGTTAAGCTTAGCTCGTCGACAACCGCCTGGGCCCTAGCTTGTTTCAAAATAGAAGGATTAACGAAAAGCGTCACTCTTTGTTTGATTTTGTTGATTTTGTTGATTACTAAAGCCGAGTGTTTGTGGGTTGTCATACTTAATATACTACAACTAGTTGTAGTGGTTGTCAATGGCAATCCAAAGTTATTATACAAGTGATGTCAAAAGGAGGAGGCGGTAACTTAAAGTTCCGGTTGAGTGTTTCTCTGCTTTAATGCTTCGTCTATCAGAAATATCTGATTTTTCCTTAAAAGCGGGAGTTTGTCCTGGGTAAAAAAACCGTACTCGGAAACTTCGTGGGTCGGTATAAACTCCCCGCCGATAAAAACTCCTGTGTAGCACATGTCAAGGCGTGCAGAGTCGCGGTCTGTACGGGTCTTTAAACGCTCGTCAATACTTACAACAAGGCCCGATTCTTCTTTGATCTCTCTTTCCAGAGCTTCACGCGGATGTTCACCGGACTTTAAATAGCCTCCGGGTAAACTCCACTGGTGTGCTCTATATCTGTGTTTAAAAAGAAGAATTTCACCGCGTTCGTTAAAGATAATGCCGGTGACCCCTACAAGAAAGGAGGATTCAAAAAGACGCATAACCATTAGTTGAATGTCTTTGGGTAAATGCAGAGCTCTCCAGAGTTTGGCCAAGAAGGTTTTCACAGAGCGTTTGTATCTTCGGGTTCATCTTCGGCGTTGTGCTTCAGTTTTTCGTTTTCCAGTTCTAGTTGGTGTACACGCTTGGTTAACTCCAAAACTTCATCCTTGTTCTTTTTAATCTCTTTTTCTTTACCGCGCAGTTTAAGGGCGGTGGAAATTGTGTGGACTAGATAGATCAAGTATGAAACCATCATTCCCACAAGGAGAGCGCCGACAATCACATAGAAAAGCGGGATATCCGAAAAAGTATATCGCCAGAGATTAATTGTAACCGGCATAAAATTAAATCTGGAAATATATACAAGTACAGTACCAACCACCAAAAATAGAATTAGTATCAACATACCTTATTATACCCCACCGGTACCATTTAATCTGGGTTTATTCTATACCGAAGAATGTTATTCGTTGGGTTGTTCCCTGGTGTCAATGAAGACTCCTCCTTTGGGATTCTCATAATACGCTTTAATAACCGGTTTATGGTGATCGATTATTACGGCCCCCACTTCTTTTTCGAATACGACAAGGTCCTCCCTGAATCTTTTATCCTTCGGGTCGATAACCAATGCCATGATCAAAACGTCAGCAACCGTATTTCTTTGCACTTCAGGATACCTTGCGAAGCCGAAGAATACGGCTTCCTGGGCGAGGCTTTCGGCAAACTCCTCCTCCCCTTCTTTCACCACTTCCCGCTCAATTAAGTTTTTTACCATGTTTTCGCCGCTTGCCGACGGGGAAAGGGCCGTTCCGGGCAAATGAAGCATGCCCTCCCACTCAAGTTCCCTCCCTTGTGCCGACGGGTCGTGCCTAACTTTCAAAACGGGCTTGCCTTCGGGGGTAATCAGAAGAACTTCCAGACAGAAGTGGCTTCCCGCAATTTCAACAACTTTAAGCCAGAGGTCCTTGGGCAATAGGCCCCCGTTTTTCTCCCTTATCCCACTTACTTCCGAGGCAACACCGGTTAACCTGTCCAGAAGACCCGGGTGTGACCCAGTTTCTCTTTCGTTTTTCATACGTTAGGGGCTATTTTACCATAAGTCAGGCTGATTTCTCCCTTGTTTGAATAAATGTGATAAACTGGGATACATGAAGTATATCTTCGTGTCCGGCGGGGTTTTATCCGGCCTAGGAAAGGGCATTACCGCCGCCTCGATAGGGACTCTTCTTCAATCCTACGGCTTAAAAGTCACCCTTATGAAATGCGATATGTATCTTAATATCGACGCTGGAACAATGAATCCCATGGAGCACGGGGAGGTTTTTGTCACCCACGACGGGCTTGAGACCGACCAGGATTTGGGACACTACGAAAGATTTACCGGGCAAACTTTAACCAGGGAGAATTATTTAACCAACGGGCAAATATATAGGTATGTTTTGGACAAAGAAAGGGCGCTTGATTACGACGGAGTGTGTGTTGAGCCGTATCATGTGATTCCACCCGAGATAATTAAAAAATGGAAAGAGGCGGGGGCGGCTCATAATGCTGATATTGTTATCGTTGAATTCGGCGGGACGGTTTGAGAATACGAAGGCCTTCTTTTCTTCGAGGCATACAGAAAATTAAAGCTGGAGCATCCGGATGATGTTTGCCTGGTGCATGTGGGGTATCTCCCCGCCCCCTCATCAATAGGAGAGCTTAAAAGTAAACCCATTCAGCAATCGATAATTGCCTTAAATTCGCTGGGGGTTTTGCCGGACTTTGTCATTGGGAGGGCGGCAAGGGACATTGATATGAAGCGCAAGGAAAAGATTGCCTATGCTTCAGGTCTTCCCATTGAAAACATTATTTCCAATCCGGATGTCGATTCGGTGTATTTCGTTCCACTAACGCTTGATGAAGAAAAAATTGCGCCAAAGATACTAAAGCGACTGAAAATTAAACACAGGAAAAAGGACTTAACCGAGTGGAAAGCTTTAGTTCGTAAAGTAAATAATGCCGTAAAACCGGTAAAAATAGGGATTGTCGGTAAATACCAGAAAACGGGAGATTACATTCTTTCGGACTCGTATGTGAGTGTCGTTGAGGCACTAAATCACGCCGGTTTTTATCTTGGGGCAAAAGCGCAAGTTTCGTGGATCGACTCGCAATCCCTGGAGGGGATAGATGAGAGAAAGATCGAAAGCCTACTGTCGGAATTTGACGGGATAATTGTTCCCCAGGGTTGGGGAAGCCGCGGAATTGAGGGAAAAATAAAAGCAATTGAATATGCAAGAGAAAATAAAGTTCCGTATCTGGGTCTCTGTTTCGGAATGCAGATGGCAACAATAGAGTTTGCCCGGCACGTTTTGAATTTCGAAACAGCCAACACAACGGAGGCAAACCCCAAAACCTCATGTCCGGTAATACATGTGATGGATAACCAGAAAGAATACCTGCTTAAGAAAAACTACGGAGGGACCATAAGGCTCGGGGCCTGGCCATGTAAGGTTATGGCTGGGACAAAACTCTATGATGCCTATAAAAAATATGGCATGGGAAAGGCTTCCCCCTGGTGGATTCCCAATCCCAGACTCCACCAACAATCAACTGCCAGCCATCAGATGGTTATTCACGAACGTCACAGACACAGATATGAATTCAACAATAAATTTAAGAAAGATTTTGAGAAGAATGGTTTTGTCATTTCGGGAACTTCACCCGACGGACATCTAGTTGAGGCAATCGAGCTTAAAGATCATCCGTTTTTTGTGGGAACCCAATTTCATCCGGAGTATATAAGCCGTCCGCTTACCCCCCACCCTGTCTTTATTTCTTTTTTAGAAGCCTGCCTGGAATAGTTTTTAGGGACTTGAAGCTTTCCGACATTTTTTCAAAACCCAGGATTAAAAAACCGAAACCAGCGGAAAAAATATCCTGCCTGCTCAGCCGCTCGACCGGCTTGTCCATTATAAATGCGGGGGCAAGACTTGCGTATATTATCTCTTTAGCCTTCATTTGGGGTTTTTCCGACTTTGGAATATCGTGCTCCATTGCACAAAACTTTACCGTCTCATTTTCAACGATGACGTGGGCTTTTATTCTGCCTGTTCTTCCCGGCTTATGTCCCAGAACATGAGCCATTTCGTGATTCTCAAGGGCTTCTTTAAATATTTCTATCTCGGCACACCCAACATTAATCAACTTGTCGATAGCTTCACGGGTTTGTCTTAATTTTTCGGTTCTGCGGTTTGTAAACTGACCGCAATACAATGTTTCTATACGAGGCATACTCCGCGAGTATATATTATTTCTTTTTTGAAAGCTTGTTTAGAAGAATCCCCAGGGTAAAGACCGTAACCATGTTAAGTTGGCAGGCAATACACACCGGGCAAATTACACGCAGTTCAAACAGTTCCCTGTATGCGATGTAAAGGCAAAAAGCCAGACCGAAAGCCGCCATTCCGAGTACTAACTTTGCGTTTTTCTTGAAAGCCGCAAAAAGAATTACAACATAACCCGTAAGACCAATTAATGCCGTTGGAATCCCCAGTGTGTTTTGGAGTGGTCCTTTGGTTAAGGCATCGCAGTTTATGGTTGCGTTAATATTGCAGGGCTTGAATGCCGGTTGGAAATATCTCTGCCAAAGAAGGTAGGTCGCAAGAAGAATTCCAACAACTCCCAATATCTTTATCCACTCAAAATATTTTTCTTTCACCTTGAAGTCATTGTACCACCAAAGTCCCGGTCATTCCAAGAGCTCTGTGGTTGGCAACCGAGCAGAAATATTCAAATGTACCTGCTTTGTCCGCCACAAATTCTATTGTGTCGGTTCCCCCGGGGCGAAGAACTTTTGTCCTTAAGTTATAACCATCGATAACCAAATCATGACTGCTGTCGTTATCTTTAAATGTGATTTTAACCGAATCACCTTTATTGACTGTGATTGTTGCCGGATTAAGCGCATAGCTGCTCCCGTCAATCGTAAATTCCTTAACGGGGCCGGAAGCTGCGGGTGTTACTTCCGTATTCTGAGATTTGGTCTGATTTGTGGGCAAAAGTGTGTTTTGAGATTCTTTCGAATTTGCTTGGGAAAGAAAGTAGTAAGCTCCTCCGGCAATAACAATCAAAACAAAAAAGAAAATAACAAGGGGGCTTATTCCCCCTCTCTTCCCGTTTGCTACTTGGTTAGTGTTTTCTTCCACAAAAAACATATTACATTTTTCTTGTAAGAAGGTCAAATGGTTTAGAGGGGTTTCTAAACCGCCAGTTCTCAAGTAAAATGGATGTATGAAAACTACGTTGATTGTGATTGCGGTTCTTATACTCTCAGCATTAATATTTCTACCTCGATTAAAGAAAGTTAACCCGGTGAAAGAAATTCCGTCCCCTTCCTCCTCTCCAGTGTTTACCGAGTATCAGGCCTTTTTTGAAATTCATACCCTGGGAACCAAAAGAGTGTTTTCAGACAGCAAGTACCACAATAAGTCCGCCAATGTGTTTGTAACCAAAGAGAATCCGGGCACTATCTACATCAAGGATCCCGGGATCTCTTGGGCTGACTTTTTTGTTACTTTGCCCATGAAGTTGGAAAAGGACTGCCTTACAACCGGAACCGGCCAACTATTCTGCACCAATGAGACAAACAGTTTAAGGTTTTTTGTTGACGGATTTGAGGAACCCAATGCTCTTGATCAGGTGATCAAACCAAACTCCACCCTCAAAGTTATTTACGACTGATCATCATCCTACTCGTACCTTATCGCTTCAATGGGGGGAAGCTTGGCTGCACGACGGGCCGGGAAGACTCCGAAGAAGATTCCTATGGCACTGCTTATGGTTATGGTGATAACTACTGCAAAAAGGTTAATGCTTGCAGGGAAGAATATTCTAACAATAAGTACGATTATTGTTGCAAGGACCAGACCCAAAAGTCCCCCGAAGACTGAGAGCATCAGGCTTTCGGTAAGAAACTGAAGAAGAATGTCTTTTTGGGTTGCCCCCACTGCGCGTCTTATTCCAATCTCCTTGGTTCTTTCCGTTACCGTTGCATACATGATGTTCATGATTCCGATTCCTCCTACAAGAAGGGAGATGGAACCTATTGCAACCAGAATTGCGTTTATTACTCCGAAGATCTGGTTAACCGTCGAGAGAATTTCGGATTGCTCGGTTACGGAGAAAGCATCCTTTTTGTATCTTTTAAGAAGGGCCGTTCGTATGTCGTCTTTAGCCCCCTCAACGTTTTCCTTATCCTCCACTCCTATATAGATAGTCCAGAAGGTTTTATCGGGGTTTAGACTTCCGTAAGAAGTCTTGTAAGGAATCATTATTGAGTTGTCCTGTTCATTGTCGCCTGTTTTTTTGACAACCCCGATTACTTTTACCCTTATGCTCTCAAGCCTCACGGTTCTTCCCACCGCGTCCTCCGGCCTATCAAATAGTTCATCGGCAATTGAATATCCGAGTACCGCAACTTTGGCTGCGGCCAAAACATCTGATTTTGTAAACAACTCCCCCTCTAACACTTTACTGTTCATGAGGGCAAAATGATCCTCGTTTACTCCCATTACATATCCCATCTTCTCTTCCCCACCCGCCTCGGCCCGGATTGATTTGAAGAATGCGGGAACCACATACTTTACATTCTCAACTCTGCCTATGGTTGCAATATCTCGCTCATCAAATTCCGCCCCTCCCACAAATCCGGGACCGAAGCTTGCTGCCCCTCCCGAAAATCCGCTTCCGGGGAGAACCACAATCAGGTTTGCCCCCATGCTTTCGAATTGTCCTTCAATGTAGTTCTTTAATCCCAAGCCCAAAGCGATGAGAAGAACAACCGAAAGAACTCCGATTGTGATTCCCAATGATGTTAATGCGGTTCTGACTTTGTTTCTGCCGAAGTCCTCAATCGCCGCTTTAACCAAATGAATGAATTCGACTTTGTTTACTATCATAGATATTTCCCGACAACTTCACCGTCTTTAATGTAAATTTGTCTTTTGGTTTTTACGGCAATATCGTGTTCGTGGGTAACGAGTATGACGGTCACCCCAAAGTCCTTGTTTAAAGATCCGAGGATGTTAATTATTTCGTCCCCGGTTTTGCTGTCAAGGTTCCCGGTCGGCTCATCCGCAAGAATTATTTTAGGCGACATGACGAGGGCTCTTGCGATAGCCACTCTTTGCTGTTGGCCCCCCGAAATTTTATTAGGAAAGAAATTTCTTCTTTCAAATATTCCGAATCTTTTAAGAAGTTCTTCTGCCCGCTTGGGGGCATCAAAATCCGCTCCCCCTTTAAAATATTTAACGGGCATGAGGACGTTTTCCAGAACCGTGAACCTGTTTATGAGATTAAAGGATTGAAAAACAAATCCGACTGTCGTGTTTCTTATTTTCGAGAGTTCGTCGTCGTTAAGTTTTGAAATGTCTCTGCCTTCCAGGATTATTTTTCCGCTTGAGGGAGTTTCCAGAAGCCCGATAAGGTGCATTAGGGTGGACTTTCCCGAACCTGATGAGCCCAATATCCCGATAAACTCTTTCTCCTTAATTGTTAAGCTTATATTCTTTACCGCTTTTACTTCTTCATCCCCAAGAAAATAAGATTTTGAAACATGGTCAAGTTTAATCATACAAGATATCACCCTCGTTAACTCCGCTTATAATTTCTGTTAAGTCCTCTCCTTCGGTTCCGGTTTCAACTCGCGCTTTGTTGCCGGGTTTCCCCAAATTAACGTATTTTCCTTCACTGTCGGTGTTTATGAAGTTGGAGGGCGCATACAGTACATTTTCCTTTTGTGAGAGGATAAACTTTGCATCCCCAGTCATTCCGATTCTGGGAAGGAAACTCTCAAGCGCCCCTTTATCAAAAACAACTTTAACTTCGTATACGGCACCTGCCTCCCCCGCTTTGGGAGTGAAACTTACAAAAGTAACTTTCCCCTTTATCTTTTTGTCCTGGTAGGAGTCAAGGATAACTAAAACATCCTGACCTTCTTTTATGTCGGTCACTTCGCTTTGGTCCGCGTTGACATCAAAGTAAATTGTTGACGGGTCAACTATTTCGGCGATTGTGTCGGCAAAACTTACGTTCACTCCGGGGAAAGGAAACGGGAGGGATGTGATTACTCCCGAAAAGGGGGTAAGTATGGTTGCGTTATCCAGATTGTATTTTGCCGCGGTTACTGCGTCGAAG
>Ga0209431_10003336_pt1 | contig 12803 bp, 9 predicted proteins | sample RifCSP13_3_FD_184021 | JGI IMG/M metagenome (GOLD analysis project Ga0209431, IMG submission 184021) | Soil microbial communities from Rifle, Colorado - Rifle CSP2_sed 13_3 (SPAdes) (version 2) | ecosystem: Environmental > Terrestrial > Deep subsurface > Rock core/Sediment | place: Rifle...
ATACTGGTCGAATATCCAGATCATATCTACTGCAATGGAATTTCCCCTAAACCTGACCAATATGTGAACGTAATATTATTCGAGCAGGGGAACAAAGAAGCGGTCTTTGAAGCCCAGATCGGGATTCCGCCTTGAAAAAAACCTTTAACCCCGGATCAGACCGCCTAAAATAAGCACTAAGATAACCGAGCTGATGAACGCCTCGATGATGGTCCCCAATATCCCCGAGAGGATACTGACGTGAAGCTGGTTGAACAACCATCCACCGATTATTGCGCCGAGCACACCGATGACGATCGCCCCCAAAGTGCCTATGCGCAAGCCTCCCAACACCGCGTCCACCAACACTCCGGCGATGGCTCCCACGATAATCCAGATAAATAGTTCGTTGGGTAACATAACTAGCAGTATTAATTAAGCAGTGGGTGTTTGTAACATTGACGATTGTTGAATTATTTCGCCCCACTTATGAGGCCAACTCCCCCGATTGTTCTAGCACGATGGTCGGGGGAGGTATCATTCAGACCAGAGGATACTATGAAAATCTCTAACAAGCAAGACCAAATTTAAAGACTCATGCGAGAAGAGTTTGGACCTCCGATATTTACATCACATGCAGCTCAAGGGGCATTAAATATTGCTCGAGGTGGTCATTTTGACTAAGAAATTCAGAACCACCTTGAAGAAAAATTTATGGAAAAGTGGCGGAAGAAGATAGATGCTTCATACAACAAGCCACAGCCGGTCACAAATTTTTCGGGGAAAGACCGGTGAAACTATGTCCGTTCGAGTCACCCGAACTGCCAGACTAACGGTGGCGGTAGCCAACAAACCCCTGCAGTTTGTGCAGTTCGGTCGTTCGGACGGGAATTCATCGGGTATATGGCAATCGCATACCCACGAGCGAAGCGAGGTCGGCTTCACCCAAATGTTGGGCGCAATTTAGTTCACACTCGCTGCTCTATTTCTAGGGATACAGCAAACACGGCGAAATGAACTCCCATTGTATCCGTTGGTCGTTGTGTAGGCTTATAGACAAAGATGATTTTTTCAAGAATACAATTTCGCATACACTCATACACCGGTATTTGCAGGCAATCCATAACTGCATTTGCTCCATTTTTGCTCAATCCTTTCCACGCATCCATAGTTATCGTCGGGCTGGATGCCTCGCGTACATAATCACCAGGATTTCCGGGACACCACTCTCTAATGTTTTGCCCTAAAACCAATTCAACAACTATTGGAGGCGCGTCTTTGAATAAAAGTCTAATTTCCCCTATACCTTCATTTGCATAAATGCTTTTGCTATTGCCCGAGTTAATAAGGAAATAAACAGACTTGACTTGTTTTTCTGGTTTAGGCAATTGAAAATCAATTTCTTTTCCACCATCGTTTCGCGGCAAGGAATAACGTATCTGCTTGTGCTCGTTTGTGTCGAATATAAGCGAATCAGCCTTAAACTGAAATTGCGCCCCGCCCAAGACGACATCCCCAAAAGGTGGAGCTATATAACGGTCTTTTAGATACGAATTTCCTATTTCTGGATTTAATGGAATTGGCAAGAACTTTGGTTTATTTTCAACAAACTTATTTAATTTTCGTGGGAGGAAAAATTTACCGTGGGAAGATAAGTATTGATGAATTGTTGTTACTGCAAAAGCCATCAAGACAATTAAGCCACCAACTATTACATATCTCGATATGTTGAGCGGTTCTGAAAGCCACAATACTAAGTCTTGTATACGGCTAAACAACCTAAAAATAAACGCTAGAGCAAATCCACCCAATCCGAGCATCGCTAGTGCAGTAATGAAACAATTTACACCATTCCACGCAGGGTGACTAAGGAAGTTGATAGTTTTCCTAAAAATGTTTCGCTCTGTTGTTTTCTTAATCATATTGTATTGTTCCGATTTGGCAAATTTTCATCTTTGAGTGATTCTAGCGCCCAACGCCTCCTGTTTCAGCCGCCCGCGTGTTGGCAATGGATACCTCGCTATTGTAGCCTATGCTGGCAAGAAGACTTTGTAGGCAATAGCGTAGCAGGACGGCTGGAAACGGTTGTTGGGCGGACTTTGGTAAGGAAGCTACGAGCTAAGCGCATCCTCTAAAGTCACAGTGTAATAGAAATACTTCACATTAGGGTCATTGGGATAGAGCGAGATTAACAGATGATAGATTGCGATTTCCATATCTCTAACATAAGTATTTGCTTCCTCAGGTGTAATCTTCATCTCTTCAGGTTTATGAACAAGTTTATTTCGGATTTCCACGCCTCTAGCAATCTGTTTGATCTTGGGTGATCTCTGCATCCCGAAAGACTCTAGAACTGTACCGTATAACTTATGTAATGGAGGTGATGGCATTTCAAGTAGAAGTGTAGCAATCTCAGGTTTTAACCTAATCAGAAACTCCTTGATCGCCAATTCAGCAGCAATAGTGGCATCAATCCATTTATAATGCGGGATATTTTCTATTCGTGCTTTGTGCAAATGCCTTAAAGCTAAGAAAGGCTCAAAGCCATTCTGTATACATTGCTGAATAGCAGAAACGGTATTTGTGTTGAGGGGATGAATTCCATAGCTGTCAAGGGTGGCTGTTATTTTACTCGGCAAAATTTTCCATTCAGCCTTATCTATTGACCATTCCGCGCTTTTATGACTAATAAGCCTTTCATCTAGATTGATGCAGTTAAGGCCGTATTTAACGAGATTTAGCACCCTCTTCGTTGCCAAAGAAGGGTTAATTGTTATCATTCGTAATTCATCATATAAAGTCGAAGGCACTTCAAGGATTCCATTTTGCAGAAAATTCGACATCTCCTCAGAGACTTCTACTGTATGAGATGCCTCAACTTCATTTCCAGAAGGAATAAGCTCAACAATGACTGGGCTAGAACCTTCCAAAGGCACGCTAAACCGGAAGTCAGAAGCATCTGGGCTAAAGAAAATTTTTCCCAATATGGTGTAGCGATACTTTAAGTGAATAAGCATCCGTATACTTAACCCTTTCACTTGTTGGCACAGAGATTCTTTGGTGAGCTTGTCCGCCCAAATCTAAATTAACAGAATTTTCTGGATAACATTCCAAAATCGATGGTTATGAAGATCATTCATTCCAACCAATTATCTGCACTATATACGAGGAGAGCCAGCTCTCGCCAAAGGTACCTCTTTTGAATTTTGATGGCTTTTGAGAAACCCACTGATACCGTCGATGAGGCTTGCCAGTCATGCCAATCGAATACTTGTAGATCAATTTTTCATTTCGAACATAAACCAACCTAAAAAAAAGTCGCCAGTTATCGTGGCGACTTTTAACATTAGCTATGTTGTCACCTATATTGATGACAATATGCCTTCGTCACATAACCAATCCAAGCCCTCTATTAATATTGCAATTAAATTATACTCTTCAATTTCCGAGAGTCAACAGGCAATGGTGCATTTGAGATTTTTGGCGAGTTTTCCAAAAATGGGCATTATCTTCTGAGCTTGATGCAAAATCGGTTTTCAGGAATCCTAGTCTATCCCTAGTCTAAATCCCGTGTTCTTCGCGGCATAATCAAATTACGGAGCACTAGCCCCGTATCTCATAACCAAGGAGTTTGAAAATGAACGGAAATGGAAAGTCTCAAAGCCAGATTGACTGCCAGACAAACTACGAGAAATATCTCAAGGTTGCCTAGGAAAAGTCAAAGATGATTCAGAAAGCAGTTGACGCCCTCCCAAAGGATTCAAAAGGCAATTGGGCAATGGTTGGCGAAGCCGCACATCTTGCCGAGAGGTTGACCGAACTAGCCGACCGGCTGTTGGGAACTGGCGAGTATGCTGATGAGGTCGAAAATGGAGGCTGAAGAAGAAATTTAGGTGGCGAGGGTGGGATTTGAACCCACGACCAAGGGCTTATGAGTCCCCTGCTCTACCGCTGAGCTACCTCGCCGTATGGACAGCGGCAAAATCTTACTATGCCCCTGCCAATTTGTCAATCACATCAGCCGTAAAATCCGGTTATATTGATCCAACGCTCGATAATAAGGCATGATGCTGGGAATGTAGTGGCGTTCGTCTTGGGCGTGCGGGCCTGATCCACTCTGACCCCAGACCACGCCCTGGCCACGGGGGGCGAAGCGCGCGCTGGTTCCGGGCAGCTTGCGCCCCAGGCGCGGTTCTTCACCAGAAGCCTGGCGCACGGCCTCGGTTAACGCCAGCAAGAAGGGATTGGTCGTATCGCAGACAATCCCATTTTCCATAGCTGAAACCTGCAATTCTAAAGCTTGCGCCGTGCAATAAATCCGCAATTCTGCCAGGAGCGGGGTCAGGTCATCTGTCGGGATGGGTCGCACCTCCACCCCCAACCGGCCGGATTCAGCCGTGACATTGTACACACCTGGAGTCCCCACCTGAATAAAAGGGAAACGCGCCTGGGACTGCCAGCCATCCGCACTCGCCAATGTGAGGTGGGTGCGAAACATGCCAATCATCGCCTCCCGGGCATCCATCAAGCGTTGGGTGAGGTCAATTTGAACTGCAGAGGCGCCTGAGTGGCCGCGCTGGCCACGCGCGATCAGGTCAAAGCGCAGGACTCCCCGGTTCTGAGTGCAGATATCTCCCCAAAGCTCGTCACCGCGTTCGCCGGTCCGTTCCCCTGTGATCAAGATCTGAGGCGCATACCCTTCCTCTTCTAATTGGCGCAATACGTGAGGAGTGCCCATCGCTTCGCTCTCACCATTCTCTTCGTTTCCTACCAGCAGCAGATTGATCGGCGGGTGTGGCGCGGACTGGCGTAGTACATCTTTCATCCAGACCAGGTATGTCGCGACTACGGTCTTCATGTCTGCCGCGCCTCTCCCCCACAGGTAATCTCCTTCCAAGCGAGGCACTAGTTGGCTATCGTCTGGCTCTGGGGACACAACATCAAAATGACCGGACAGCATCACCGGGACATCCATCCGACTTGGGAACCCAACCAGGAGTGCCGGATATTTATCCTGGTGAAAATAACGCACCCTCAGACCATGATTGATCAGATAATCGTAAATAAAAGTTGCAGCCCGGCGAACTTCTTCCAATCGTTCTTCCGGGCAGGCCGTCACAGAAGGAATTGCGATTAACTGTTCTGCCAGAGCAACGATCTCACTGGTCTTGTCAGGAAATGCCACTTCGATCAGCGCTTCGGGTCGCGGCCGGAAACGGATCGGCGCCATCGGGTCCTGGTGCACTTCCTCGCGTGCATACTGCATTAATTCACTCAACTTGAGGGCATCATACTTTAGCGATGCATACGTCTCAGCGATCTTCTCCACATCTTTATAGACCTGGTTCTCACGTTCTTCGGCCAACATTTTGAGCAGATCAACTGGAACCAGCTGACCTGCTGCTCGGTCAATCTCCTGGATTCCCATCTCGGGAGCAATGCGCGCCCGCAGGGCTTCGGCAGTATTCGGCCCACCGGAAGCCATCTCAACTAGAGGCGTCAATTCCTCCCATAGGTCCAGGGCCTCTGCCAGGGGGCGAACTTCGGCGAGCGTCCACCCCAGAAAATCCCGCATCCCTACCGGTTTTGCGGTAAGCGGATTCTCGATTTGTGCGCGCAGGCTATGTTTGGCGGCTTGCTCTTCATTCCGCCTGCTGCGTTGGATGTCTTCCCGATCGTAGCGAAAGGTAATGGCGAACTCAGGATCAGCGTAAAATCTGATCAATAACAGGTGCTTCAGAGTAAAGTTGGCGACATCGACGGGAAGCGGGGAACCTCCGTCATCTGTGCGCACCTCGACCCGCGCCATTGGAATATTGATCCTGGCCAGCAAGTTCTGCACCTCGATCTGGTGGGCCATTTCCTCGACCGGTCCTGCCTCTCCAGCGGCATACAATCCGCGCGCATAGAGTTCGTTCAGCTGATCACTGGTCGTTGCGATTAACCGCTCGACTGGATCTGCAAACGACCGTGCCCGCACCGGCGTCCAGTTATTATTTCCAAACCGGATGCCGCGCCTGACCAGGTCGTACGAGAGATATAGGTAATCCTCGTATGAACGATACAGATCAGGTAAGTCAAGAGCCGTTGGATTCGGAAATGTTAGGTTACGTACAGAGTCATAATTCGTTAAGGTAATGACCGGACGACCATCAATAATTCCAGGTTGGAAGGGGGTGGAGGCGCTGGTTGCGATGAACAGGCTGGCGAAGGCACGCATCAGGCGAGTGGCCTTGATGTAAAACTGGTTCTTATATTCATCTAAGTGCATCGGTGAGGCAGCTCCCCCGGTTCTATCGGCAGGTGGAAGATGTACGAAATCCCACTCGAGCAAGGCATCCGGTAAGGAAAGGTTGGAATGTGTTCCAGCCGTTGCCAGCGATTCTCCATACAGGTCTACGCAACGTTCTAGATAGCGACGTTTCGCCAGATGCCATGACCCAGGGATCGAGTCGTACCCCACCGCAGTCAGGATTAGCAAGTTTCCATGCCAACTGTAGAGGCGTTCTCCGAACCGCTGTCCAGCCTGATTCAAGGCATTGATTAATACTGCCTCCATCAAGCGGCCTTCGTAAACTACGCTCCGCGGGTGGAAATAGGGGTGCGTTGCCCATTCGATCATCCAATGGAAGACTTCCAGCTGGCTGTAGCCGCGCAGGTGTGAGGACAGGCATTTCGCGCGTAAATGATCGACAAAGGATTGTTGGCTGGGACCAGATCCAACCGTGAGCAACGGACGGAATTCTGAATCGAGCAGATTCCACTCCAGCTCGGATCCACACAGACCCCCCTGTGGCTGTGCTTTCCTGGACGACTGAAGGGCAAGGTTATATTTTTCAGTGAATTGATTCAAATCATACATTAAGGTAAAGTATTCAAGCCTTGTATGAGACGATGTGCTGCGCCAATTGTGCGCTCTGGAGGAGTGGCGTACGAAAAGCGGATCCACTCGCCGCCATAAGGGGAGAAAAATACCCCAGGGACAACCGCCACGCCATGTTCCTCTGCCAGATATTGGCCCATCGGTTCGCTGTCCGCCCACCCGCTGGCCGGCAACCATTTCCCAACATGGATAAAGGCATAATAACCTTTCCCCAGGATATAAGTGAAACCGTGCTCGTCTAAAAACGCCTGAAGAACCTTCCGGCTAGCATTGGTGGGTTCAACTATGGATCGCGTCGCTTCCGCATAGCCCATTTCATAAGCCGCCATCGCTACCGCTAAGGAATAATAAGATGGCATCACGCTATGCGAGGCTCGCGCCACGATGAACTTCGTCACCTCCTCGGAAGCGATCAGGTGACAGTTGCGGACATTCGAAGCACCCAGGCTTTTGGTGATCCCATCCAGGAACATCAGCCGTGGCCTCTCCGCAGGATCGAATAATTGCAGGAAGGAATTCAAGTCCATCGGCTGTTCATCGGTGACGTAATGGTACATCCAGTCGAATAGAACAAAGGCTGACCCGGCTTCCAACGCAGCGCGCGCCAGTTCTGCCTGGCGTAAGGGGGGGATGGTTAAGCCGGTCGGGTTATCAGGACAGGTGATCACCACTCCAGCAACCTTTCGGCCACTGCGCCCGGCAAATTCCACGCAGGCGCGCAGTCCTACTTCAGTGTATGCCCAGCCCGCATCAGGATGTCCCGGCGACCACACCACATTGGCGCCAACTCCATACGGCCCCCAATTATATGAAAGCCAGGGCACGCGCGAGACCACCAGGGCGTCCCCTTCCCGGCCATATCCTAAGGCGAGCATCGCCTGGTAAGCCTTCACCAGTGCATCTCGCCCACCGGCAGTTCCGATCACATTGGCCGGCCCGATCCCCAAACCCCGGTCTAACTGCCAATAGGTTTCGACAACCGCCCTGCGGTAAGCATCGGTGCCGTATGGCATATCGTAAGCCGTGCCATGTTCGATCTGCATCTGCGCGGCGCGCTCCAGAATCGAACGCGGTACCCCAGGTAGGCTGGCCCCTCCATCCCCTTGAGAAGCGTCGAACGTGGGGCTATCCGGGTTATGTTCGCTGTATATTCTAAGGGACTTGTTAATCAGGAACATCCTGGAAGGCGGGACGGGGGATAGCTGGCCGAGATGAGCGCTGGTCGGCACCAGGTGCGAATCCGCGACGGCAAAGGTGGGAGTATCGAGCGGGGCTAGGCTGTCCATGGGGGGTCCCTCAGTTCTATAAAATAGCTTTATGATATAAAAACGCCCCGGGGAGCGGGGCGCTTATCTGGCTTGATGGTGGTGATTTCCCTAAAAACTCACCTTTGCGACAATATCCCTGCGTCCCATGCTATTAATCGGATGATTGCCATTCTTCCATGTTTTTATCTATGCCGGTTAACGATGTAATTCGCCAGCTCTTCCAATGCTTGCTGTTCAACGGTGCGCGGTAAGTCCTGCAGGGCGTCCATTGCTTGATTGGCTAGCTCGCCTGCCTCAATGACCGCCTTCTTGATGGCATCACTCCCCAAGATGGCTGCGGTCAGCCTGGCTAATCTGGTTTCATCGAAGTAGATCCCGTTCAGTACAAGCTTTAAGTCAGGATCGTCAGGGTGAGTCTCGTAGTAAAAAATCGTGGGTAAGGTGATCAATCCTTGCCGCAAATCATTAGCCACCGGTTTGCCGACCGTATCCTGTTCGCCTGTAAAGTCCAACACATCATCGATGATCTGAAAAGCCATGCCTGTCGCGTAACCATATTTTCGAACTGCGTTGATCACCTCATCGCACAAGGGGCTTAACACCGCTGCGGCAGTCGTAGCTAGTTCAAACATCGAGGCGGTTTTCGCGTAGATACGTTTGAAATAATCTTCCCGATGAACAGAGTTGCGCCCGGCAAACATCTGGGTGATCTCGCCGTTTACGATCGTCGACAGGGTCTCTGCAAACAAGCGCATCACTTCAACTGAATCAGTCTCAGCAGCCAACTTCGCGGCCCTGGCGAAAATAAAATCGCCAGTGAGCACCGTCGCGGCAGGAGTCCATTGAGCGTTCAAGGTAGGATTGCCCCGCCGCAGAAGAGAGCCATCAATCAGATCGTCGTGCACGAGCGTCGCGGTGTGCAACAATTCGATCGCCGCGGCCAGGGTTATCAAGCGTTCCGGATCGGCACCCAGCATCCCACCCGTCAACAAGGCCACAGCTGGGCGGATACGTTTTCCACCGGAGGTGAGCAGGTGATCGAGCGCTTTCTTAAGGTCAGGGTGGTGGCCGTTTGACATATCCCGCATTCGCGCTTCAACCGAGCGGATTTGGTCGCTAACGGGGGTGAAAAATGTCGTTGTGGTCAATTATGCACTCACCATTGAAACAACCACGCAGCATTGGCTGTTGTGATAGAAGCTACTGTTGGCAAAGGCTCACCATGTAAATCTGCGATCTTCTCAGCCACCAGGTGAACATTGGCCGGTTCATTTCTTTTTCCCCGGTGGGGATGTGGTGTCAAGAAAGGCGCGTCGGTTTCGATCAAGATGTTGCGTAGTGGCAAAAGCGTGACTACCCGCTGCAACTCCCTTGCGTTCTGGAAGGTGACCGGTCCGGATATCCCAATGTAAAAGTTTAGCGCCATGGCTTGCAGAGCAGAGTTTACCTCCCCGGAATAGGAATGTAAAACTCCCGGGTGACCAGCCAGGGGTGACCCAGAAACTACCAGCGCTGCATGCCACTCCATCAGGATATCCAATACGTCCTCGGTCGCTTCCCGGTTGTGGATAATGACTGGTTTGCCGGCTTCAGCTGCCAGAGCGAGCTGTTCTCGAAAAACCTGTCGTTGCACATCCTTTGCAACCCGGTCGCGGTAGTAATCCAATCCGATCTCGCCAATCGCCACAACTTTCGGGTGGGATGCCATCTCTCTTAAACGGTTTCCTGTTTCCACTTGCCAGGTAAAAGCCTCATTCGGGTGGACACCTACTGCAGCGTAAACTTCAGGAAAAGAATCCGCCAAGTTTATCGCAGATTGGCTCGAGGTCAGGTCGATCCCGGGATTTAATAATCGCCCCAGGTCGGTCTCTCGCGCCCGTGCCACCACTTGATGACGGTCGGCGTCAAACCTTTTAAAGTCCAGATGACAATGCGTATCGACAAACACTTACTTTAAGCCCGCAAGCCTCAGCCCGTCCTCCAGGATAGCCTGGACATGATTTTTAGAGGTCGTTTCGGTGTAGACCCGGATGATCGGTTCGGTACCAGAGAAGCGGATCAACAACCAGCCATCTTCCCCTAAACTAAACTTTAGACCGTCGCTGGTGTTCAGGCCAGTGACTTTAAATCCTGCAATCGATTTCGGATTAGCCTCTAAGATCTGCCTGCGTCGCTCCTGAGCGTCACCCATGAAACTCGTATCGATGCGATCATAGTAATGGGCTCCGACCTTGTCGAACAGCAGGTCGAGGAGTTGGGAAGGCTTTTTGCCCAACCTGACCATCATATCTAACACACACAGGCCGGCCAGGATACCGTCGCGTTCAGGGACATGCTTACGAAAAGCGTAACCACCAGACTCCTCACCACCGATCATGGCGTTGTATTTCAACATCGCCGGGGCAACATATTTAAATCCTACACCAGTCTCGATGACCGGGACGTCATACAGTTTACCGAGCTTATTTAGCATGGTAGTTGTGGAGAGGGTCTTTATGATTGGACCGCGCTCACCGCGCACTTCAAGCAGATAATAAGCTAGCAAACCAAAAACGCGCAGTTGGTCAATGAATTCGCCACGCTCGTCGCCAACCCCTACCCGATCTGCATCGCCATCGGTGATGATCAAGACATCCGCCTTTCGAGCTCGCGTTTCTTCCAATCCGACATCAACGTTAGGCGGAATTGGTTCAGGGCGCTTCATATCTGGAAAAATTGGATTGCGCAGGTTGTGAATCTCAAGCACGCGTGTTGACCCACCCTCCAAAAGGCGCGGAAACCAACCCGCGCCATTGCCCCACATCGGGTCGACCAGGACGGTCAATCCGGCATCCTTGATTGGCTGAAGGTCGATTAACCGATGAATCTGCTCGATATATGCCGGTTCGGGATTAAACTGGACGATAAATCCCTGAGCAAGGGCTTCTGTTTTATTTACCCGCTTAACTCGCTCTTCAGAGTCTGGGATGTAGCCTTCAATCGCTTTCAATCCGACCGGATCGATGGCTCCGCCGTGCTGGTCGCGTACTTTAAAGCCATTATCCGTTGGGGGATTATGGGATGCGGTGATATTGATCGCACCCACCGCGCTCTTATTAACCACCGAATAAGATATAACCGGGGTTGGAGTCGCCCCCTCCGTCAGGTAGACCCGTAAGCCATTGCCGGCCAGCACTTCCGCGCAGGCCGCGGCAAAACTCTCTGACTGGAATCGCTTATCATAACCAACCACTACCCATTCATCTTCAATCCCTTGATCCAGTAAATATTCGGCAAATCCTTGGGCACAACGGCGTACATTGGCAAAAGTGTAGTCCTCTGCAATCACTCCACGCCAGCCGTCGGTGCCAAATCTGATCTTCACCGACATAAGGCCTCCAAAATGTGAGAATAAGAACAAGCCTATTATATCAAGGATGGAGGCGTGAGGAGAGGCAAATCGGTAAATCGGCAATAAGATGGAACAGTGTCCTTGATCCAATTCCACGAACAGTAGTCAGGAATCAACCGCCTGAAGCCGTGCTATAATCCAAAATACATGAACCACACTCAGAAGATATACCTGGATTACGCAGCGACCACACCCGTCGACCAACGGGTGCTTGATGCAATGCTGCCCTACTTCGGGCAGGTCTTTGGCAATCCATCCTCCGTCCACACGCTCGGTCAGCGCGCCGAGGACGCCCTCGAGACAGCCCGCGAGGATGTGGCGCAGCTGCTTAATTGCCAGCCTGGCGAGGTCGTATTCACCTCGTGCGGTACGGAGAGTGACAACCTGGCCTTGCGCGGCGTGGCGTTTGCTGCCAGACGCGATCGAGGCGCGCAGCATATCCTGATCAGCCCGGTTGAACACCATGCTGTCTCAAATACCGCTGCCCAACTGGCAGAACTGCACGGTTTCGAAGTCGAATTACTTCCAGTCGACGCATCCGGTATGGTCCATCCGGATGATGTTGCCAGGCGTATCCGCTCCACTACAGCCCTGGTTTCGGTTATTTACGCCAATAACGAAATCGGCACAATCAACCCGCTGGCGGAGATCGGCGAAGTCTGCGCGGAGCACGGCGTTCCCCTCCACACTGACGCTGTGCAGGCTGCCGCTTACCTGGACGTTGATGTGCAAAAGCAGCATGTTGACCTGATGTCAATCGGCGCCCACAAGTTCTATGGTCCGAAAGGTGTCGGAGCCCTATTTACTCGTAAAGACACCCCCATCCTGCCTGTTCAGACCGGGGGCGGGCAGGAGTTCGGTCTGCGCGCCGGTACGCACAACATCCCCTACATCGTCGGCCTGGCAGAAGCCTTCCGTCTTGCCAAGCAGGAACGTGTCTCTCGCACCGAGCGCCTGCAGCCGCTGCGCGACCACCTAATCGGTCAGGTTCTGGAAGAAATCCCGGATGCCAGGTTGACCGGTCACCCAACGCTCCGCCTGCCAAACCACGCCAGTTTTGTGTTCGATAGGGTAGATGGGAACGCCCTCCTGATGATGCTCGACGTGGAGGGATTCGCCTGTTCTTCAGGTTCAGCCTGTAAAACCGGCGATCCCGAACCTTCTGAGGTGCTCACCGCTCTGGGTCTGACACGCGCCTGGGCTTTGGGTTCGCTCAGGATCACTCTAGGTGAAGGGACAACTGCCGATCACCTCGATGAATTCACCCGTGCTCTGCCCCGGT
>Ga0209431_10003340_pt1 | contig 12791 bp, 11 predicted proteins | sample RifCSP13_3_FD_184021 | JGI IMG/M metagenome (GOLD analysis project Ga0209431, IMG submission 184021) | Soil microbial communities from Rifle, Colorado - Rifle CSP2_sed 13_3 (SPAdes) (version 2) | ecosystem: Environmental > Terrestrial > Deep subsurface > Rock core/Sediment | place: Rifle...
CAGGTGCAAGGCGTCCATGGGGCCTTTATTCGATACCAGCGACCGCCTGGCAACCATCAGCCAGTGGTTCTTGCTCGCCGAACGCGCCGCAGAAACCCAGGCTACTCCGACTGAAGTCGCTCCCGCCACGACCCCTTAGAATTGGCGGAAACATTCCTAATCCTTAGCCTGTCTCAACAAACTCGATCAGGTTCCCGGCCGGGTCGCGAAACATCACCCAGCGCAATCCAGACCCCTCTTCAATCCCCCAGGGTAGTTGGACCTGGTTAGCAAGCAACCGGTTCACGGCTGCGTCCAAATCGTCCACCGTTAAAGCCACCAGGGGGAAACGTGTTTGACCTTCAGCTTCTACCCTGCGCCGTTTCCCTTTCAGAATCACCAGGTAGGCGCCGTCCAGGTCGAAATGCAGCCGTTCTCCGTGGTGAGGTTGCATGGGCAAACCAATCACGTCGCGGTAGAAATGGCTCGCGACAATAAGATCCTCCGCCCACAGGCTGACTACAAAAATTTTAGCTCCCATAATTTACCTAGAATACGAACGGAATAAACATCCTGGTTTCTCGTTGATAGGCAGCGTACTCGTTCCCAAACTTGCACAGGTTCTCCCCCTCCTCGACTCTTGCCGTGGCGATTAGAGCGGCGTTTGCGATCAGAACCAGGATCGTGCTGAAGAGCGATATCTCCTTGAGAAAAGCTCCCCAGGCAAACCAAAGTAGCGAGCTATACAGCGGGTGGCGGATGTAGCGGTACGCGCCCTGCCTGACCAGCTTGGTTGTCGCTTCGAAGCTCTTTCTCGGCCTGCCTAGCGTGCGCAGTAAGTAAAAGCCATTGATCGCCAGAATGAGCGCAGCGATCAACAACAGCCAGGAAATTATGTGCAGCGGGGAGAAAGGCTCTCGAAACCAGGCTTGTACATTTACCAGGATCAAGCCCAAGATGGCTTCAAAGGCAAAGAAGCGATAGAAACCATGGGCGCACACATCCCGCAGCGACGACCGGGAAATATAAACGATGCCTACCGATCCCAAAATGAAGACCGCCAGTTTAATCATGACCATTTAGATTTCACCCCCTGATCCCCTATCCCTTCTCTCTCTCACGGTGTCCGATCGTAGAGCCCCTTATATATATTGAAAATCTCGTAAATCCTCTTGATGTAATTGCGCGTCTCTTCGTAGCGGATGGCTTCCAGGAACAAATCCGGATCGGGAGGCACCAGGCTTTTCCAGGCCGCGGCGTTGCCCGGGCCGCCGTTATAGGCCGCCAGCATGGCATATAAATCCCCGGCGAAGAAACCCCGCTGCCGGTTGAGATAATCGACCCCCAATTTGATGCTTACCAGAGGCTGGTACAGATCGTCTTCAGTGTAATCCGGCGGCCAGTCGGCATTGGCGGCCAGCTCCTGGCCGGTGTTCGGGACGATCTGCATCAGGCCGCGCGCCCCGGCCGCAGAGCGGACAAAGCCCTCGAACAGGCTCTCCTGGCGCACCACGCTGAACAAGAACAGGGGATGGAAGTTGTATTCCTGGCTGACGGGGATGATCAGCTCCCGAAAGTAAGGACCGAAGCGCACATGGTTGAAAAAAATCGGGGCGCTCATCGTCTCGGCGTCATCCATGCCAGCCAGGGTAAGCACCCTGCGGACGGCCAGGATCCCTGAGCGGTACAAACCCAGGTCGATCAGATGGCTAGCCAGGCGGTAAGTGTCCACCGGGTCATCCTCGACAGATATCCGCAGGTCCTCAAATTCAGCGCGCGCTTCGTTGGAAAGGCCCAATCGCCACAGCTCGTTGCCCCTTTGGAAGCGCGGCTCTTGCGCCAGACTGCCCAGTTCAGAGAGATCCGTTTCCGCAGGCAGGGCAAAGATAGTGCGCATCCAGTCCTCGGCCTCGGCACGTTCTGTTTCCAGGTCGAATGATAGGTCATAATCCTGGGGCGCGGAAAAAGGCCGCACGCCGGTGAGCAGGTCGCGGGCTCGCTCGCTGTAGTAGCCGGTGGGATCGAGCGAGGCGGCCTGTTCCCACGCCACCCGCGCCGCCTGCAAGTCACCTAAAACCTCTTGAGATTTACCCATCCAGAAGAACGCCGCTGCCCGCTCCTCCGGTTCCCCCGCTTGAGCCAGGAGTTGCTGGAAGAGAGCGTGCGCGGCGACATAGTCGGCCAGGCGGTAGCGGGTGATCCCGGCCAGGAAGAGCGCCCGAGGGGCTTGCTCCGCGCCGGGGTACTCGGAGGCGGTTCGTTCCCAAAGCTTCGCGGCTTGACCCAGGCGATCGCCGCGTTCGGCAATGCTGGCGGCGTCGAACAGGAATTCCGCTGCCCGCTCGTGAGTCGGGGCCGCGGCGACGAAATCCAACAGCGCTTCAGTCGCCTGCCGGTACTCTCCCAGGTCATACCACAGGGTATCAGCCTTCTGCTCCCAGGCCTTAGCCCACAATTCGTCGTCCGGGTAATCCTGGATCAGCTGCTCCCAGCTCTCGATGGCTGTTTGCTGTTCGCCCAGGCCTCTCAAAGCCAGTCCCTTATAGTACAGAGCCGTCGCCGGAGCCTCCGGCTCCGCCGGGTCGAGAGGGCCGCCCTGCAGATAGCGGTCAAAGGCGGCCACCGCCACGGCATACTGCCCGGCGAAGTAGTCTACCAGGCCGCGGTCCAGCTCATCCACCGGCACGCCCGCCTCGACCAGGTTCAGCAAGGCCAGATAGGAATCATAGGCCAGGGGATAGTTTTCCACCGCATCCAGGTAAGCCGCGTAGGCCTGGTCCATTTGTCCCAGTTCCGTGTACGCCTGCCCCAATAGAAAGTCCATTTGCGCCTTGGTGTAGTCGTTCGGGGTGCGCTCGTAAATATCCTGGTAGGCCACGAGCGCCGTCGCCAGGTCTCCGGAAAGATCATAGGCCTGCGCCATTTTGATCTCGATCTCGAAGCCCGTGCTCAGATGCGCAGCTCCCAGGGCGGCCTGGTAGGCTGCAATGGCGCCCGGGTAGTCGCCGGCGGCGAACAGGGCCTCGCCGCGCAGCTCCTGGACAAGGCCATCGATCAAACCTGGGCGCAACTCCAGGTATTGCGAGTAAGCCTCGGCCGCCTCCAGGTACATCTCCTGCGCGTCATAGGTTTGCGCCAGGAAGAAATAAGCATCGGCGATGTGCGGCGACTCGCTTTCCTCTGCAACCAGGCTTTCCAGCGTGGTTTGCGCCGCGGGGTAATCCCCGGCCAGGTATTGGGTATGGCCAATGCCCAAACGCGCCGCGATCTCGACCTCCGGATCGGCGCTGGCCTGCAAAGCAGCCTGGTACTCGCCCAGCGCGCTGTCCCAATCCCCGTTGAAGATCGCCTGGTCGCCCTGGGTCACTCGGGCGGCGGGCGGCGGTGTAGGAGTCAGGGTTGGGGTAGGAGTAAGCGTGGGTGGGGTCGTCTCGCCGCCCGCCAGCGGGTCCACACCGATTGGCGTCACCGCTTCGCTTACAGGCAATTGATCCCGGTCACTGCTAAGGCTGGGGAGATTGCAGGCCAGAACGAGCAGGAAAATTACCAAAAGGGTCACGGACCTTTTGACCTTATCCATGTCCGTGACTATAACGCAGGGGAGGGTACCTGTCAATCCTGGGGAGACCCCATGGGTCCTGTTGATCCCGTTTCGTCTCGGTTGACCTAAGGCGTGGGGACGGGCTCCAGACCGATCAGCTGCGAGACGGTGACCAGAGTGTAGCCTTCAGCCCGCAGGTAGTCGATCATCTCAGGCAGGGCTTCGGCGGTGTGCCAGCCGCGCCCATTGGCGTGCATGATGATGATCGAGCCGTTCTGGGTTTCAGCTTGCACGATGCGCAGGATGTTATCAGCCAGGTTGTCTGGGACCGGATCGGCGGTGACGACCTCCCACTGGATCGTGTACATCCCATGCGCGGCGATGACGCTCAGCACCTGGTCAGTATAAATCCCGCTGGGCAGGCGGAAGAGGCGGTTCTGCCGCCCGGTGAGCTGGAACAGCAGGTCCTGGGTGCGCAGGATCTCGGCGCTGATCGCCGTTTCGCCCAGCTGATCCAGGTCTGGATGGCTCCAGGAATGGTTGCCGAGCTCGAAGCGCGGGTTGGCTGCCAGCCGGCGGGTCTCATCCGGGTGGGTGCGCATCCAATCCCCACCCATGAAGAACGTCGCCGGGGCTTCCCTGGTGATCAGGGCTGCATAGATCCCTTCGTCGAATCCAGCCGGGTATTCCGGTTTCTGGCACAGGTCGAAGGTCAGGGCGACATAGGGCAAATCGCGGCTGCCGTGGATGACGAAGCGCACCTCGATCGGGTCGAAGCGCGGCGCTTCGCCAGCGGCAGGGGTCCAAGATGGGGCGCTGGTTGCGGTGATTTGTCCACCAGACTCGCTGGCAGGGGATGCCGGAGGTGTCTCCGGAGAGGTAACCGCGGGAGCCGCGGTGGGGGTCGGTGTGAAGGCCGGCGAGGGTATGGCGCTCGGCGCCGGCGTTATTCGGGCCGGCGGAGAGGTGGGAAAGTTGCAGGCCAGCGCCAGGACGACCAGCATCCCGATCAGGATCGACCAGCGGAGACAGTTCATCGAGGGGAAGGATAACCCAGGCAGAAGTGGGTGTCAATCCTGATATTATCCCTGGGATGCTTTCCAGTGCCACCAGGGCTTTCATAAGGTAGAGTGTAGATGTCATTGCGAACCCGGCGTTCTTTGCCGGGTGAAGCAATCTCCTGACACGCGAGGGGGCTGCTTCGTCGCAAAGAACGCTCCTCGCAGCGACACTTTTCTTTCTTGTGAAAGCCCTTTTCAGTGCCCCTCAGCAATCTGCCCAGGGAGCAAGAAAAGTGTATAATATAGAACATACGTTCTTTTTTTGGGCCGCCCTTTCGTTGGGCCCCCTCATGAAAGCTTGTCGTACTTCATGGACCATGCAAAAGGATTGCCAAAGGAAAAAATTAGTGAAATCTGTGTCATCCGTGTACCAATAAAATAAGCTGCTCGCACTTCGTGGGCCGCGCAAAATGATTGTGAAAAGGAAAAATCAGCGTTCTTCAGCGTTCGTCCGCGTCCTATCAAAAAAGGAATATCTGGGGATGGAGATCACCGGCTGGCTGCTCGACCTGTTCGCCGATCCCGACGGCGGCGTGGTGCTGTGGCTGCTGGGCGAGGACGGCCTTCGCCAGCGCCTGCACCAGCCCTTCCCGGTGGCATTTTACGCCGCCGGGCCGGCCCCGCGCCTGCGCGCCCTGTGGCGCTTCCTCCAGGCCCAGGCCGTGCCAGTGAGGCTGGCGCGCGCCGAACGCCGCGACCTGTTCGCCGAGCAGCCGCTCACCGTGCTCTCCATTCAAGTGGACCAGCCCCTCGCCCAGGCGCGCCTCTTCCGGCAGGTGGCGCGTGCCTTCCCCGACCTGGCCTATTACAACGCCGATCTGCCGCTGACCCTGCGCTACGCCGCCGCCCACGATCTCTTCCCCCTGGCGCGCTGCCGCATCCTGGCAGACGAAACCGGCCAGGTGAAAGAGGTTATCCCCCTGGACAGTCCCTGGGAGCTGGACCCCCTGCCCCCACCCCTGCGCATCCTGCGCATAGAGCCAGACCATGACCCGGCGCATGCCCCGCCTTCCCACCTGTCCATTTACTGCGCGCGTCACGCCTACCGCCTGCCGCTGGAACCCGCCCGTTCCCTGCTGATCGGGCTGCGCGCCATCCTGCAGCGCCACGACCCCGACGTGTTGCTGACCTCCTGGGGCGACACCTGGCTGCTGCCCCACCTGCTCAGCCTATCCAACCAGACCGGGCTGGCCTTGCCCCTCAACCGCGAACCCGATCGCGCCGTGGAACACCGCCCGGAACGGACTTACTTTTCCTACGGGCAGGTCGTCTACCAGGGGCGGCAGGTGCACCTCTTCGGTCGCTGGCACATCGACCGCTTCAACGCCATGCTGTTCCATGACTACGGCCTGGATGGCATCCTGGAGCTGGCGCGTGTCACCGCCCTGCCGGCCCAGACCGTGGCGCGTGTCTCCCCTGGCAGCGGCATCTCCGCCATGCAAATGCTGACCGCCCTGCGCCTGGGGGTGCTGGTCCCCTGGCATAAGCAGCAGGCCGAGCGCGACAAGAGCCTGCTGGACTTGTTGCGCGCCGACCAGGGCGGCCTGGTCTACCAGCCTACCATTGGCCTGCACCACGACGTGGCCGAGATCGACTTCATCTCCATGTACCCGGGCATCATGGTGCGCTTCAACATCTCCCCGGAGACGGTCGGTTCGAGCCGCGCCATCGCCGCCGCGGCGCGCGAGCTGGGAACGCCCGGTGATCTGCAGCCGCCCGGCCTGGTGCCGCAGACCCTGGCTCCCCTGCTGGAAAAGCGCCTGGCCCTCAAGGGCCGCCTGGCGGCCCTGCCGGCCTGGCACCCACAGCGCAAAGCCTACCAGGCGCGCGCTTCGGCCCACAAGTGGCTGCTGGTGACCTGCTTCGGCTACCTGGGCTACAAGAACGCCCGCTTCGGACGCATCGAGGCCCACGAGGCTGTCACCGGCTACGGGCGCGAAGCGCTGCTGCGCGCCAAGGAGGCCGCCGAAGACCTGGGCTTCAGCGTGCTGCACCTCTACGTGGACGGCCTGTGGGTGTGTAAGCCCGGCGCCTCGGCCGTGGCCGATTTCCAACCCATCCTGGACGAGATCGTGGAGCGCACCGGCCTGCCGGTCGCCCTGGAGGGCATCTACCGCTGGGTGGCCTTCCTGCCTTCCCGCCAGGACGAGCGCGTGCCGGTCGCCAACCGCTACTTCGGCGTCTTCCAGGACGGATCGGTAAAGATGCGCGGTATCGAGGCCCGGCGGCGCGACACGCCCCCCTTCATCGCCCAGGCCCAGATCGAGCTGCTGGCCGAGCTGGCCCGCTTCTCGCCGAACAGGCCTGAAACCCTGCCCCTGTCCCAGGTGCTCTCCCTGCTGCGCCGCCGCCTGGCGGCCCTGCGTAACGGTCGCCTGCCCCTGGAGAGCCTGCTGGTGGCCCAGAAGCTCAGCCGCGTCCTGGACGAGTTCCGCACGCCCTCGCCGGTAGCGCGCGCCGCGGCCCAGCTGCTGGCCGCCGGCAAATCCACCAGCCCCGGCCAGCGCGTGCGCTTCCTTTACACGCGCGGCGAGCCGGGCGTGCACGCCTGGGACCTGCCCGCACCGCCGGACCCGGCCAGCGTAGACGTGGCGCGCTACGCCGAGCTGCTGCTGCGCGCCGCGGGCAGCGTGCTGGGGCCTTTCGGCGTGAGCGAAGACCTGCTGCGCCAGTGGCTGTTCAGCAACGCTGCCTACGCCGCCCCGCCGGGGGAATTACCAGTGATGCAGGCCGCCCTGCCGTTGTTGGAGGGGAGCAAGGTGGTACGGGAGTTAGTTGATTAAAAATGGCCTATTGACATAACCATAAATCAGCCTATAATTATAGTTGATGCCGCGCCGCTCTCGCTTTACCCTAGCGTTCGCTCCTGAAACCTTAGATCATCTCGACTTTATTAATCGCAAGCATCACCGTTTAATCCGTAAAGAGCTCCACGATCAATTGAGCTTCGCCCCGGATGTCGCTACCCGTAATCGTAAGATGTTAGCACAGCCAGCACCCTTGGGTGCAACCTGGGAATTAAGGTTTGGCCCCAACAATCGTTTTCGAGTATTCTATGAAATCGATGTGCACGAAAAGATCGTGCGTATTTTGGCAATCGGCGTCAAAGTGGGCAACAAGTTATTAATTGGTGGAGAGGAGTTTATACCGTGAGAATCGCTTCTTTAGCAGATGTCAAAGCGCGATTAAGCGCTTATGTAGAACAATGTAAGACTGAAGGGCCGATAGTCATCACGCGCAACGGAAAAGCCGTCGCCGTCCTGCTGGCTCCACTGGATGACGATGATCTGGAAAGCATTCTAATGGCCCGTTCGCCGCGCTTTCAGGCCCTGTTAGAGCAATCGAGGCAGAGTATCCAGGCGGGCAAAGGACTCCCGGAGGAGGAATTTTGGAAAGCCGCCGAAGAGCGCCTATCCAGTTAGTTCTCGGTGCGAAGCTCAAACCGCCGTCCTCGGCGGCGAGCCACCGTAGAAGCAGGCGGCCCTGCTGTTGGCAGTCATTGTCAGGGCTCTCACTCTGGCCAGCTGGATATTCGCGCATCTGGTAAAATGATCGAAATATCGAACCACTGGAGCACCAGGAAAGATATCAATGACCTGCAATGTTTGTGGGAGGGAAGGGGACGTATCCGTCACGTAACTCGAAGCTATGGGCAAGGAGCCGAGCTACTGGTTATCGAAAATATCCCGTTAGTCAGTTGCCCGCATTGCGGTGAAAGCTATCTGACGGCAGACACACTGCATGAAATCGAGCGAATTAAGTTACATCGCAGGAATTTTGCCGAGCAACGGAACGTGCCCGTCGCGATGTTTGTAGAGGCGGAGTGTTGATCCTCTTCTGAGGAATTTGATCCGATTCAGGTTGTCTCTTCATCGTCTGATTGAGCTCATGACGAAGTAAGGAAATGATAATGACGTCCATCGCCAATCGGCCATTCCATAAATACTTGATGGTTGTGTTTTCCGGCCGGATGCGCCTGTCACGTCTTTATCTATTAGCAGTTTTGCTGGCCTTCGTTATGCTCATGCTGTGGGGTATGCCCCAACAAGCCGAGGGGAGACCTGAAATCTGGAGCGCGGCTGGCAATCTACCCAGCCGTGCCGTGCTCGGTTCCAGCGAACCATTGTCCTTTACTGTATCTTTCACTACCTATTTACCGGTTGTATTCAAGCCGGTGCCCAAACTCAAGGATCTGGTGACTAAGATCACCTTAACCTTGCCACAGCCGCTTGCCGCGCCGGGTGGAAACTGGTGCACCTGGGGTTATTGTTCACTGTCTCCGCGCCTTTATCACGAGCCGCTTGGCGACGGTCGGGCATTGGTGGGATGGACGGATTCGAGCGGTAACGGGCATGTCAACCTCATCAGCACTAGCGGGATGTTGGATCAAACCTATGATTTCCCGGATCGTTCCGTGCGGGGGATGGTCGCGCACGACGATGGCAAGTGGGCAATTCTTTTGTGGGACTCTAACTCCAAGATCATGTGGCTTTCCAAACGCAATCTGAATGGCAGCGAGATTTGGGCGACCAATATCGATGGCAGCTTGACGAGTTTCAATCCCGAGATAGGTGATAGCCGGCTGGCCTATGGGAATAATTTGTACGCGGCGTATTTTGCTGTCCATGGGGATACAGGCTGGCCCCAGGGGCACGAGGGAGATCAGTTGACCTATGTGAGCAGCGCTGGCGCCATTCAATCGGGGGGATGGGAATGGGGCTGTTCACATTCAATGGCTGAATTGATCGGTTATCACCCAACGCTGAACGAGTTCGTCCCCGTCTGTTCCAGTGATTGCTATGCGAGTAAAGGCATCCTGCTCAACGATAACCAGGTGGTCTATGAATGCGATGGAAACTGTGGGGGGTTGGTATCAGCCCAATTGGGTCAGATCGCACTGAGCAACAACTCGTGGAAACTTGTCTTCAACGCATTGAACAGACCTGGTTATGTAGGCAAAGGTATTGGCCTGGCGACCATTGATGGCTCTTTCCAAAGCAGCTTTGTTTGGCTGACGAACACCGATGGCGAATATGAACGCGATCCCGTCCTCGCGCGTTTGGGGAGCGATCTACAGACTGACCGATACGTAGTCGGCTGGAGGACGACCAATAATAATGTCTATTGGCTTGGAGTGATTGATGGGAGCGGGAATTTCTTAGCTGGACCAGAGGAAGTGTCCACGGCAGGGGTCGCATGGGGGAATCGAGATGATTCTTTCCGCACGCAAGCTGATGGGAGTGTGTCGTGGGTGCAAGGGGATCCGTTAAGTACGACTCTTCACCTTTATCGTTTTAATGGATCAGCCTACGTGCCATAGGTTGAACGCATTACGATTCTCAACCACACCCGGATGATCCTGCTCTACAAAGCACGCATCCCCATCATAAGCATATCCCCCCAGACATCAAATACAACCGCATCCCTGCTCCACATTGGTTTCTGCTGGCAATGCCCCCGCCCGCAAACTACGCCGAGCCAGGATCTTACTCAAATCCGATTGCACGGAATCTCATGGAAAGCGCCTGGATCAAATGCTGAGGCAGATTGAGTACGGCGATTAATAATGGGAATACTGTATAATGCCAGGCAGTCGGCAAGCTAAAATAAGGAAAGGGATTTGTCATGGAAGGGAAAAAAGGTAATCCAACCACGATCGATGAATACATTTCGCAGTTTCCTGAAGACGTACAGCATATTCTGGTCAAGATCAGGGCGGTGATTAAAGAATCAGTAGTTTTGCAGATTTAACAATTCGCTGGCGACAAAGGCGGTAAAGCCGGGGCCAAAGCAGTCTGGATGAGAGGCGTTTGAACGCCTCTGCTAGCCTGCAAGCAAATCCAGTTGACCCGCAGATCTTCATGCCGCTGTCGCAACCAGGCCAGGGTTTCACCCAGTGTAACATGGCGATGGTTCAACCTTTCCAGGCGATGGCGCAGACTGTCCAGATATTGATACAGGCACAGTCCCAGCGCCCAAAAACGCAGGATCGCCTCGGCAGAATGCAGTTGATACTGATCGCTGCCCATCAGCTCCTTAAAATCCGCAAAGAACGTTTCCACACCCCAGCGTAAGGCCACTGTCTGCACCACCTGCTCCAGAGGGTCTTCCAGGCGGGTGGTCATGTAAAAGCGGGCCTGATCGCCGTTTGACTCTGTGGTGGGCTTGACGATCAGCACCTGACAAACCCCCAGTTTCTTGACCCGGGTGCGCATCAGGTAGACGTACACCACGACTTCACCTTCTTGGCTGGGCCATTGGATCGGCTGAAACTGGTCTGCAGGCAGTTCAGCGGCAAAATCATCCAGGCGCATCCAGATGGGCTGGCCTTCGGCGTCCAGGGTACGCAGCTTGTGATTGGCCTTCAGGCCACCCGTCAGATCCCAATGGCGGCGCTTGACCGCCTTCCACATGCGCTTGTTGACGTACCAGCTGTCGATCAGTACGTGGGTGTGGGTCTCGGGAAGCGGCTCGAAGTGCTCCACCACGCTCACCGCCAGGTCGACTTTGCTCTGGAAGGGTCGTTGCTCCTGCTCGCAGACGGATTTCTGAATGTACATCTGTGAGTCGAGCGGAAACTGGCGATCTTCGACCAGGTAGAGACCTTGAAACAAGCTGTGACCGGGCATGGTGCGTTGGTCGGTGCTGGAGTAATGCCAGCCGAGCCCGCTCATCTGCTTGGCATAACGCTTCACATGGGTCGAGTCATCCAAGATCAGGTAACCTGTCACCACGGTTGCCTTGGCACGACCTTTCTGTCTCGGCCGGTTCAAGCGTTGCGCCTCATGAGCAGCAGCGACCAGCGGTTGAACTTCAGCACAGAAGACCCGATAGCGCACTTCGGCCAAGCGGGCCGCAGACCACCGCGGACTGACCAGGAAACGGCTCAAGTCCCACACCGTCACCAGAACGGCGACCGTGCGCAGCAGGCCGGAAAGCGTTCGAGATGCCTGACAATGGATCAAGCCCATCAGTACGGTTTCAAAGTACGTCCACTGGGCCGGGCGAAGAACGTCTTGAAAGGCACTCAAGTAGTTGCGCAGCGAGCCTTCCTGGATGATAATGGGGTGGGCCATGGTTTTCCTCCTGGTTTGAGTGATCGCACACCCAATTTACCAGGGGAATCATGGCCTTTGGCTATGGATTTGTTAAAAGTGCAAAACTACTGAAACAGGGAAGCGGGGTAACGGTGATAGAATCTGGTTGGAGGTCAAGCAGAAAGGCACAAATTAGGAACTTTTGCGAAGGCGAATAGTGCTTATCTGGTGGTTAATCAGCATATTCTTCCTTGCTATGCTGCAATTTGGCAGTATAGCAAACAGTAGAATCAATCGTTAGCCTGCCTCACTTCAATACATCAGTCAAAATAGCGCGAACGTCGCTCTTACGACCTGTACAATCACTATGTTCACAGGCTAGCCTATCGAGAAAGCAGTACACAGTTAAGTGGACGCACTTCGTTCGATTTTGTCTGACCCGATATGGAATGGCATTGAGGGACTTATTGCGCTAATACTGTTCCTGATTTATCTCTTGGAGAAGAGGAAGTACTGGACGCCTCCTATTAGATTTATCGGCATGACGACCATCCTTTTTGTTGCTGGCTTATTACCATCGGCATTGCTCGCTTGTATTCCCACTCTCTTGTTCTCAATCTTAGGGTATGTATGGTTGCCATCCGACTTAGTCTTCATTCCGCAGTTTAGTCTTTTAACATCAAGCCTTCAAACTATAGCCGCCATGACGACCAATGATGATACACTTTCCCGTAGGCGTGCGTTTAGAGCCGGAATTTTGTGGGCAGTAATGGGTGGCATATATGCCGCATTCTATTACCCTTACCATAGACCTTCTACACCATTGAACTTTATCGGGGTTCTGCTCTCTCTTCTAGTAGGCGGATCCTTGATGGCCGAACTCGCATATGCAGGTGTCTCAAAAGCCAGATCGATTCTGCACACTAACCATGCGACTCTATAGAACAGTGCAGGCTAACCCGCGATTGCACCCGACATTGTTCCGCTCCGCAACGCGGGTGAAGCGTAGGCCTTAATATAGGCAAATTAAATTTTTTACTTGGAGTATTCACCATGGTATGAACCCCTAACACACCGGGTGTAAACCGGGGTAACGGCTTAGGGAGGGTTTGAACCAGTCCAGTAATTTGTGACCATGATAAATTTGACATTTGTGGTTGCCTTCGCGGCGTA
>Ga0209431_10003344_pt1 | contig 12787 bp, 12 predicted proteins | sample RifCSP13_3_FD_184021 | JGI IMG/M metagenome (GOLD analysis project Ga0209431, IMG submission 184021) | Soil microbial communities from Rifle, Colorado - Rifle CSP2_sed 13_3 (SPAdes) (version 2) | ecosystem: Environmental > Terrestrial > Deep subsurface > Rock core/Sediment | place: Rifle...
TTGGAAAATAAAAAGTTCATTGAAAATTTACGTTTTTTAATATACCCCCATTATTTTTGGGATAGATTAACATATTTTGCATTTTTTTAACATAAGAACCCCTTTATTTTAAAATAAAGTGCTTATTTTTGTAGCATATTTTAGAACGAGATAGAAAACAGCGTAAATTTTATATAAACAAGATAGCTAGAGTTTGATTTTTTCATAATTAGTAGTTTTAGTTAATAATTAGTTTGTTTTTTTGTAGTTAGGGTTAAAGATGGGTGAGTTCCTGCGGGTTCTCACCCACTCTTTTTTTTGCCTAAGCCATATGGATTGTTCCGGATGACGAATTGCGTGTGGCCCCGGTAACCGACGCCAGGCAATTGATCTCCTTCCGGTACCTGAGCAATCCCAGAAAGGCAAAAACCAGTGCTTCCTTAAATTTAACGAGTTGTTCACCCGGGATCACCAATACCGATCGTGATTTCTGCCGGATGAGATCCACCAGGAAGGTGTTGAACGCTCCGCCCCCCGTTACCAGTACTTCCCCGGTATCGAAGGAATTGATATACCTGCTGATCTGAAAGGCAATATGTTCATAAACGCTTCTTATCAGATCCTCCCGGGGGATATCGTATTGGTCAAGTACAGGCATAAAACAGGTTTCCACCCATTCGCGTCCGAGTGATTTAGGTGCCGGCATTGCATAAAAATCAAGAGAATTCAACTGATCAACCAGTGCGGTGTGGATGCTTCCCCGGCTTCCCATGACACCGTTGTTATCGTACTCATATCCCGCCCGCATGGCAAGGATGTTGACAACCAGGTTAACCGGACTGAGATCACAAGCAATTCTCCGGCCATTCTGCTGATTCGAAATATTTGAAAATCCGCCCAGGTTCAGGCAGAATTTATAATTGTTGAAAAGAAGCTCATCACCTACCGGGACCAATGGAGCACCTTGTCCGCCAAGAGCCACATCGGCCGTCCGGAAGTCCGACACCGTGGTAATGCCGCATTGCGCTGCAATGGCAGCTCCCGCGCCCAACTGAAAGGTTAATTGGTTTCCGGGCTGGTGAAATATGGTATGGCCGTGCGATGCAACCAGCCCGGCACGCAATCCTGTATCGTTGAGGAACCTGTTCACCGCATCACCGGTATATCGCCCGTATTCATTATGCAACAACAGAAATTCCTTTGCCGGAAGGGTTGCAGCCTCCCGAAGTTTCTTCTTCCATGCCGCTGGGTATTCCAGGGTAACCGCATGCAGGATTTGATACTGCCAGCGGGTTTTGTTTTTGTAAAAACGGCACAGGACAAGATCCATGCCATCGAGGCTGGTTCCCGACATCATACCTGTCACTGTATTGTATTTTGATGCCATCGTGATTTAAGCTATTAATACAGAAAGTCAGAAACAAAGCGCGTGACATTTTCCTTATTGTCCGTAACCACAATTTCAAGGGAATGCGATTTGCCCTTTTCCAGCCGGCTCGCATCGATTTTATAATTCAGCAGGTCATTTTTTCCGTCATATTCAAACAATGCCCACTTTTTATCGATGTACCCGGTATAACTCCGGATCCCCGACTGAAGATCCGTAATAAGGAAAGAAAGCACCTGATCCTCCCGGCAGGTTTGTCCCTTTAAAAACCCATTTGGCGCTATAACCGGGCTTACGGTATCCAAAGCCACAAAAAACCGGCCGAAAACCTTTACCCGTGCAGTCACGAAACCATCCTTAAAACTTCCTCCATGGCTGACACAGTTTCCTTTCTTACCGGGACCAGCGAGGAAGGCCTTATCCTGAAGATCTTCCGGTATGCCGGAAGCTTTCAGGGACAATATGCAGGATTTAAACAATGGCGTAAATTCATTATGAATGCCGAACATTTCTCCGGGACAGGTGCTGTCGGTAAGTTTTCCATGATACTGAAAAGCAATGTTGTCAAACAGGGCATGTTGCGGGACAACTAACCGGACATCGGCATTTTCGAAAACATTCAGGCTGTCATAATAGAACAGGATGTGGCCGCCTGGTCGGGAAGCCTGAAGAACCGGTCTTTCACCCGTAGAAGTGACATGAAAGCCAAGTACCGTCTCATTCCCGTAAGCATCCTTCACCCGTATGTCAACCCGGTGGACCGCGGAGTCTGCAAATCTTACCGCACCGCGGTTTTTTGCTGTTTTATAAATATGGAGGCGGTTATTGGGATCGATGAATAGCTTTTGAATTTTCTTTCCCGACAATACGCTTTCTGCAAAATCAATATGACTGTTCACATAACCTGACATGGAAAAGGGAATACTGTCGAACCTGCAAAGATAGTATAGCTGATCATCCACACGCATGTCAAGGGTGTACGGACTACAGGAATTCGCCGAATTATCGAGAAAATCAAAAGTTTCGATACCAAAGCCGATATTACCGCTGACCCGTATGTCGCCTGAAGCAGGGTAATAATTGCCGTTCCTGCCCAGGATCTGGATCAGCAGCTTGCGATTGGCACCGTTCACCCTGCTCTGGCTGTCGAGCGGATAAACGGCCAGCCAGTTGATCCTGGGTTTCACAGCATCCCGGATGGCAAAACCATAGGTAAGGGCGTTAAAAGGTACGTTGCCCGACGCATCACGGATCTCAAAATGCAGGTGTGGCCCTTCCGAACTTCCGGAATTGCCTGAAATACCGATGATCTCTCCCCCGCTGAAAGCAAACAAACCAGCTTCGGGATACAGGTCAACCTCAAAGGATTTTTTACGGTACTGCTGCTCCCTTACAAAAATCTCCAGGGCGGGGTCAAACCGCTGCAGGTGGGCGTAAACAGTTACCAGTCCGTTGTCGTGCTTCATGTACAGAGCCCTGCCATAACCGCCGGACTGGACCACAATGCGGAAAATGTATCCCGGCCAGGCTGCCAGAACATTTTTACCTTCCACTTGTTCAGTTTTTATATCAATGCCGGCATGAAAGTGGGTGCTTCTGATCTCCCCGTAATTTCCTGCAAGGAGCATTGGAATGCTGAGCGGAGCTGACAGCTCGGGCAACTTCCTGATGTTGTTCTGCACCGGTTGTGCATTTACCACATGCGCCACAAACACACCGGCAAAAACCAGAAAAAGTGAAATAAAATGCATATCTTTAAATATCTTATAAAGCAAATTACGAGCATTGTAAAGCTATTGTTTAATTTTTATTTTAATAAACGGAATAGTTAACAAATTCCTGGTTATGCCTTCAAGAATTCAAAAATTGACCTTATCTTTGTGTTGAATGGATACAAAGTCTGATGAAATATTTTCCGGCCTCAGGCAGCGAATCAGGACCATAATTTCCTTGTATGAGGAACAGAAATCAGGTGCGGTGGTATTGCTCAAAAAGAACAGTGAGTTGCGTGAGCGGGTTGAATTGCTGGAAAGTAAACTGGAAGAAATTGGTAACAGATACGAAACCCTAAAAATAGCAAAAGTGTTATCTTCAGTTCCTGGTGAAGATGTACATGAAACAAAAATACAGGTAAACAGGATCGTGCGGGAGATTGACAAATGTATTGCTCTCTTAAACCGATAGCAGAAGATTGTTGCCATGGATGATAAACTGTCGATTAAAGTGAATGTTGCCGACCGGTATTATCCACTTAAAATAGAAAGAAGGGATGAGGAAAAAATCAGAAAAGCAGCCAGGTTGATCAATGAGAAGGTACTGCAGTACAAACAGCGGTACCTCGACAAGGATGTGCAGGATTTTTTGGCAATGGCTGCTTTGCAATTTGTGACAAGAGTAATTGAAACGGAAGACAGGCTTGATGTTTCACCCCTGGAGCAAAAATTGCAGGATTTACAGGATGAACTGGAGGAATATATTAAAGGAGAGTAATATACGTTCTTTTACATAGAAATTGCATAGCCCGCATAGTTTCTTTCAAATGCTGTAAAACTCAACATTTACTAAATTGGAGATAAGCTCAGCATGTCTAGGACAGGCCATAGTCCCGGTTCGCCGGGAATCGTGCAGTAATGCATGACAATGGATCTCCGAAACATATTGGCATCTCCACCCATTTTGTATTGGGGTTTTATCAACGTATGGGGAAACATATGCGGGTTTTTTTATTAATAACCATATAATTTTCAGATTCAATGATCATATTAGCAGATACTCTTACACTTGTCAAATGTCTTATGGTTGGCAGTGTTTCCTTTATTACCGGTCTCGGACTTTCCTATTTTCTGTGGAATTTTGCCCTGAAAAAGAAAAGGGAGACCATAATCAGGGAAGCTGAAACCGAAGGCGAAGCGCAGAAGCGCGACAAAATGCTGCAGGCGAAAGAAAAATTCCTTCAGCTGAAAACAGAACATGAAAAGTACATCAATGAAAAGAACATCAAGATCAACAGTACTGAAAACAGGCTTAACCAGAAGGAAATGCTGTTGTCGCAAAAGATCGAAGAGCAGCAGCGCATCCGCAATGAGCTCGAGGCCATGCGTGAAAACATGAATGTTCAGTTAAGCCTTCTCGATAAACGATCTGATGAATTCGATAAGCTCCACAAACAACAGGTTGAACAGCTCGAGACCATTTCGGGATTGTCGGCTGAAGAAGCCAGGAACCAGTTGGTTGATTCACTGCGTGAGGAGGCTAAAACTCAGGCTATTTCCTATGTCAACGAGATTATGGCGGAAGCAAAAATGACCGCCGCCCGTGAAGCCAAGAAGGTTGTGGTTGAATCCATACAGCGTGTGGCATCAGAGACTGCCATTGAAAACTCGGTGACGGTATTCAATATTGAGAGTGATGAGATCAAGGGACGCATCATTGGCCGTGAGGGTAGAAATATCCGGGCCCTTGAAGCTGCCACCGGGGTTGAGATCATCGTGGATGATACACCGGAAGCCATAATTCTTTCGGCTTTCGATCCGGTACGGCGTGAAATAGCCCGGTTGTCGCTTCACCATCTTGTAACCGACGGCCGTATTCACCCTGCCCGTATTGAAGAGGTTGTTGAAAAAACCAGAAAACAGGTTGAAGAAGAAATTGTTGAGGTGGGAAAACGCACCACCATCGACCTGGGTATTCACGGTTTGCATCCCGAGCTGATCAGGCTTGTGGGAAAGATGAAATACAGATCCTCCTACGGGCAGAATCTGCTTCAGCATTCCCGTGAGGTAGCCAACCTTTGCGCCATTATGGCCAGCGAACTGGGTCTGAATGCAAAACTTGCGAAACGGGCCGGTCTGCTGCATGATATCGGCAAGGTACCTGACGATGAGCCTGAATTGCCGCATGCTGTTTTCGGTATGAAACTGGCTGAAAAATACAAAGAAAAGCCGGAAATCTGCAATGCAATAGGCTCACACCACGACGAGGTTGAAATGACCACGCTTATCGCACCCATCGTTCAGGTATGTGATGCCATTTCAGGTGCAAGGCCCGGAGCCAGGCGTGAAGTTGTGGAATCCTATATCAAGAGACTGAAAGACCTTGAATCCCTCGCCCTCTCCTACCCCGGCGTTCTGAAAACATATGCCATTCAGGCCGGACGTGAGCTAAGGGTCATTGTCGGAAGTGAAAAAGTGAGCGATAAGGAGGCCGACAGCCTGTCGTACGAAATTGCCAGGAGGATACAGGATGAAATGACTTATCCCGGACAGATCAAGATCACCGTGATACGTGAAACCAGGGCGGTTAGTTACGCCAAGTAGGATACTACAGGCATACAGTCCGGATTTCCCTGGAAATCATACTAATAATCTACGATTCAATAACCCGGAGAAGTTCTTTCAGCCGGGTTATTTTTTGTGCATAGCCCAGCTTTTCATAAGAAAGCACCAGGTTGTTGATCAACCGGATAATAATATCCCGGTTTGAACAGGGCAGATAAAAAGAGGGTTGTGGCTTAAGCTGCTGCTGTGTAATAAAATAATCAATCTCTCTCCGGCCGAGCACGGCACCCTTGTTGTACGGATTGATATAGAACAGGATATCTTCCGATTCATCGGTGGCGTCCAGTTGCCTGAACTCATCCTTATACGCCAGTATGAAATTCTTGGGAAGGTTTACCCCGTATATCGGCAAACCGAGCTTCCATGCAGCCGAAAGATAGACAATGGAGAGCGATATCGGATTTCCCTTTTTTGTCTCGAAAACCTGGTTGATATAAGAATTCTGGGGGGAATAGAAATCGGTGTTGTTGCGTGAAAACTTGTGCAGGTCAAAAATAATATAATTCAGAATTTTAACCTTTTCCAGCGCGGTCAGGTTGCTGTTGATCTCAATCCATACATCCTTCCGGATGCTTTCGATCTGTTCATTCATCTTGTCCATGCTGATCTCCGGGTACAGGAATTTAGCCACATAATAGGCCCCTTCGAGTATATATTCCGCACCGGTCCTGATCCAGCGGGTGAGATCGTCCTTAACTCCATTGAACTGGATTTCCTGGATAAGGTTTTCAAGTCTTACCTGAAGCGTTTCATTCATGGTACCTTCCCATGCCTTTTCCAGTTCAGGGATCACAACCGATCCCTGATTTAAAAGATTCCCGGTCACGGTACTTATAATTTCCCTGTCCGTATCGTCCAGCAGGGATATCAATGCCAACAGCTCTCTCTTGTCCATTTATTACCTTGTTTTTTATATTTGGTGTTGGGGGTTAAAACCCAAAGCCGGAACAGAAAGATAATCCGACCGTAAAATTATAATAAATCCAAATCCGCTATTCAATAAATTGTTAACAATCGGGGAGCTTAAATTGCCAACGAAGTTGTTAAAAGTTTTACTATTTTTATTCCGTAAAACTTACACTATGATCCAGCGAGTTCAATCGGTTTACCTCCTGCTTGTCACGGTGCTTATGAGCCTTATGCTTGTGAGACCCTACGCACAATTGAATCTGGCAGATTCACAGCGAATAGTTTTTACCACGCTTGCTGTGAAACAGGTTACCGATACCGAAACCGTTGATAAACTCCGCGGAACCATTCCGCTTCTGGCACTTGTGCTCATCACGGGTGCTGTCAGTTTTTTCAATATATTCCTGTTTAACAGGAGGGTAGTTCAGATCAGGGTGTGTATTGTGAATACATTTTTATTGTTTCTGACAGTAGGGTTGATGTGCTATTACTACTACACCGTATGGAATGCCGTTGAACATACCGGTCATTTTTTCAGGATGTCGGCCATCGCACCGGTATTGGGCATTATTCTTACCTTTCTTGCCTACCGGTCGATCCATCGTGACGAACTCCTGGTAAATTCCTATAACAGGATCAGGTAAACCGTTGTATTTCAAATAATTTCTATGTGTTCCTGGTCGGTTATTTTCTCACAGTAGTGACATTTGAGTTTCACATCCTTTTTTGACACCACCCTGAATTTGGTTATGATCCTTTCATTGTTGGTTATACACTTGGGATTCATACATTTGACAATACCTATGATTTCTTCGGGGACCTCTACAATTTTCTTTTCCACAACCCGGTAATTCCTGATAATATTCAACTTGGCCTGTGGAGCCACAAGTGCGATCTTGTTAATTTCCTTATCAATGAAAAAAGTATCCGACAATTTAATGATGGCCTTTTTGCCCAGCTTTTTGCTGATGAGATTGGTACCAAAGGTTATCTGCCTGTCGAGCTTGTCGAGGCTGAGAATTGATATAACCTTGAAAAGTGCGGTAGCAGGGATATGATCTATTACAGTGCCGTTTTCAATGGCACTTACTTCCAGTTTTTTATCTTTCATATGCAACATAGTAATACAGCTAAATAGTTATTTCAGTCCCAATATGGAAGCAATTATAGCCTGGCGGACATAAACCCCGTTAAGCGCCTGGGTAAAATAGTAGGCCTTGGGGTTCGCATCCACATCCTGGTCAATCTCATTTACCCGTGGCAGCGGATGCAGCACTCTCATGGTTTCCCTGGTGTCCTCAAGCATTTTGTTTTTCAGAACATAGGCATTCTTGGTCCGTTCATATTCAATGGGATCCGAGAATCTTTCCTTCTGTACCCGGGTCATGTAAATAATATCGGCAGTTTCAATATTGCGGCCAAATTCCTTTTGTTCGTAATATTTCAATCCCAGGCAGTTCAGGAAATACTTGTATTCCTCCGGCATTTTAAGCTCATCGGGGGAAACAAAATAGAAAGTTGTCCTGAACTGCGACATGGCCATCAGGAGTGAGTGCACCGTTCGTCCGTATTTAAGGTCACCCACCATAAATATGGTCAGATCATCGAGTTTACCCTGTGTTTTATAGATTGAATAAAGATCGAGCAGTGTCTGCGTAGGATGCTGGTTAGCCCCGTCACCTGCATTCACCACCGGAACCGTGGTAAGTTCGCTGGCAAACCTGGCTGCTCCTTCCAGTGGGTGCCTCATCACGATAAGATCACAATAATTGGCAACAATCCGGATGGTATCGTATAGCGTTTCTCCTTTGGTCACACTTGAGGAATTGGAATCGCTGAAGCCGATAACCCTTCCTCCAAGTTTCAGCACGGCACTTTCAAAGCTCAATCTGGTACGCGTGGAAGGCTCAAAGAACAGAGTGGCAACTACTTTATCCTTCAGGAGTATCTGATTTGGCCGGAGCTCAAATTCCTGCGCCAGTGCCAGTATGCGGAGATACTCCTCCTTACTGTAATCGGTAATGGATACCAGGCTTTTATTTTTCATCAGGGAACTGTTTTTTTCTGCTATCAAGTTATTGATTTTTGTTTATAAGGGCAATGACTTTAATGGGTGTTTTGTAACAATTCGCAGCTCAGTCCGGGTATTAATGACAATCGCTTTAAAACCTTTTCCGAGCAGCTTTTCCGCACACCTACCTGCATGCTGCACCGCGTATTGAAATCCTGCTCCAGGGTGGTTGCATTTTCATCCCGCATGATCTTCAGGACAACATCCAGGGCATCATAGGGAAATACAACCCGGAATACATTAACTGCAAAGCGGGTCACAATTGGCGCCCGGGACAGCATATCGGCAGTGGCCGACCGGTAGGCATTAATAAGCCCCCCTGTTCCCAGCAGCACCCCGCCAAAATACCGCACAACCACCACAAGGGTGTTGGTGAGGTTGTTGGAAAGCAGTTGTCCGTAAATAGGCTTACCGGCTGTTCCCGAAGGTTCTCCGCCGTCGCATACCCTGGAGATCTCCCCGAAATACCCCATCCGGTAAGCATAGCAATGATGCCGTGCATCATGGTATTTCTTTTTGATCCCTGCCAGGATCCCCTTTACATCACCTGGATTATCAACAGGATACCCAAAGGCCAGGAAGCGGCTTCCCTTTTCGCGAAAGCTGCCCTCAGCAGGATTTTCGAGTGTGCGGTATGTGTCTTCCATGATAACCGGGAAGCATTATAAAAAAAAGGGTGTTTCACCTTGAAACACCCCCCTGATTGTCAAAATTTTAATTTCTTTTCAATTTCTTCTATCTGCGTCTTAAACTGCTTATCGGTATCCACCAGATTATTCACTGTTTTACACGCGTGGAGGACGGTGGCATGATCCTTGCTGCCAATTAGCGACCCGATGGTGGCCAGAGAGGATTTGGTCAGGTTCTTCGAAAAATACATGGCTACCTGGCGAGCCTGAACAATTTCTCTTTTACGGGTTTTTGACTGCAGGGAATCCACCGGTACATCAAAATAATTGCATACCACTTTCTGGATATAATCGATAGATACCTCGCGCTTTGTGTTCTTGATGAGTTTATCGATCATTTCCTTGGCCAGGTGCAGGGTGATCTCCTTTTTATTGAGGGTGCTCTGGGCAAGCAGTGAAATGAGCGCCCCTTCGAGTTCCCTTACATTATCCGTGATGTTGGTGGCAATGTATTCAACCACCTCTTCGGGAAGTACGATACCGTCCTTGTATGTTTTCTGCTTCAGTATGGCTACCCGTGTTTCATAATCGGGTACCTGCAGATCGGCTGATAATCCCCATTTAAAACGCGAAAGCAGTCTTTGTTCCAGGCCCTGCAATTCAACCGGGGGTTTATCGCAGGTAAGGATCAGCTGCTTACCCGACTGGTGTAAGTGGTTGAAAATATGGAAGAAAATATCCTGCGTTTTTTCCTTCCCTGCAAATTCGTGAACATCATCTATAATGAGTACATCGATCATCTGGTAGAAATGCAGGAAATCGTTCTTGGTGTTATTCCGTATGGCTTCCACAAATTGTGTCTGAAACCTGTTGGCCGGAACATACAATACCGTTTTGTCCTGGTAATTATCCTTGATCTCAATACCAATGGCCTGGGCGAGGTGCGTCTTGCCAAGACCCGAATCGCCATATATCAACAGCGGGTTAAAAGCAGTACCACCCGGGTTATTGGATACGGCAAAACCCGCGGAACGGGCCAGCCGGTTGCATTCACCCTCTACGAAATTCTCAAAGGAGTACTCTGCATTCAGCCGCGGATCAATATTCATTTTTTTGATCCCGGGGATTATAAAAGGGTTCTTAATGGCGTTCTCTTCGAGGTTAATGGGAACACTAACCGGGTTATTCCTGATTTCGGCCTGATTTTTTGCAGGAAGCTTTATGGTGTACATCTTTGAACTCGACTGTCCAGGGTTTTCCATAACGATGCTGTACTCCAGCTTAGCCTCATATCCAAGTTCTTTACGTAACGTTTTGCTTATAATATCGATGTATTTTTCTTCAAGGTATTCATAGAAGAAAGGACTGGGGACCTGAATGGTCAGTACTTTATTTTCCAGCCTGAGGGGTACAATTGGTTCAAACCAGGTGCGAAAACTAATGGAAGGAACGTTGTCTTTTATAATTTTCAAACAATTATTCCAGACTTCTTTGTGCATAATTTTTATCTGGTTTAGGTTTAGGTGAATAGGATTTTTCAGGGTTTGTTTATTTCTACTAGCAAGATTGTGAAAAAAAAAATAAAAAAAAAATCATTTTTCACTTGATTTTCTTCAAAAATCTATATCCATGTTTACATCAGTTGATTAAAGTAAGTAATATTTTTAAAATATATTATTATGTTGAAAATCAAGTATTTCAACTTATTTTTGTATTACAGTTTGGCACTTAGATTTTTATTCACCTGCAATTGAAGTAATAATTTGAAGGCTATTCCAATTTCACTCTTTAGAAACAATCTAAATAGAAAAAAGTCAATTTTTTTTGATTGTTAATAACTTCACTTATCCTTTTTTCCGAAAACCGACAAATGCACATACCGTTTTGGATGTTCACGCAGGTCGGTCAGCAGGGAATCGAGGCTTGCCAGCGCACTGTTCAGGTTGTTGTAGAGCGAATCATTGGTGATCAATTGACCGGCTGTGCCGTTTCCCTTGTTGATTTGATCAAACAGCTCTGCGGTTTTGGCAAAGGTGACATCGGCATTATTGATAAGTGCTTTCAGATCGGCCTGTTTCAGCGTATCGGAAATGGCCCCGAAATTCTCAAGGATAGCAGATATCCGTTCATTGTTTTTCTCAAGATTTCCGGTAAATGAGGCCAGGTTATCCATGGATTCCGACAAGGAGCCGGTAGACTGCAGCGAAAGCCGGAGTGATCCAAGTGCACCGTTGAGGTTGGCAATGGCACCCTGCATGTTTGCGCGGGTTTTCTCATCCATTAAACCGTTCAGGGACACCATCAGTGTATCCATAGAGGTTACAAGCGATTCAACCTGATGCCGTATGGGGTCGATATAATCGGTAAGTTCCACCTGTAACAGGGATACCAGGGTATCTCCCGACTCATGAAATCCCGGTTCGTTCCCCGGCACAAGGTCGAGGTCTTTGGTGCCCGATATCAGGCTCGCGCTGCGGATTACAAGGGCTGTGTTCCTGGGAAGCTTTAGTTTCTGGTGGAGCGATATCTGCACCACAATTTTGTTCATGTTGTTCCTGTCGAACGCAATACCGGTAACGTTTCCCACCTTATAGCCATTCAGGTAAACCACGGCCGATTCAATCAACCCCTTGACATTATTGTATACCGCATAGTATTTATCGGTAGGTTTCAGTACATTGATCCCCTTCAGAAAATTGATGCCCCAGATGGTAAGAACAATGGCAATAACAGCAACAATTCCGATCTTAAATTCGCGTGTGATTTTCATGGTTCAGTTATTAGTGGTTTGTAGCTGTGATTCCTTTAAAGCCTGGTCAAGCGGAATGATCTTCCCTTCTTTAACCGCAATGATGAATGCATCGGAAATCTTTTCCTTAACCTGCTTGCTGTACTGGAGGATTTCCCGGAATGAGGGGCTGTTGCCAACGGCATATTTGTACAAGTTACCCACCCGGTATTCACTCACATTGGTCATGCCTTTAAATTCACGTGCTCCCTCCGCAAAGGGCTTTAAAGAAGCAGCAATCTGTACTTTAAACACCACGGGGGATGCAGGTGGTACAGCGGCAGTAGTTTCCTTCTCCTCAGGAAGTGTATTCGTTTGGGAAACAGTATCATGACGGTTCGTGGTATCGTTGTCCGCGTACTGGTTTTCCCACCGGGAACCCATGGTAAAGGATGTTTTTGTTTCGATGATATTCTTATAGTCCCTGAATGCCCTGAATATAGCAGAGGCAATCAGGTCCTGTCCTTCTTCCGAGTTCAGGTATTGCTCCTCATCGGGATTGGTTATAAAACCGGTTTCAACCAGGATGCCTGGCATGGAGGTCCTTGCCAGTACCAGCAGCCCCTGTTGCTTTACGCCCCGGTCTTTACGCTGGGCACGATCGCGAAACTGATCCTGGACCAGTGCTGCCATATTGATGCTTTGTTCAAAATACAGGTTTTGCATCAGTGAAAAAATGATATAGGA
>Ga0209431_10003347_pt1 | contig 12769 bp, 17 predicted proteins | sample RifCSP13_3_FD_184021 | JGI IMG/M metagenome (GOLD analysis project Ga0209431, IMG submission 184021) | Soil microbial communities from Rifle, Colorado - Rifle CSP2_sed 13_3 (SPAdes) (version 2) | ecosystem: Environmental > Terrestrial > Deep subsurface > Rock core/Sediment | place: Rifle...
GCGAGGTATCCAGCCAACACGCGAAACCGTTGATTAGCCATGTCCCTCCACCGTTGTCACCAGCGCCCAATACTGCTGTTCGCCGACGACCTCATTTGAGGATAACGCTACAGTCCAAGAAATCGGTCCCCGGCCCAGAGCTTTGGCATGGATGGGCGTGATCGCTCGGAGTGCCGTAGAGAGGGCGTCGATCAGATCCACCACCGCCGCATGGTTCAAAGGCACCGTTCCTTGGCCGATCGGTTCTACCAGAATCACCAGCTGTCCTCGGAAGGTCGGCCAGCCCCCGGAAGTCTCTACGGTGAGAGGCCCTTCCGTGCCCTCCACCGCCCTCGGAAAGGAGAGCGGAAGATCCGCGGTATCCCCTCTCGTCGGCGGGCCGTCCAATTTCCGTTGAACTCCCGTTACTGCCAGATCCGCCAGATTGTTGATGAAGGTGTTGTAGCTGGTGAGGGTCATGCCGCCTTCACAAACCTCTTGCGGTACGGATCGAGGATCTGCCGCACGTCATGCGGCAAACTGGAGGGCATGATCGTTACCCCGTCTCCGGTCAGGAGCGGCCGATCCAAATCGGCATTTGAGTCCTTCTGTCGATAGAGAAAGGCCGCCAGCCGGGTCGTGGCCTGCACCACATCCTCCGGGGGCGTGACGGAGTAGCGAAAGTTCGCCACCACGGTGATCCCCATTTCGGGATCGTCCTGGTAATCCCACTCCTTGTTCGCGGAGGCTAGAAGCTTGATTCCGAAGTACGGTGTTTTGTTTCTCGGAATCGTCACATAATGCGCCGAGGTGATGGCCTCCGTCCCAGAGTCCGCGTCCGCTCGATTGGTGATCGAAGTAATGGAGACCACATCCTCATCAAAGAACAGAGTCCGATCATCCACGTCGGCCACCGCATCGAACTTCCGTGAGGAGGTTCCTGTTCCTTCGAAGACCCGCTGAGTGTAGGTTTCCACGATCTTCTGGGCTCGGTCGCCGAGCTCATCGAGCAAGGCATCGTCACCCGTTCCCAGAGGACCGAGATATGCCTTGATCAGCACGGCCGAGGTATAGGTCATTTCTTCCGAGCAGCTAGTTTCTTGACAACTTTCTCAGTAGATACTTCGACCTTCGGTCCATCGACAAGCTCTACATCGCCGGATCTCAAGAACAGAGCAGCCCGGTCCTCGCCCCATTCCTGAATTTCCCCGGCGTCGATGGCCCAGCCATTGCCCTGGATTCCGACTTTAGCCTTGACTTTTGGCATAGGATGCTCCTGGGGGAGACGGCCGAAGACTTGCTCGACCGTCTCCCCGTTAAGATTAAGCGAGCGCCACCGTGACATCCTGTGTCGGAGGAAGTGCTCGCGACCCCCGATACAGAACAGCCACAGCCGCACAAGCCATCGTTGCGGTCCCGGTTCCGCCTCCCGTCCCATACAGCTTCAAGAACGGCTTGGCGGCAGTGACGGCAAACTCCAACTGATAGGCTTTGTTCGAGGTGGTATTCGCCATCGTCCCGAGAGTGCCGGAGGCGAGTGCATAAGTCCCTCCAGACGTACCGGCATGGTAGAGACTGGTCCGGAGGGTGTTCTTGGTTCCCCCCGTCTGAGTGCCTCTTTGGACGACGAAACACGCTCGATCAAAACCAGACGCGTCCACCTCCACTGGAGTCCAGCCCCCCGAGGTCGAGAGGTTGGCAACTCCGGCCACCTTGAACTTCGCATCTGACGTGATTAGATGGGCCATGTCAACCTCCTAACTCAGGATCAGGTGCTTGAACGCTTCGGCCTGGCCGGGCATTCCACCTCGGCGGAACTTCGCCAAGAGCCCAACCTGTCCGTTGCCAGCATAGAGCTCATCCAGCCGCTGGATGATCAGGCCCATGCGCTCCACCACGAAGTAGTAGCTGAAGTCGCCGATCAGGAGCGGCTTCAAGCCCGTGGTCATGGCAGGCATGGTCTCATCCGAGTAGAACGGCACGCCGTCGATTCGGCGGGTGAACTGATCGCTTCCCCCAACCGCGCTGCCAGCCGGCGTTCCTTGGAACAGGAATGGATTGCCGGTCAGGGCGAAGATCGAACCCTGAGTCGCTCGCTTGGCGACGATCGCCACGGACGGACTGGAGGCATAGGACGCCCCCAGCGAGTAGATCAGCGAATTCACGTTCGCGGCGGTGATGGCATTGGTGCCCGCCGCGGTTACCCCCAGCCCCGATTCGATCAAGGCCGCCTTCGGCTGAGAGGTTCCTGTGCCAACCGAAACGAAGTAGTAATTCTCCCACTCGGCTTCGGCCCTGGAGAAGGCATTGGTCAAGAACGGCCCCAGATTGGCCTTCTCGTCGCCCAACAGCTCCTCGGAGATCTTCACCAGCTTGGTCGCCTTGTGAACCGTCGCCACGACCTGCCCGAAGGTCGGCTCGTCCTCATTCACTGCCGCCTCTTCGGCCGTGATGGCAAACTTAGCCATCGAGGTGCCCTCGGTTGGGATCAACACCCGATCGAGCGAGGTCTGGATCACCGTCGCACCCGCCCGCCGGATGACGCTCATGTCGTCCCGCTTGGCGACGACCTGATTGAAGAAATCATCCGGGACCAGGAAGCCGCCTTCCCCATCGGTCTGACCCTGCAGTGCGGCCTTGACTTCCGGGATGTCATCGTTCATCGATAGCTGGAGCTTCGCCGCTTCTGCGTAGACCTTCTGATACGGCTTGTTGTCCTTGGTGCGAAGCATGTGGAAGTACGCCTTCACCCCACCATCATCGCTCCCCGGTTCAGCAACCCGCATCGTGTTGAAGCCGCCCCTCCAGGCCGGAGTATCAGCTTCCCATTTCTTCTTTTCCTCAGCCAAGCGGGTCTGGAACTTGGCTTCCTCGGCAGCCTTCGCTTCCTGTTGGGCGCCGAGAATGGCGACTACTTTGGCAGCGATAGCATCGGCATCGACCCCAGGGGTCTCCACCTTCAACTTCTCTTCAGCCATTATCTTTACCTCTTTCGTTTTGGATTCTGTCACGCCGCCGATCTTCTTGCCTACGTTCGCCTCTTCGGCCTCATTGAACGTCTCTGGCAAAGTTAGCCCAGCCGCGTCAAACAGCGATTTGAGCTGCGTCACCCCGATGGTGCGCGGTTCAGCCGGTGTCGGGGTGAGTGAGTATTCCACCACCGGCCAGCGCAGGATTTTTCCACCGTTGCGTCGTGCGAGATGGGAAGCGGTCCCGCTCGAGAGCCCGATCACACCCTGCCCGACCAATTCCAGCACCGCGTTGACATAGGCTTTGGAACGGTCCAGCTGCGCTTCGATCCAGACTCCCACCTCGTCGGCTTCCTCGATCTTCACCGAGCCCACCGCCCCGGTCACTTTCTCGTTCAGCGTATGGTCGTAGAACATGGCCTTGACCGGAACATAGGTCAGTTCCAGATCGGTCTCCGCGGTGAAGGTATCCCCTTCGAGATCCTTCCCTCCAAAGACCACGCCATAGCCGGCGATGATGGCTTCAGTATCGGTGCTCGATTTGATCGTGACCGGCCCCGGTTTTCTCAAACTCTTACCCTCCCTCCACTTGCTCATGCAGATCGCTACGGCCTGATCTTGCTCGTTCCCCTCGTCCACCATCATGGGAACGCATCGAGCCATGAATTCATCTTGGCTCTCATTGGCTCCAGGCTCAGGCATTACTTTCCTTCCAGCGCCGCGTCCACGACTTCTTTCACGATGCGGATCACTTCTTTGGCTTCCCGCTCACTCACATCCTCAGTCGTCTTCCAGCCTGTGTCCCGATGATAGCGGGTCTGTTTGGATCGATCCTGTACCAGAGGACCATAGGAGGTATCGCTTCCCACCACCTGTTGCAGTCCTCCGCTCCGTTCTTCAACTGTCCAGCTCCCTCCAAGCCGTTCTGAATTCGGAGAGATGCCCCGCCGATAGGGCACCTGGATCTGACCAGATTTGAGCTTGGCGAAAAACCCTCTCCGCTGCAGATCAGACACGAAGGGCTGGGGGCGCCGTGAGACAGGCGGGTACTTCGCAATCTTCCCTTTCACATGGATCGCTCCACTTCGAAGCCCCACCTTCACCGGCTGCAAGGATCCGATCTTCTGCATGATCTTTCGCAGCTTAGGCAATCCCTCAATGTGAATTCCTACTTCAGCCAATGGCCACTCCTACAAACTCATGTGATAGCCAGCATCTGCATCTCGGATGCCTGGGGGGAGGTTCATTCCATCCGTCCCCCTCTTCTTTATCCGCTAAAGGACCGCAGAGAGGACAAACCAACTCATCCTCAGAAGTCCTCCAGATGGCTACCATCTCTACGCCCTGCGATGCCAGCTCATTAATGACACTCAATTCTCCTTGCACGGCCGCCCGAGTCACTTCGGTTGAGGCGATCAGATCTGCTCTCACCGGCCCGTAGAGTTCGGAGAGCGCCGCCCTCAAATCCCCGATCGTCTGCTGCTGTTCGAAGAAGGCGGCTACGGCATCGGATACGGCCCTCCGGGTCGTCTCGGTGATTCCCTGGACGAGATCGAAGCTATATCGTCTAGCCCAATTGATCGCGTTCTGATTGACAATCCCCCAATCCACTCCAATAGGTTGAGCATCGAGTATCTGTTGGGCCGCTGCGGTGTAGATGCCCTGAAAGTTGCGGCTGAGGGCCGCTTGTAACTCCTCTCCCGTTTCTGTCCAGAAGGAAGCAGGCACGTTATTAATGTCCGGTGGATCGCCCAGTTCTTCAAGCAATCGCCCTAAATGAGCCCGCTCAATCTTCCCCAGCTCCCTGGCAAGATCTCCCTCCCAATCCATCCGGTCGTTGAGTTCGGCCACAAATGAAACGCCCACTCCACTCTGGAGCGGGCGCAGATGCGGCGGCTCGGATAGGCGGGACCCCTACAGGTGCGGCTAGGATTAGGACTCGGTTAAATCATACTTCTTTTCTATAGCATGTACCATCATCAGAAGCGCCCGCCGAATGAGGATCCAGAAATCCTTCTCGCTCATACCGTGATCTTTCGCCGCACGAACAGATGTCCCTCTGCGGCTGCCACGACAGCTCCAGTCCCAACCCAGCGGTGATACCAGATACCTTCCTCATCCACAACGATGTCCTTGAAATAGGCACCAGTCCCGCTATTGGAGGGTGCGGAGGTTCCTGCGTTACCGCCCGGATCAGTGACTTTCAGCACGACGCTGGATGGATTGGTCGCCACATCATTGACGGTGAAATTGGCCGTCAGGCGGATGCCGTCGCCCACATCGTAAACATTGCTCATCGAAGGGTATCCGAAACGACGACATCGAAACGAACATCATCCATGAGCGTCACGTCATGGTAGAGGAGCTGGTCTGAAAGAACGACATCGTAATACGCCAGGTCCGCAACAGAGACATCTCCAATCGCAAACCCGGCTCCGATCGTAACGCCGCTATAGCCCCAGCCGCTTTCCTGTCGCCATTCTCGATCATGGATCGCATTAGGCGTGACCGAAGAAGGTGCCCCTGGATTGAGCGAGACCGCGGAAGCGCGTTTTTCAGCGGTATCAAGCGCCACATCAATTCCACTTTCCTGGGCGGTCCCGATAGCCGGGCATGGTCGGGATCCCCTGCATCCGGATCATGACCGGCTGGCCCCCGACCGCCGTCACACTGATTCCGGAATATCCCCAGCCGGCCTCCTGCCGCCACTCACTGTCATGGGTCGCGTTCGGAGTGACAGTAGGAGGAGCTGCATAAGCCAGAGAAACGACTGAGGCTCGTTTTTCGGCAGTATCCAGAGCCATTACGGACCAGAGATCATTTCGGCTTCAGAGTAAGTCGCACCGTCATCGGTGAGGGTCTTTTTGGTGATCACCGTTCCGGCGTCGTTGTAGATCTCCTTGAAGTCGGAAGCCCCGGTAGTGTCGATGTCTAACCGGTTCCTGAGTGCCATATAGAGCAGCATCAAGGCAGTCCGGACGGTCGGCGTAGCGGTTGGGATTGCCTGAGAGAGTTCGGCAATCGCGGTATCCAGCGCGTCGTTGACTTCACTCTCGACCTCCGCATCCCAAGCCGCATTCCACGGGACAGCAGTGAGACCCGCGCCGGCCACTCCAATTTCAGTGGTATCGGTGAGAATGGCCGCGATGCTGGCACCCAAGAACGGCGTGCTGTCACTCAGGATTGAATCTCTGATCTCCTGAACGGCCGAGGTTGCCAATTCTGACGCGGCGATCGTGTCAGCCGCCACCTTGTCTGCCGTGATTGCATCCGTCCCTAGGTTAATGGCGAGGATGGCAAAGTCCGCGATCTTGGCTGAGGTGATGGCATCTGCCGCAATTGCTCCGGCATCAATTGCCCCATCCGCGATTTCGGAGGCTCCGATGGCATTGGCCGCGATCTTATCTGACGTAATCGCGTCCGTTCCGATCTTCGCGGCCGTGATAGCAAAAGAGGCGATCGCCGACGCGTCAATCGCTCCAGCCGCGAAGGTGGCCGCATCGATAGCCGAGTTCGCGATAGCCGCCGCATCGATCGCGCCTGCTGCGAATGTCGCAGCATCAATGGCACCATTCGCGATCTCTGAGGCTCCGATCGCATCCGCGGCAATCTTGGCTGCCGTGACCGCGTCTGTGGCTAACAGACCGGCAGTCAAGAAGAAGGCATCATAGTTCGACGTACCCAAAGCTCCCGACGTATTGTCGAGATCCAGTCCTACTTCCCCGGCAGCCGTCACATCGATTGATCGACCCGTAGTGGTCGGGAAGGCCAGATCCAGCAGCTGCCGGGTTGCGGTGTACATCACATTGACCGCAGTCTTGGCATCGGTGGTCGTGGTCTTGGTGATCGTGGTTACGATGTCGGCGTTCGCTTCTGTGGAAGTCAGGAGCAGCTTGTAGATGCCGCTTGCCCCGACCTCCGTCGCCTCGTTCGTGGCATCGATAAAGCCACCGGCATCCTTGTCTACTTCTGAATCCAGAGCTGCGGCAGAACTCACCAAATCCCCGTCATTGTCATAAATCGGGAAAGTGACTGTGAACGCCGCGTTCTTTTTTACAGGCCAATCTGCCATTTACTCATCTTCCTTTCCGAATAGATCTCGCAGCTTACTCCTGAGATTCTTATTAGGCTTGGATTGTATTTCTTCAGGCACTTTGACCTCCCTTAACCAGTTTTGCTCCTCGGTTGGTTCCATACTCGTTATGAGGGAGGGCCGTAAACCACTTACCCGCACTCGATCTTTCGGACTGATCGCCAGATTGGCCTGCGCGGTCCCCTGCCGAACATCGTACTTGACCTTGAGGAAAATGTCATCTGCCTCATCGTCTGCGGATGCCTGTTGAATGCCGATTAGCTGGGCAACAAAGGTTCCTTTTCGCTTGTGATGGATCAGGTATACCTGGCCGATCTTGAGTTCTTTAGTCGTCACCATCATCAGTTCCATCTCCCTGGGCGGTCCCGGCTCCCTGGCCCGGTAGGGATGCCTTGGGTCCGCTTCATGAAAGGCTGGCCGGCCGCCAACTGTGCCGCGAGGATCCCCGAATAGGTCCAGGCGATGTGCTGGCGATCTGCCTGTGAGATCGTTCCATCGGGAAGCGGAGGCGCCATGATCGCCGTCATCATGATCTGCACGGATGAGGCTCGTTTGGAGCGATTGTCAAGATCAGGCATTTACGGTCCTGACGCGAGTTCGCCTCGATCATAGGTCGTCGCATCATCTGAAACTGTCGCCTTTTGGTCAACCGTAGACGCATTATCCGCGAACAAACTGAGCGTCGTGGAAGTCTGGGTGATCCGGTTCCTGAACGCCTTATAGAGGTAGCCGATCTTCTTAACCAAGGTTGTAGTCGCGGGCGGGGCCTCCTGGCCTGGCTCAGCGTAAGTATCAACATTGAGCGCGTCCGTGATTTGAGTCTTGATCTCCGAGAGTGCTGATGCAGCGAGCGCATCACTGTCTATAGCATCTGTGGCAATGGCTGCCGCCGTAACCACACTGGCGGCCATCGCGGTGACATTCACATCAATCGTTGCTCCATCAATCAGCGAATTGTTCAGCGCCGCGGCCCGGAATCCGATTACGGGACCTCTCCAAGGAAGAATGCCGGTCGCAAAACCGGTAAACCATCCGAAACCCTCCGTATCGTTATTGATTGAGGCACCACCAGAGGCCGGGATCTCAATCGTATACATCCCATCGCCTTGGTTTGTCCAATCATAGTTTCCTGCAGAGGTCGGAGTCACGGCAGTTTGGGTGAACGCTCCGCCGGTAGTTACGAAGTTCCAGACCAGATCCATGCCTGCCTGATCAAAAGTGATTCCTGTCTCCCGAGTCTTGAAATCCGTGTCATCCAATAACGGCATGATGTTGACTGGAACTTCAGAAAGCGCGGCATCAACATCCATCCACAAATCAGGCATGACTCGTCCTATTGTTGGGCATAAGCGTACCAAGGATTTCCGGCAGCGGCTGCAGTGTATTCGATGTGGAGCTTGGCGGCCAAGGATGTTGACCAATCATATGTGTAGATGCTCAGATCCCGAGCGCCGTCAAGTGTATGTTGCTCATAGATCAGCACCAGGGCATTGTCTTGTATCCATCCCCCCTGGTCTACAATCTCCTGAATGATGGCCCCGATGTCAGCCCCTGATGTTGGGCTACCATTGGGTGCCCCCCATTGGAATTCATCACCTGTTGCAGCTCCCAAATTAGTTGAATCCCAATTCACAGTAGCAGTAGTCCGCGAACGAGAATCGATGCTATTGCTATCGGTTGTGAAGGTTGCCGGATTGGCGGCCAGTTCACCCCGTAAACGATGCTGTGGCTCATCAAAGCCCGAGAAACTAATAAACACGCTCATCCATGCTGAGTCGATTGTGGCATCGCTAGGAATTCCTACCGTCGTCCAGCGCAGACCGATATGCTCGACTGTGTCGTCGGTAAGCATGTTGGTTCCGTCTATAATCACCGTATCATCTGTAAACTGAATAGCATCGTCGCTGCTCGCTCCCACCTGCTCGTCAATCGTCGTGTCGATCTCAATAGGATAGTCAGCAGCCTGAAGCCATGCAATGGGGATTCGGTGCTCAACGAACAGATTGGGGCCGGTCCTCCGCAACCTGAAGGTCCCGATCAACTCATCCGGGTCCTGATCCTCGACCGGCGCGCCGAAGGACCGCGGCAAGTTGAAGCTCCACAGGACCTCACCCGTCCCCTGCAACCTGAATTCCACATAGGTCTGCGTATCCCTTATGCTGTTCGGCTGGCGTGTCCACAACACCCCATTCACGAAGATGTCTATTCCATTCGACACTGCAAAGATGAACTGCAGCCGCAGCACCGGATTGCCTCCGTCGACGATGAACTGCTCCGGTGCGGGAAACCGCGAGGCCTGATCCACGATCAAACGCTTATCCAGCCTGGCGGTTTGCGCCTGCCAGCGGATGTCCATCCCCGGCCCGTAGGCGCCCTGCCAGAACAGGACATCCTCAACCTGGATGACCGCGTTCACCGACTGCGGATTGGCTATCGCCTGGATCTGATTTAGATCATTGGTGTACTGGAGCTGCTGGGGTTGGAAGGCGATGCTCTCTCCGCTCCCGGGGTGGACGTACTTGACGATCTGCCCGGAGGAGAAGTTAGAGAGCGCGACGGCGTTGTAGCCCGCCTGCACCATCTGGAAGTCCCAAGGCGCGATTCCTGGCTGCCAAGCCGAATTGATCTCTTGATCTTCAGCAACCCCAAAGTGCATTGGGCCAATACTCAGATCCAGCATGAACTTGTTGAGTTCAGTTGGATGCTGATGCTCGATGGAATTGCGGCGACGTTCAGCGATTATGGCCCCAGGCCACACCAGTTGAGCACGATCACGGGCCTCCAAGGCAGGGTGAGCCATTCTACGGAATCATCCGAACGCCCTGGAAATACGTCCCGGTCGCGGTCAGCGAATAGCCGCGGAGCTGGATTTCCACCTTGATCGCTGTTAAACCGCCCTTGATGTCCACATTGCAGGTCAGATAGAACGGTGATCCCGAAGCCGTCCATGTCGCGCCGCCGGTGATCTTGCCGCAGACCGCGGTACCCGGTTGGCGAGTCGGGGTCAACGTCGGGATTGGAGTCTCCGTAGGGATCGGTGTTTCGGTCGGCTCCAGCGTCGGGGTAGGTGTTGGGAATTCTCCTCCGAACGTCAGCGCGGCATAGGCATCGACCAAGCCGAACCCATAGAATTTGTCACGCCCGGCCTCGCCTTTGTCAGTCGCGGTGAGCTGTAAGACCTGGCGGGCCTCGACATTTGTTAGCGCAGGTCGGAAGCTCAAGAGCAAGCCTCCGGTACCCGCGGCATGCGGAGTCGCCATCGAAGTTCCGGACAGGAACCGATAACCCGAAGGATCACACAAGCTGCAGGAGCCAGTCGGCACGCTGCTCAGATTGGAGACCCCAGGGGCCGCCAGCTCGACCTCTGGCCCGGTCGTGCTGAACGAGGCGCGGTTGTCCGCCGCATCTGTCGCCGCCACCGCAATCACGCTGTCATAGCGAGCCGGATAGAGCACCCCTTCGCCACCTGAGTTCCCGGCCGCCGCAAAGATCAGTACGCCCCTATCGTACGCGTAGTCCACCGCATCTTTCATGACCTGGCTGAAGCCCGACCCGCCCAGGCTCATATTGATAACATCCGCTCCGTTGTCGGCAGCCCAGACATTGCCTGCCGCCACGCCCTCCCAGGTCCCGCTCCCGCCAGAATTGAGTACCTTGACCGGCTGGACTTTGCAGAGCCAACACATCCCAGCCACGCCGAGACCGTTGTTCGTATTCGCCGCCGCGATGCCCGCCACATGCGTCCCGTGTCCGTGATCGTCGGCCGGATCGGGGTCGTTGTTCACGAAGTCGAACCCGGCCACGCACTTACCAGCCAGATCCTCATGGTTACAGGCGACCCCGGTGTCGATCACGGAAATAATGACGGCATCCGAACCGGTCGAGAGATCCCAAGCCTGAGGTCCTTTGATCCGAACCGGGCCGTACTGCTCGGGCCAGCGCGGATCATTCGGAATCGTTTCCACCGCGAAGACCAATCCATCGACCTCGGCATAGACTACGGGATCGGTCCCTTCCAATTGATCGATGACGGTCAGCTCTTCGCCGTCAAGGACCCCCGCGACCGTGACATCGATCTGGGGGATCTCCGACTGATACCAGGCCCCGAACTGTTTGAGGTGGGCGTCTCGGGCCTGAATCGGTAGGCCCGGTTTGAAGCGGACCAAGATATGGCCCGGCGCGAACTCCGGCATCGGCTGATCGGCCTGAGCCGGGAATCCGATGAGAGCAATCGCAATCAGAACGAGGAGTGCGGCGATCAATTTCTTCATGGGTATCCTCTCCAGGCCTCAGCGGCTCGCATGATCTCGGTTACATCGGCCGCGGTCTTGGCCGCTTCGAGCTGGCCTTCAATGGATTTCTTGAGTGTAGCAGGAATATATTCAGTAGTGAAAGCCCGAAGTGCTTGGCCGCGCTTCATCCGATTGATGGCAAAGCGTTCCCATTGCCGCATCTCCTCCCCCATCATATCCTCACGGCCATTCTGCCGAGGTCCGGATCGGGGCTGCTGGGCGAATACCGGAAATTCTCGTTGAGGCTTTTCCTTGGCGGGCTTAACCTCTAACTCTTCCGCCGCCGCCCCTGGATCCTCGATTCCCTCCCTGACCAAAGTAGCATGTCTCTCGGCCTCAATCTGCTGGTCCTCAGCCATGACTTCCAGCTTATCCCAGCGCCATTTGAACCGCAGTCCGGGCTGGAATTCATCCAAGTATTCCGCTTCAATCACCCCGCTGAGATATTCGCCCCGAGGCTTAATCGCATTGATGATCAGAGCCTTCATCTGCTCTCGAGAGGCGGCAAAATTCGCGGCCTCCCAGGCCCCCGCAATCGCCGGCGGAACCCGAAACACCGCGCATACATCCCGGCGCACCTCTGCCAGGATCTCGGCCAGTGCCAGATCCTTGGTGGGATACCCGATGATGTTCGGCTTCATGCCGTGGGTAGTGAAACCGGCTCGATGCTGATTCTCTTTCTTGCCGAAGGCGCGCTTCCATGCAGCCACAATCTTATCCAAGGTGGATTCGTCAATGGACTGATCGGACGAGAACACAATCGGGGGGATCGCATAGTTCTTGAAGAAGGCCGCTGTGTATTCCGCGGCGTTCACGCCGGCGTTCACAGCCGCCATCGCCACCGAGAGTTTTGAGAGTCCCCCCAGATCATTGAAGGGATCGTATTCCCGAAAGTACATCACATCTTCTCGCGGGAATGTCCGCTCCGCGGAAGCTCTGCCAGGGAGCCTCTGAGTGAATCCCTTGATACCCTCACTGTCTGCTTCCAGCTTGATGGTCGAGGGATTGAGCCGCATCAGGGCCTTGATCCTCTGAGTGGCCCGCCCTCGGGCCTTCAGCCAATAAGCGACCCCGAAGATGTCGAGATCCGATTCGGTCGCTCGCATCAGATCGTTCCCATTCATCTCGGGATTGACTTCCTTCAAGGTTTGTACCGCAGGGTGTGTCGTTGGAAGCGGACTCTTCTCATCGGTCTCAGGCACGATCTCCCATTCAACACCTGCAATGGCATCGGCCCGGATGGTGATGCAGGCATAGGCCCATACCGAGGCCTTATAGGCTTTGATGAGATCGGTCGCCGAGACCCCCTCGCCCCGCTCCCAAACCTTATCCGCCTGCCAGCCCGGAAGAGTGACGATGGCCTTGAAATCCTGCCCGTTGATCTTCCCGAGATTGATTATGCCCATCGGAAGCTCGGCTCTCCACCGAGCATGAGA
>Ga0209431_10003348_pt1 | contig 12768 bp, 11 predicted proteins | sample RifCSP13_3_FD_184021 | JGI IMG/M metagenome (GOLD analysis project Ga0209431, IMG submission 184021) | Soil microbial communities from Rifle, Colorado - Rifle CSP2_sed 13_3 (SPAdes) (version 2) | ecosystem: Environmental > Terrestrial > Deep subsurface > Rock core/Sediment | place: Rifle...
CCCCGCCAGTACGATGGATTCGGCCGCCCGATCGAGTGGGTCGAGAAATTCTTCGAGCCGCCGATCGCGAACAAGCTCCGCCTCCTCGCGAGTCGGGACTTCCTCGGGCTCAGCGCGCGGGAGATGCTCAGCTCCCTGTCGAAGGGCGAGATGATGCGGCGCGTGCAGCGGTTCCTCCCCGCCCTGCGGATCGAGCACCTCGTCGAGCGAGGCTTCGCGGGGATCCGGAGCACGGTTGTGAACGCGAAAGGAGCGATGCTGAAGGAGGCGGTCGAGCTGCCGGGCCCGCACTCGTACCACGTCCTGAACTACAACTCGCCCGGGGCGACGGGCGCGCCCGCGTTCGCCGCGTACCTCGTCGATCGGTTGGCGGCGCGGGGGGACCTCGACCACCTGACCCCGAATCCGAAGACCCGACCGCCGTGGGCGTGGGATGCGGTCGCGAAGGGGATGGAATTCCTCGCGTGACAGCACGCGCCATGGGATTCCTTGCGCGCCGAACGGCGCTCCAGCCGGCGGAGGTTTGGCGGCAGTCGGAAACGCTGGGTTTATGTCTCCCCAACGACACATCTCCCACGCGGCATGACAGCCAGCTCGGCGCTCGACCCGTCCGTCTCGATCTACGCGCGGTCGTGCGTGCAGCGCCTTCGGGAGAATCCCCTCGACCCCGACGCGCTCTTCACGAGCGCCGCCCTCCACGCCGCGTCCGGTCGGACGCGCGAGGCGCTCCGGATCCTCGACGACCTCACGAAGGTCGCGCCGCGCTACCCCGGGCTTTGGCGGTTCAAGGCCCGCCTGTTCGAGAGCGTCGGGGACGGCCGCATGGCGAAGCTGTGCCTCGCGACCGCGGAGCGCGAGGACGCCCGGCTCCTCGAGACGCGCCCGCCCCGCGCGACACCCGTCCTCAAGCGGAAGCCGTCTGGATCCAGTACGTCGGGTCGTCGACGATGAGGTACGTCCCCTTCCCGTGCCGCTCGCGCTCGTCCACCCACGCGCGCAACCGCGCGGAAGGATCGCCGCCACCCCCGATGTAGCGGAACGGGAGGAGCGCGCGCTCGTGCTCATCGAGTCCGTCGCAGAGCAACCAAAGGTTCCCCCATCCCGTGCGGCGGTACTGGACGAGGAGGTCGACGGGTTTCTGCTTCCCGATCTTGAAGTCCTTCATCACGACGTCCTGCACGGCCTCCAGGGCACGGTCGATCGCCTCTCCTCCGACTTCGGCGCCGTCTGCGCCCTTCGCGATCTCCTCTTCCGCCTCCTGCAGGATGGGGGCCGCGATCTTCATCAGGTTCCGGAACTCCTCGTTCCCGAACCCGTCCGGGCACGGGGCGACGCACACGACCGTCCCGCCCGGCTTCACCGCCCGCGCGGCGGCGTTGATCGCCTTCCCCGCCTGGTACACGTTGATCCCGAGGTGTCTGGCGGTGACGATCGCCACGTCCGCGAGCCGGGGGATCTTCGCGACGTACACCCTGTCGAGGAACGATCGCAGCTTCCGGTGCAAGGTCAGGATCTCCCCGCCCTCGAGCGCGACGAACCCGTGCTTCGGGTTGAGGACGCAAATCACCGCGTACACGAACGTGCCGCGCGACGCGAGCGCGTCGAGGATGATCCGCACCGCCCGCTGCTTGTACTCGTAGACCGGGTTCCCGTCGAGGATCCCCATGTCGACGTGCGCCGCGAACCCGAGCTCCCCGAACATCCGCAGGTGGTCCGCCGTCGTCAGCGCGCGGCCCGCAATCCCGGGGACGAGGTGCTTCGGCCCGCCGCTCACGCCCGCGAAGTAGTGATAGTCGAGGTCGCTCACGGAGAGGATGATCTCGGAGCGGGCCGCGGGACCGTTCAATTCGACGGGGGTCCCGTCGGGCATCGTCCCCAACCGATCCAGGTCCTCCCGGTCGTGGTGCATCGCGATCCGGTCCTGCCACTCGGGCCACACCGCGTCGCCGAACATGTACGGGTATTCCGCGGGCTTCGGATCCCGGTGGGTGGCGCCCGCGATGACGATCCGGATCCGCTCCCGCCGCACGCCGTGCGCGAGGAGCCAGCCCAGGACGCCGGGCAAGAGGCGGCGCTGGTGGACGCACGGCCGCGCGTAGTCGTCCACGATCACCGCCACGTCGCCGCCGCGGTACCGCGTCGCGAGGTACTCGTTCAGCGACGGACCGAGGTCCGGGGTCGGGGACCGCTCGAGGGCGCTCATCAGCGCCGCGTCCACGTCCCGGATCTCCGGGGCGCCTTCGGGGGCGCGCAGCGGGACGAGCCGCCCCTCCGCGAGGACCCGCTCCGGGAGGAAGCCCTCGATCGACCGGTCCCCGTACTGGAGGCGCGGCACCGCGTCCACGATCGCGCGGCTCGCCATCGCCGAGTTCAGCGGACTCGCGCTATATAATCCACGCGTTCGGACGGTTGTCCCCCGAGGCGATTCAGACCCCCTTGCGGAGCCCCGTACGTACGTGTAATGGTGTCGATACTTGTGTGACCTAGAAAAGCGGGCCGGCCCATCCGACGGTCGGCGGAACCCGTGGCCGTCCCTAGCGTCATGCCGGAGAGCCCCACCTTCTGGCGGGAGGTTGCGGCGAGCCCGGGCGGGGAGAGCATTGCAGCATGCATCCAGTGCAACACCTGCACGAGCTCGTGTCCCGTGGAGCTGTTCGAGCCCACGTTCCGCGTCCGCCAGATCGTCGCGCGGGTGAAGCTCGGCCTGCGGGAGGACGTCCTGTCCGACCCGTCGATCTGGGCGTGCACGCGGTGCTTCGCCTGCGTCGCCCACTGCCCGAAGAACGTGCGGCCCGGGGATCTCCTCGAGGCCCTCCGGCACCTCGCGCTCCGCGAGGGACGCCAGGGCCCCGGCCCCCGCCACGCGCGGGCGTTCGCATCGTCCGTGCGCGAGGACGGCCGGATCAACGAGGCCCGCGTCACGATCCGCTCCGTCGGCCTCGGAGGCCTCGTGAACCAGGGCGCGCTCCCCGTGAAGATGGCCCTCCGCGGGAAGGCCCCGTCGCTCCGCCGCCATCGCCTCCGCTCCATCTCCGAAATCGAGACCCTCCTCGAGGAGGAATCCCCATGAAATACGCGTACTTCCCCGGGTGTGTCGCGCAGGACAGCTGCTCCGAGTTGGACGAGGCGACCCGCGCGGTCGCGGCAGAACTCGGGATCGAACTCGTGGAACTCACGGACGCTTCGTGCTGCGGCGCGGGGAACCTCCAGGAGGTGAACCCGGACGGCGCGCTCGCGCTGAACGCGCGAACCCTCTCGATGGCGGAGGCGGCGGGCGCGGACCTGATGACCGTGTGCGCGACGTGCCAGCTGTACCTCGCGCGGGCGGTCGAGGAGCTGAAGGACCCCGCGACCCGCGAGCGGATCAACGGGAAGCTCGCGAAGGTCGGTCGGACGTACGAGGGCCGCGTGCGGGTGAAGCACCTCGTCCAGATCCTCCTCCAGGACGTCGGCCCGCGGAAGTTGGCGGCGCACGTCCGCCGCCCCCTGGGCGACTTGGCGGTGGGCGCGTACTACGGCTGCCACCTGCTCCGGTCCCCGGGCACGAGTGCGTTCGACGATCCGGAGCACCCGACGTCGATCGAACACCTGATCCGGGTCCTGGGCGGACGTCCGGTCGACTACGGGGGTCGGACCGCGTGCTGCGGCTTCCACGTCCTGACCGTGCGGGAGGACCTCGCGATGCGGATGTCCGGGAAGGGCCTCCACGAGGCGAAGGCGGCCGGCGCGGTCGCGCTCGCGACCCCGTGCCCCCTCTGCCACCTCGTCATGGACCTGTACCAGGGGAAGGCGGGAAAGGCCGCCAAGGAGCGGTTCGACCTCCCGGTGCTTCACCTGTCCCAGCTCGTCGGCCTCGCCTTCGGCATCGACCCCGCGAAGCTCGGGCTGAAGCGCCACATCGTCAGCACGAAGCCCGTCGTGCGCGCCTTGGATGAACTGGAGGTCGTGAAGGCGTGACGGAGCGGAAGGTCGGCGTCTTCATCTGCCACTGCGGCGGGAACATCAGCGACGTCGTCGACGTGAAGGCGGTCCGGGAGGACGCTGCAAAGCGGGAGGACGTCGTCCTCGCGACGGACTTCCGGTTCATGTGCTCGAACGAGGGCCAGGAGCGCCTCCAGAAGGAGATCCGGGACCGGGGCCTCGACGGCGTCGTCGTCGCGTGCTGCACGCCGAAGATGTACGAGGACCTGTTCCGCGGCCAGGCGGGCGAGGCGGGGATGAACCCGTACCTGCTCGAGATCGCGAACATCCGGGAGCAGTGCTCGTATGCGCACCGCCACGAGCCCGCGAAGGCGACGGAGAAGGCGAAGCTCCTCGTGGGCGCCCAGGTCGAGAAGGTCCGCCGCCTCCGGCCCTTGGACGTGAAGACCGCCGCGATCCAGCCGGGCGTGGCGGTGATCGGAGGCGGGATCGCGGGGATCCACGCGTCGATCCTCCTCGGGAGCCTCGGCCACAAGGTCACCCTGATCGAGAAGAGCCCGACGATCGGGGGAAACATGGCGCGCACCGTGAAGACGTTCCCGACGGACGACTGCGCGATGTGCACCCTCTCCCCGAAGATGAACGAGGCGTACAACCACCCGAACGTGGACCTCCTGACGTACGCAGAGGTCGTCGACGCGCGGCGGTCGCCGGGGAAGTTCACCCTGACCGTCGAGAAGAAGCCCCGATACGTGACGGACGCGTGCATCGGGTGCAACCGGTGCACGGAGAAGTGCCCGATCAGCACCGCGAAGAGCCCGATCCAGGTCGACTCCGAGTGGGACGCGGGCCTCCAGCGGCGGAAGGCGATCTACCTGCCCTTCCCCCAGGCGCTCCCGCAGCTGTGGACGATCGACGCGGACCACTGTTTCTACTTCCAGCGGGACGGGGCGTGCCGGATCTGCGCGAAGGTGTGCCCCGCGAACGCGATTGACTACACGATGAAGCCGGAGAGGGTGGACATTGAGGTCGGAGCGGTGATTGTGGCCACTGGGTTCCGCGAATACGACCCCACCCCTCTCCGGCACCTCGCCTACGGGCGTCACCCGAACGTCGTCACGCAGATGCAGGCCGCGCGGATGCTCGACTCGATGGGGCCGACCCACGGGAGCGTCGCGCGGCCGTCCGACGGGAAGCCCGCGGACACAATCGTCATGGTGCAGTGCGTGGGCTCCCGCGGCGCGCCCGGGGACCCGAGCGTGCACGAGTACTGCTCCCGCGTGTGCTGCATGGTCGCCGTGAAGCACGCGCAGCTGATCAAGAAGGCCCGTCCGGATACGGAGGTGTACATCCTGTACAACGACCTCCGCGCATACGGGAAGGGGTTCGAGGAGTACTACGCGCATTCCATGGAGCTGGGCGTCAAGTACGTCCGAGGTCTCCCGGGGAGCGTCCGACCCCAGGGCGAGAAGCTCCTCGTGGACGTCGACGACATGCTCACGGGCCGCCGGCTCCGGATCCCGGCGGACCTGGTCGTCCTCAGCGCCGCCTTGGAACCGAGCCCGGTCGACGACCTGCTCGCGGCGCTCCACCTCGACAAGACGCCGGACGGGTTCGTGAAGGAGTACCACGCGAAGATCAACCCGACGGAGACGCAGGTGAAAGGCGTCTTCGTGGCCGGGTGCGCGCAGGGCCCGAAGGACATCACGGACACGATCGCGCAGGCGGGCGCCGCCGCGATGTCCGCGGCGGTCTTCCTCGGCTCCGGGGAGATGACGCTGAACCCGCTCATCGCGGAGATCGACCCCGCGCTGTGCCGCGCGTGCGACCGGTGCACGGAGGTGTGCGAGTTCGACGCGGTCCACGTGGACCCCGGCCGGCTGTTGGCGGTGGTCGACGAGACCGCGTGCGAGGGGTGCGGGAAGTGCACGGTCGTGTGCCCGACCGGGGCGATCACCGTGCGGCAGTTCAAGAGGCCGCAGATCGTCGCGTCGATCGACGCGCTCGCACCGTTGGCGGTGGCCCCATGACCGTCGTCGCCAGACTCGCCACGGACGAGCCGCAGATCCTCGCGTTCTGCTGCAACTGGTGCGGATACGCCGCCGCGGACCAGGCGGGCGCCGCGAAGATCGAATACCCGTCCTCCGTGAAGATCGTCCGCCTGATGTGCACGGGCATGACGGACCCGTACTACGTCCTCCGCGCGTTCGAGCGGGGGTTCGACGGCGTCCTGATCGTCGGGTGCCACCCCGGGAGCTGCCATTACAAGAGCGGGAACCTGCAGGCGAAGGACCAGGTGGAGCGCGTGTCGACGGTCCTCCGCGGGCTGGGCCTCGAGGGCCGCCTGAAGATGACGGCCGCGTCCGCCTCCGAGGGCCCGCAGTTCGCCGCCGCCGCGACGGAGTTCACGGAGCAGGTGCGGAAGCTCGGGCCGAGCCCCCTCCGGGAGGCGTGAGATGGACGCTGCGATGCAGATCCTCGCGCAGGAGGGGTGCATCCAGTGCAACAAGTGCACGTTCGCGTGCCCCGTCCACCGCGTGGACGTCCTCTTCTCCCCGCGGAAGGTGATCCTCCAGGCGTACCTCGGCGGCGCGGACGCGGTGAGCGAGCGGGACCTGTGGGCGTGCCTCACGTGCGGGGAGTGCCAGGCGGTGTGCCCGACCCAAGTCCCGTATCCCGCGTTCATCCGAGCGGAGCGGGAGAAGCTGCGGGACGAGAGGGAGCGCAGCGCGCCGTGCAAGCACGGCGGGTTCAAGGAGATCGTCGCGGACATCATGGCGAGGCCGAACCTGAAGCAGGACCGCCGCCAATGGATCGGGGACGGGCTGAAGGTCGCGGACACCGGCGACACGATCTACTTCACGGGATGCATGCCCTACCTCGACGGGATCTTCTCCTACTGCGACAGCGCGGAGATCGGGCGCGCGGCGATCCGGATCATGAACGCGGCGGGCATCGTCCCCGTCGTGTCGAACGCGGAGCGGTGCTGCGGCCACGACGCTTTGTGGAACGGGAAGTCCGCCACGTTCGAAACGCTCGCGAAGGCGAACGCGAGGTGGATCCGCGACTCCGGCGCGAAGCGCCTCGTGACGACGTGCGCGGAATGCTACTACATGCTCGCGTACGAGTACCCGAAGGCGGTCGGGCCATGGGAGGGCATCGAAGTGCTCCACATGTCCGAGCTGATCGGGGAGCTCATGAAGGAAGGGAGGCTGCGATTCGCGAAGCCCGTGGACTTGCACGTCACCTACCAAGACCCGTGCCGCCTCGGGCGCCACGCGAAGGAGTACGACGCCCCGCGCGAGGTCCTGCGGGCGATCCCCGGGGTGACGTTCGTCGAGATGGACCGCGTCCGCGAGAACGCGATGTGCTGCGGCGTCGGCGCGTATTCGAACTGCGATGCCCAGACGAAGTTCCTGCAGCAGGAGCGGCTCGAGGAGGCCGCGTCGAAGGCGGACCACATGGTCACCGCCTGCCCCCACTGCCGGATCCACTTCTCGTGCTACCTCGACGGGAAACCGGTGGACCCCCTCCCGCCCCTCAAGATCATGGACCTGACCGTGCTCGCGGCGCAGGCGCTGGGGTGAGGGCGTGGCGATCGAGCACGTGGCGTTCGCGCGAACGATGGCGGCGAAGGGGATCACCGTCGACGGAGGAGAGCTCCGCGGGTACGCCTCCGACGCCTCGTTCCTGACCCTCGGGGTCCCGAGCCTCATCGTCTTCCCGAAGGACGAGACGGAATGCGTCGCGCTCGTCGAGGTGGCCGTCAAGCACGGCATCGCGCTCGTCCCCCGTGGGACCGGCTCGTCCACGGCGGGCCAGGCGATCGCGCCGCCGTCCGCGGTCCTCGTGGACATGGAGCGGGTCGGGGCCTGCGACGCCCGCGGGCACCGCCACGGCCTCTTCAAGCCCCACGTCGTGAACGCGGAGGGGGAGACGGTCGATCTGGCGAAGGCGTCGCCGGAGGACGAACTGTACCTGCGCGTCGGCGCGGGTCGGACGAGCGATGAGGCGAACCGGGCGCTGCGACCGTTCCGGTGGTCCGTGGCGGTGACGCCGAGCAGCGGGTACAGCACGTTCGGCGGCAACTTCGCGACGAACGCGCGGGGCAGCGGGACGCCCGCGTACGGTCCGTTCGGGCACGCGGTCCGTCGGATCCGCGTCGTGGCCTCTTCGACGGAGGGCGCGCGGGTCCTGGACGTCACGGATCGAGATGAAGTCCGTCGCCTCGCGGGGCACCACGGTCTGTGCGGCCTCGTCACGGAACTCGATGTGCGGATCGCCCCGATCCTCCAGCCGGACGAGCAGCTGTGCGCGGTCCTCTCAATCGAATCGACGGACGTTGTGCGCCTCGGCACCACCGTCGGCGATCTGATGAAGCGGGTCGCGGCATCCTGTCGCTACTATGCGGGTGAATTCCTGTTTATCGACGAGGCGATCGTTCGGCCGGACGATTCCGTGCGCAAGGATCCCGTCCTCGGCACGTATTTCGGGGTGAAGCCCGGAATCCGAAAGATGGTCCTCCTGTACCGCGGGCGGAAGGAAGGGATGGCATCCCTCCCGAAGATCGCCGCCGATTTCCCCGAGGTCGCGTACCGGGAGATTGCATACGTTCAGTTCCAGGCGATGATGCGCGTCCGGACCGCCGCCACGGGGAAGTCCGTCGCGCGGGTGAACGTCCCGGGTTGCGAGGACTTCCTGATCCGGGACCCGGCGCAGTTCGGGGAGGTCCTCGGCGGGATGTTCTCGCTGTTGGCGGGTTCGGAGGGCCGTCCGGTGGGCCACCACTACCCCGACGGCGTCGTCGTGCACTATCGCCCGCAGGCGCGCGTCACCCGGTCCGAGATCGAGGAGGCGTGGGCCCTGAACGGCAGGCTTCGCGAGGCCGTTCTGCGGCCCGGACTGACGACGGAGGACCGGGTCGAGCACGGGCTGGGCCTCGCACTCTTCCGAGACGCACCGAAGGACCGCCAAGAGGAACTCCGCCGCCTGAAGGCGTCCTACGATCCCGCGAACGTGTTCGCCCCGCACCTGCTGGATCCGAGCCTCCAAGCCCAGTTCGTCGGTGCCCAGTTCCAGCTCTGAGGCGGGGCGAGGTCGCCAGCCCCGCGGTTATCGTCGCTCCGGTCGGGGCGCACGCCGCGCGACCGAGACGGCCGCCGACGGGGACGCCGCTTCAGGGGAGGCGGTTTCCACCAAGCGGGCCGCATACGCGCGGGCGGTGCGGCGCAAGTCAGCCTCCCGCAATCCAGTCGGAGCGATGAGCACGAGGGTTGCCTGGGACTCGAGGCGCGTGGCGAGCAGTTGGCAGTTCTCCGATTCGATCCGAAGCGTCTGAGGCACTTGGCAGTGCATCGCCTGCACGATCGTCTCGACGGACCCGAGGAGCGTGGCGGTCATCACGCAGACGACGTCGAGGTCCACGGAGCCCCGCGACCATGCCCCGAGGACGGTGCCCGACCGCTTGAGCAGGACGACGGCGTCGAGGCCTTCGTCCGCTGCGTCGGAAAACAGTGCCACGCCCTCCCCGACCTGCAGACCCGCTCCTCCCCCGCCGACCCTACGACATCGATGAACTTCTGGATATTTAAGCGTCGTTTCAGGGCGCGGGAGAGTGCAACGCGGGCCGATACTTCCCGTCCGCAACCGTCAGACGTCCCCTCTTCGCCAGTCGGCCGAGGTGGTACGACGCGAGCTGGCGGCTGATTCCGAGGGCGCGTCCGACCGCCGCCGGGGAGGCTTCCCGGAGCGCGTGGACCGCCAACAGGACGCGGAACCGGAGGTCGCGATACCGCCAGTGCTTCTGGTACAGCCTGACGAGCTGGGCTGCAACCGCGCCCCCCCGAGGATAGTATCGCACGCGTCCCTCTGCCCGTTCCTCGTACACGAGCCCCCCGCGGACGAGGACCCCGAGATGGTAGCGCGCGACGCCGACGCTCAGTCGCAGGGTCCGCGCGATCGCCCGGAAGTGGTCCCCCGGCAGTCGGAGGAGGTGCTCATAGATCCGTCGCCGAGCAGGATGATCGAGGAGGTAGACGGTTCCGTATGCCATCCATCGGCTCCGAGGGTGCCGCCATCCGTTTCCCTGCTGATGTATAAAATCGTTCCCCGGTGAATTCCCATCCGGATACCGCCTTGTCTGAGGTTCCGGGGCGCAGGTCGCCGCAAAAAGCGTTCTAGAAGCTTTATGAGCCTCCCGAGCACACGGCCCCTCGAGGGGGTCGACCACCTTCTCGAGGGGTCAATCATGCGACGGACAGTTCTGGCGATGTCTTTGCTCGCGGCCGGGGTCCTCCTCTGGACCGCGCTGCTGAGCCCGACGGCGAGTGCGACCGGACCCGTGCCTGGGGCGATCTTCACGACGCTCGAGGATGGGACTCGGGTGAACGCGAACATCTACGACGACAAGCTCGACGTGTACTTGGACGGGGGGCCGGGGCCTAACGCCCCGCAGTCCGCGGCCGGGCTTCCAGACGGGAATTACTACTTCCAGGTCACGGACCCAAGCGGGAAGACACTCCTCTCGACGGACCCGGTCCTGTGCCGGGAGTTCCGCGTGGAGGACGGGATCATCGTCGAGTACGTGTCCGCCGGGCGAACGTACACGAAGAACGGGAACGGGGCGCCGAAGCCCTGCCACCTCGACGGAAAGGAGAACGGGAGGCACGACACTGGGCTCGACATCGACCACGGCGCGCTGACGATCCAGCTCATGCCGTACGACAACACTCCGAACAAGGGCGGCGTGTATAAGGCCTGGGCGACCCCGGTCGAGGACTTCGTCGGCGACCCGAACAACGTGGACAGCCCGTGCGGCACCGGGTGCTTCCACGGGTTCGTCCCCGCGTTCTCGAAGACGGACAACTACAAGGTCCGCCGCCAGGGCGGGCCGCCATTCGATAACCCGATCCTCACGGTCCGCAAATTCGTCGACGCGGACGGGGACGGCGTGTGGGACGCCGGCGAGCCTGAGGTCGGCATCGGCTACTTCATCGACGGCGGTGGCTGGCCCGTTTCCGTTGCGGACCCGAACGGGATCACGTCAGACGGCTTCACGCCTTACCAGTACCTGCCGGGCTTCGCGGGCGCATACGTCGTGACGGAGGGACTGCCCCCCGGTTGGAGCCAGACCGCGGCATATCTCGACGGGGTCGCGCAGACCGTCTCCGTGGATGTGACTGTGAACGTCGCGTTCACGAGCGGGGAGCGCCACGAGGTCGTGTACGGGAACTTCCAGTGCTTCGAGGTTTCCGGCGCGAAGATTAACGACCTGGACGGGGACGGCGTGAGGGACGAGGGCGAGCCCGGCATCCCCGGCTGGACGATCGAGCTGTACCGGAACGGAGAGCTCGTCGCCACGACGGTGACGGGCGACGACGGCACGTACACCTTCACGGTCTGCGACGGCGGCGAGTACGAGGTCCGCGAGGTCGAGGTCTCGGGCTGGGAGCCGACGAGCACGACGAGCCTCACCTTCACCGCGGCGAGCGGCGTGAACCACATCGGCTTGGACTTCCTGAACTTTGAGTGCTTCGTCGTCTCCGGCTACAAGTACGACGACACGGACGGGGACGGCGTCCACGACGCCGGTGAACCGGGATTGGCGGGGTGGACGATTGAGCTGTACCGGAACGGCGCCCTGTACGCGAGCACGACGACGGATGCGAGCGGGTTCTACTCGTTCACGGTGTGCGAGGGCGGGGACTACGAGGTCCGGGAGGTCCAGCAGGACGGCTGGACTTCCACGGGCCCGACGAGCTTTTCGTTCACCGCCTCGAGCGGGCAGGACCGGTCCGGGGACTTCTTGAACTTCGAGCTCGGGCAGATCTGCGGCGCGAAGTTCTATGACGCCGACCATGACGGCACGTGGGACGCGGGGGAGCCCGCAATCCCCGGTTGGAAGATCGAGCTATACCTCAACGGGGAACTCCTCGCAACGGCCACGACCGACGCGGACGGGGAGTACTGCTTCACCGGCCTTGGGCCCGGAACGTACGAGGTCCGCGAGGTCATGCCGAACAACCCGGACGCGAACAGCGTGTGGGTGCAGACCGCGCCCGGCGGGGACGGGGACTTCGACTTCCAGGGCACGAGCGGGATGGACGAGACCGCCAACTTCGGGAACGTCTGCGAGTTCATCGAGTCTCGGACGTGGGGGTACTGGAAGACCCATACGGGCTTCGACAGCCCGCCTCGGGACGAGACGTACGACGAGCTGCCGGCGAACCCGCTCGACGTCGACGTGACGACACCCGACGGGGACGACCTGATCGCGACGGACGCGGAGGCGAACTGGCTGTTCGACGGCGGCGCGGGCGACATCAACTGCAGCGGGGACTGCGTCACTCTGTTCCGCGCCCAGCTGCTCGCCCTGCACATGAGCCTGCTGAAGTTCGACGGCATGGCGGGCGCCGTGTACGTGTTCGACGGGGACTCCTACAGCGGCATGACCGTGCAGGAGATCTACGACGCGGCGGTGGCGGCGCTGAACGACCCGAGTTTCGGGGATTACACGTCGTTCCAGGAGACCCTGGACCGGATCAACAACAACCACAATCAGTCTGCCGGGAACCACGTCCTCGTGTGTGCGGAACCTCCGACGCCGCAGTACTAGAGACCAAACGGAAGGCGGGCCCCAGAGGCCCGCCCTCTTCTTCCTTTTCCGTGCCTTGCGCCAGTCTATCGCGCCGTCAATGCCTTCTTCTCCGAGGGCGTTGGCACGCAGAGGTCCGTCGGCTTCTCCAGGTAGCGGTTGAACGCGATCACCGCGATTGAGCTCGCGAAGCCGCCAATCTGGGCCATCGCGCTGTAGATCCCACGCACCGGGAGGATCGTCCTGGGGTCCTT
>Ga0209431_10003349_pt1 | contig 12768 bp, 6 predicted proteins | sample RifCSP13_3_FD_184021 | JGI IMG/M metagenome (GOLD analysis project Ga0209431, IMG submission 184021) | Soil microbial communities from Rifle, Colorado - Rifle CSP2_sed 13_3 (SPAdes) (version 2) | ecosystem: Environmental > Terrestrial > Deep subsurface > Rock core/Sediment | place: Rifle...
ATCACCGCCCCGCCCGCGGGGAGCCACGTGCGCCTCTCGGTCGGCATCGCGGCCCAGGCGACGGACGCGGGGAGCGGGGTGGCGAGCCTCACGCTGAGCGTCGGGAGCCAGGCGCTCACGGCGACCCTCACGCCCAACGTCCCGCCCCCGGCGCCCGCGGTGACGGCCACGGCCGGGTGGGACACGACGCAGTTCGCCGATGGCACCCACACCCTCACCGCGCAGGCCCAGGACCAGGCGGGGAACGCGGCCGCGGCCACGCGCACGCTGATCGTGGACAACACCCCGCCCGACACCGCCATCACCGACGGGCCGAGCGGCGAGATCCTGGTCGGCGACGCGATCTTCAGCTTCGGCGGCACTGACACCCTCACCCCGCCCGCGAGTCTCGTCTTCGCCTGGCGCCTGGACGGCGGGGCCTGGAGCCCCTTCGGGAGCGCCACGACGGCCAGCCTCACGAACCTCGCCGAGGGCGCCCACACCTTCGAGGTGACGGCGCGGGATCTCGCGGGGAACGAGGATCCCACGCCCGCGGTCCGGAGCTTCAGCGTCAGGCTCGGGCCCGTGATCACGAGCGTGACGCCGGACACCGGCTCCGTCGGCACCTTCGTGACGATCGCCGGCGCCAACTTCGTCCCCGGCGCGACCACCGTCACCGTCAACGGCCTCGCCGCCGTGGTGCGCACGGTGACGCCGACCGAGATCACGACCACGGTGCCCCTCGGCGCGACCACGGGGCCGCTCACGGTGACGACCGGGCGCGGCACGGCGAGCCACGCTTTCACGGTGACGCCGACGGGCGATTTCACGCTGACGGCCGCGCCTACGCCCCCGGCAACGGCCCGCGTGATCGCCGGCGATCAGACGTCCGTCAGCATCCAGGCCGGCGGCACCGGGAGCTTCACGAGCCTGGTGAGCCTGAGCCTCTCGGCGCTTCCCAGTGGCATCACGGCCAGCTTCTCGCCCTCGACTCTCGTGGCCCCCGGCGCGAGCGTCTTCGTCACCCTCGCCGTCGCGGGCACCGTGGCGCCCGGGACCTACGGCGTCACGGCGACCGGCGAGGCGCAAGTCGACGGGCGGACGGAGACGCGCACGGCGGCGTTCACGCTCGAGGTCCTGGCCCCGGAGACGCACGCGATCACGGGCCGGGTGCTGACGGCCGAGGCGGTGCCGAAGCCCATCCCCGGCGTCACGATCACGCTCGGGAGCGCGTTCACCCTCACGGACGCCGGCGGCAACTTCGTCCTCCTCGCCCCGCCCTCAGGGCCGAACATGCTCTTGGTCGACGGCCGCACGGCGAGCACGCCGACCGCGCAGTACCCACCGGTGGAAGTCCAGATCGACGTCGCCGCCAGCGGCCTCACGCGCGTGCCCTTCGTGCTCTACCTGCCGGTGCTCGACACCGCGCACCCGATCACGCTCCCGCTCGACGCCGCCGGCTTCACCACGGCGGAGGTCCAGGCGACGACCCCACTCATCCCGGGGCTTGTCGTGACCATCCCCCAGGGGACGAAGATCACCGGCGCCGACGGCAATCCCGTCTCCCAGATCACCCTCACCCCGGTGCCGGTGGATCGCACGCCCATGCCCTTCCCGGCCGGCATCGCCCCGCCGCTGCTCTTCACCATCCAGCCGGGCGGGGCGGTGCCCTCGCAGCCCTTGCCGATCAGCTTCCCCAACACCACCGGGGCCGAGCCCGGGACGCCGGCGGACCTGTACTTCTTCGACCTCGCTGCGGGGAGTTGGCAGACGTGGGGCACGGGGACAGTGAGCGCCGACGGCACCCAGGTCGTGAGCGACCCGGGCGTCGGCCTCCCGCGCTTCGCCTGGCACTTCTGGGACATCGTCCGCGCCGCGCTCAAGCGGCTCTGGGGGTCCCTCTACAGCCTCTTCGGCGGTGACCCCATCGATCTCGCCACCGGCATCTTCACCGTCGACAAGACCGACCTGGTCCTGCCCGGACGGATTCCCATTGCCGTCCGCCGCAGCTACCGCAGCGACGACACCCGCCCGGGCTTCTTCGGCCTCGGCTGGAACGTCGCCACCTACGACAGCCGCATCACCAGCAGCGCCACGGGCACCACCCTCACCCTCACGACGGCCGACCAGAACACCCTCCAGCTCCGTCCGACGGGCATCGCGAACCAGTGGGCCTCCTCGGATCCCACGCTCCTCGGCGCCGTCGTCACCCGGCTCGTCGGCCCCGAGTTCAGCTTCACGCTCCGCTCCAAGGACGGCACCGTCCACCGCTACGACCGCATCGTGGGCTTCGCCAACACCGCCGGCCTCGCCTCGATCACCGACCGCCACGGCAACACGGTCACCATCACGCGCGCGTCTCCCGCGCCCGGCCTCTTCGGTCTCATCACCCGCATCACCGAGCCCGCCGGGCGCCATCTCGACCTGACCTATGACTCGGCGGGCCGCATCACCTCCGCGACCGATCCCCTCGGCCGGACCGTCGAGTACACCTACGACGCCGCGGGCCACCTGGCGAGCGTGACCGACCCCGCCGGCGGCGTGACGACCTACGCCTACGACGCGAGCCACCGCATCGTCACGATCACGGACCCGCGGGGGATCACCTATCTGACGAACGAGTACGACACGGCCGGGCGCGTCGTCCGCCAGACCCAGGCCGACGGCGGCCTGTTCACCTTCGCCTACGCGGTCGAGGGCTCCGGGGTGACGGCGACCACGATGACCGACCCGCGGGGGAACGTGACCGTCCACCGCTTCAACGACCTGGGCTTGCCGCTCTCGACCACCGATGCCCTGGGCCAGACGACGGTCTTCGAGTACACGCCGGGCACGAATCTGCGCGCCGCCATCACCGACCCCCTCGGCCGGGTCACCCGCTTCGGCTACGACGCCCAGGGCAACGTGGCGACGCTCACCGACCCGGCCGGGAACGTGCGAAGCTTCACCTACGAGCCGACCTTCAACCGGGTCGCCGCGATCACCGACCCGCTGGGGCAGGTGACGAGCTTCGCCTCCGACGCCCAGGGGAACCTCACGGCGATCACCGACCCGCTGGGGAACACGACCACCCTCGCCTACAACGCCCAGGGCCAGCCGGTGAGCACGACCGACTCCCTCGGGAACACGACCACCTTCGGCTACACCGCTCAGGGCGACCTGGCGACCGTGAGCGATCCCCTCGGCAACACGACCCGCCGCGCGTATGATGCCGTCTCCCGGCTCACGGCCCAGACCGATCCCCGGGGCTTCACGATCAGCTTCGCCTACGACCCCCTGAACCAGCTCACCCAGATCACGGATGCCGTGGCCGGGCTGACCGGCTTCAGCTACGATCCCAACGGCAACCTGCTGAGTATCACCGATGCCCGAGGCAACAGTACGACGCACACCTATGACTCGATGGACCGCCTGGCGACCCGCACGGATCCCGTGGGCGCCGGGGAGAGCTTCCAGTACGATGGGGTCGGCAACCTCCTGCAGCACACGGACCGGAAGGGGCAGGTGGCGACCTTCAGCTACGACGCGCTGAACCGGCGGACCGGGGTGAGCTATGCCGACGGCAGCACGACCAGCTTCGCCTACGACGCCGCCGGGCGGCTGGTCGTGGCCGCGGACTCGGTCAGCGGCACCATCGAGAACGCCTACGACGCCCTCGATCGGCTGTTCGCGCAATCCACCGAGCTTGGCACGCTGACGTATGCCTACGACGCGCTCGGCCGGCGCACCCTCATGCAGGCGCCCGGAGTCAGCCCGGTGACCTACGCCTACGACGCCGCCAGCCGGCTGACGGCCATCACCCGAGCACCACTGAGCCCGGCCACCCTTGCCTACGACGCCCTCGGGCGCCGCACGCTGCTGACGCTCCCCAACGGTGTCAGCACCGAGTACCAGTACGATCCGGCCTCCCGCCTGACCGCGTTGATCTACCGCAACGCCTCGGGCATTATCGGCGACCTCAGCTACCAGTACGATCCCGCAGGGAACCGGCAGCGCGTAGGCGGGAGCTTCGCCCGCACCCTGCTCCCCGACCCCGTGGCCACGGCCACCTACGACGCCGCCAACCGCCAGCTCGCCTTCGGCGATAAGTCGATGATCTTCGACGGCAACGGCAACGTCATGGCGATCTCCGACCCGTCGGGCCTCACCAGCCTCGACTGGGACGCCCGTGATCGCCTGGTCGCGCTGACCGACCCCGGGACTTCGGCCGCGTTCGCCTACGATGCCCAGGGGCGTCGCCTGAGCAGGCAGAGCAGCGGGCAGGTCACCCAGTACCTCTACGACGGCCTGGACGTGCTCGCCGAGGTCACGGACCGGGGGGTCGCCACGTACCTCCGGACGCTCAACATCGACGAGCCCCTGGCCCGCAATGGGGTCGAGTTCTACACGGCGGACGCGCTCGGCTCCGCCCTGCTGCTGACGGACCCGGCCGGCGCTGTGGCCACCAGCTACACGTACGCGCCGTTCGGAGCGACGACCGCGAGCGGCAGCGGCTCAGCAAACCCGTTCCAGTACACGGGGCGGGAGAACGACGGCCTCGCGGGCCTCTACTACTATCGGGCGCGGTACTACCACCCCGGGCTCGCGCGCTTCCTCAGCGAGGATCCTGTTGGCTTCTTGGCTGGCGACCCAAACCTCTACCTCTACGTCGGCAACAACCCGCTCACATATCTCGATCCGCTCGGTACCGCGGAAATCAAGGTGTTCGGGCACTCCGTTAACATCTTCGGGAGCCTCACGGTCGCCTTCATCAACATTCAAGCAGACCTGACAAGGGTTAACTTCAACTTCAATGTGATTCCGAGTTTCGGAGTCGGCGCGGACTTCTTGATCGACGTCCCCAGCGACGCAGTGATAGTGACCGCGGGTTCTGGGCGTCATGGTCTGACGGTAGGGACGGCTCTGGTTCGAGGACCTGATGGTCAGTTGCGACCACAGGGCCTAGTCTTTTCGCCCGGATTGTCGTTTTCGCTCTCACCGGTGAACATCGGCGTTCCCATTGGGGGTTTCGATGTAGACCCCAATGATCGATTCCGGCCGAAGCCACCTCCGCCGTCGATTGGTGGCCTCCCTGGGTTCGCATCACAGACTGGAATTCCGCCTGTGCCCGGCCCACTGGGCGGGCGCAAATGAGGTTTGCGGTTGCCATGCTGGTTCTCGCGATTGTATTTGCCACCGGTGTACTGCTTATCGTAGGGGCATACCAGCGGTGGAAGTGGCTCGTCGATCCACCCGACAATTGGTTCTGGTACTCTCAGACCATCGTTAAGCGGGTCTTCGGCACAGGATTCTTGCGTTTCTTTACGTATCTGGTCGGCGCGGCATTGGTGTGTGCATGCCTCGTGATTATCTATCGAGCCGTGATCCCGTGAGAGAGCCGGCCGGGGCGGCGGAGTTCGTTGCTACGGCACAGCGGATAAGACGCCGCCTGAGATGGAGTCGCCGGGGTGTCGTATTGCTCTTCCTATCTGCTCTCCCGCTTTACCTACTGGTCTTTCATCTCGTATCACCATCAGCAGCAGGCTGGACCGTTGCGGCATTGCTGATCCCCTATGCCATGCTCCACGTCTCGATTCGGGTCATCCGATGCCCAGGTTGCAGACGCTTTCTGTACGACATGTGGGGTTGGGGACTGCCTGATCACTGTCGTCACTGCGGCCTGCCCTTTTGAACCGGTGACCTGGCACGGCCTCGCTTGACTCGAGGGCTTTTGGTTTTCTTCTTCGGAAACGAGGGCTAGTGCTGTCAACGGTTGGTCGGGCGCCGCACGCTCCTCACCCTTCCCAACGGCGTCGGCACCGAATACGAATACGACGCGGCCTCCCGCCTGACGGCGTTGATCTATCGCAACGCCACCGGCCTCCTGGGCGACCTGCGCTATCAGTATGACCCGGCGGGGAACCGCCTGCGCATGGGCGGGAGCTTCGCGCGGACGCTCCTGCCGGACCCGGTGGCCACTGCCACCTACGACGCCGCCAACCGCCAGCTCGCGTTCGGCGACAAGGCCATGACCTTTGACGCCAACGGCAACGTCACGGCGATCTCCGACCCATCGGGCCTCACCAGCCTCGACTGGGACGCCCGGGATCGCCTGGTCGCGCTCACCGGCCCCGGGACCTCGGCCGCGTTCGCTTATGATGTCCAGGGCCGGCGGCTCACCCGGCAGAGCGGCGGACAGCTTACCCAGTACCTCTACGACGGCCTGGATGTCCTCGCGGAGGTCACGGACCAGGGCGTCGCCACCTACCTTCGGACCCTGACCATTGACGAGCCGCTGGCCCGCAACGGGATGGAGTTTTACACGGCGGACGCCCTCGGCTCCGCGCTGATGCTGACGGACTCGGCCGGCGCGCTGGCCACGCGCTACACCTACGCGCCGTTCGGGCGGACGGCGGCGGAGGGCGTGAGCTCGGGGAACCCGTTCCAGTACACGGGGCGGGAGAACGACGGCCTCGCGGGCCTCTACTACTACCGGGCGCGCTACTACCATCCGGGGCTCCAGCGGTTTCTTTCACAGGATCCCCTGGGCTTTGCAGCGGGCGACGTGAATCTGTACGCGTACGTCGGCAACAACCCCCTGAACTTTATCGATCCGCTGGGTCTTGATCGCGAGGATCGCCTGCTCCTCCAGCTTGAGCTTGACTTGGATCTTGTCCCCATTTCCGAAGCTGGGTTTGGAGCGATCGCGAAGGCGGTTGCAGCTCTCGCCGGCCGTCTGTTCCCGCGCCTGGCGCCTGTCGGGGCAGTTGCCGCACCATCGCTTCAGCGAGTACCGTTCGACTGGAGTCGCGCCGACCACATCTTTCGTGCCGCGCGCGGCCACTTCAATCCGACGTTCGCCACGTCGATGGAACGCCTAGCCCGAATCTTCCAGGCTGTCGCTTCGAACCCAGCGAACCGCAACCCGGACGTAATCTCACCAGGCAAAGCAAAGGCTGGTGTGGAGGGATTTAGCCAGATCTTTCGGAGTGGTCAGCAGATCTGGGTTCATGTTCGAGACGGGAGGATAATCGACGCTGGCGTGAATGTCGTCCCGCGATGAGTGCAAGTGAGGAAGCCGCTATGTGGGATGCTCAGGAGAGACCAGTAGAGGCAGTCGAGGCATACGAGCGTGCGATCGCAGAACCGGATGCAGGACTCGATACCTTCCTGAATCTCGCACTGCTCTATCTTGAGTGCACCGACCCGTCCTACATCCATCATCATAAGCTGTCTGGCTTCCTCGTCGCAGCCGCCGAGCAGCGTATGCCGGAGGTTCTTGAAGAGGCCGAAAGGAGGTTTGGCGCGAGTTCAGAGATCGAGTTCTGGAAACTCTATTTGCCGTATGCACACGCTGGCGCCGAGCCCTTTGTCAATGAGTGCGAGCGCCTCGCCGAGGCGGGGACGTCGCTAGTCCCGTACTTTTATCTCTTCAATGCCAGCGACGGCAGGCGCTATCGGCCGGAGGCAGAGCGCCTCTTCTCGGAGGTTCAGAGACGCCGGAACGCACGTGAGAGATACATTTGGTCGGTGCTCGTGAGACGCCTTGGCACAAGGTAGAGGAACCTTCAACCGTTGTAGCGACCGTCGTCCCAGAGGACACGAGCCGGACAGATCGAGGAGTTGCTTGCCCCAGATGTCGGTGAGGCAGAGGAGGTATAGCTCCTCTGCTCGTAGTCGCCGGTACGAGCACGCGGTCGCCATCCCATGCATAGGCCGGCCCCGGCCTCATCACCGAAAGTCTCATCGGGCTCGGCGTCGAGTTTCTGGCCAAACTCACAGTGGGCGTTACTCTTGGGCGCGCTACTACCACCCCGGCCTGCAGCGGTTTATCTCCGAGGATCCGGTCGGGTTCCGCGCTGAAGTCAACTTCTATTCGTACGTTGGGAACAGTCCGCTTCGTTACCCTGATCCTCTAGGCCTTGACAAGAAGGCGCCAGACGACTGGCCACCCATCAGTCTGTCTGGAGAGGTCATTCCATTGCCGCCCCCGAAGGGTCGGTATTGGAAGCCAGAGAAGCTTCCTTGGGATCCCCCTGGTAAGGTGATTCCGTTCAGACGGCGCCCGCCCCCAACTTCCCTGACCCCTCCGCCATGGGTGGAGATCTTCCCACTAATCGTTCCCGACTTCCCGGCTCTCCAGAGATACTTGGATTCTCTGACGGGACGCCTGCCGGGAGAGGGTGAGATATGACATCGCGGGGATCCGATGGCCGTGAGATGTATAGAGTGGAGGGGGCTGATACCAGATGCAGCTTCTGCGGCAAGCTGCCGCAGGACGTTCACACGATCTTGACTTCTCGTGAGAGTGCTATCTGCGACGAGTGCGTGGTCGGCGCATTGGATACCATCAGTCGTCAGCCGGGTTATTTGTTCGTGCGCATTGCTTTTCGCATCTTTCGGTATGTCGCATCACTCAATCGTCTATTTCGACTGGGACCAGGGATGTAGGGCCTCATGGTTTTGGCCGCCCAGACCGTGGACGGCCAGAGCCTGCCGGCCACCCCGACCCCGCTGCCTCGCCGAGCGTGAGCGCCGCGGCGACCTGGGACACGACGAGCGTCGCCGACGGCTCGCAAACGCTCGGTGTCCTGGTCAGAAACTCTGTTGGCGTGCATCGAAGTGGTTGCAGCCCCCGCGGCCACGCGACGACGACGCTCAGAATCTTGGGGGACTCGGTCTCGAGACGACGATCTGAGAGGCGAAGCCCTCGGTGACACGCGCGAAGCGACAGGCCAGTACCCTGAGGGGCAGATTGGGAACCCGGCGTCCTTCAGGCGGCGCGCCGGTAGCGGTGATGCAGCCCACCGACCTGCGGCACCGCAACAATCGGCCCCCGCTCGGGTGGCTCGACCGTCCGCGGCCACGGGCTGTTGTCCTCCAGGCTCTGATGGGGCCGCGCCGCGTTGTAGTACCGCTGGTAGCTGCGGAGGCGGCGGCGCAGGTGGCGCTCGTTGAGCACGAGGACGTGCTTCAGGCACTCGCGCCGGATCGAGCCGATCGCGCGCTCGGCGAACGGGTTCTGCCACGGCGCCTGCGGTGCGATGAGGCGCTGCCGGATGCCGCGCGCCGCCAGGCGCTGCTCGAAGACTTCGCCATAGACGCCGTCGCGATCGCGGAGGAGATACGCCGGCGCCAGGGCCCCGGAGAGCGCGGCCTCGATCTGCTGGGCGGCCCAGGCCGCCGTCGGATGGTCGGTGACGCTCACCTGGAGGAGCTCCCGGCGATCGTGGCGGAGGACCACGAACGCGAAGAGCAGGCGGAAGGTGAGTGTGGGCACCACGAAGAAGTCGACCGCCACCACGTCGCCCAGATGCGCGGCCAGGAACGCTCGCCAGGTCGGCGACGGCCGCCTTGGCCGCCGGCCCATGTACCTGGCGACGGTCAGCCCCGACACCGCGTAGCCCAGCAGCGCCAGTTCAGCCTGGATCCGGCGGCGGCCCCACGTTGGATTCTCTCGCGCCATGCGCTGGATCAGGGCGCGCAGCGCCCCGTCGAGTGGCGGCCGCCCCTTCCCGCGCGCGCGTGACCGCCAGCCCCAGTAGAGCCGGAAGCCGCGCCGATGCCACGCGAGCACTGTCGCGGGGCGCACGATGAGCAGGCTTGCCCGCCAGCCGCCCCAGCACCGCGCCAGCCACGCCCACAGCAGGCGATCCCGCTGGCGCAGCCGCGGCCGCGCGACCGAGCGGTGCAGCACCGCGACCTGCTGGCGCAGCGCGGCGTTTTCGATGGCCACGGCGGCCGCGCCGAAGACCAGCGCACGAAGGAAGCTGACGACGCCAAGCAGGAGGATCATCGGCGGCCCCCCGGGGCGCGAGGATGTGGATCCGCATCGCCGCCTCTCGAACACCCCGACCCCCGCCATATTGTCTATAATGCTGTCTCCATGACTTTCGCCGCACGCATGGCCCGGCTCGGGACCGAATCGGCCTTCGAGGTGCTCGCCCGCGCGCGCGCCCTCGAGCGCGCCGGCCGCCAGATCATCCACCTCGAGATCGGCGAGCCGGACTTCGACACGCCCGCCCACATCAAGGAGGCGGCCAAGCAGGCGCTCGACGCGGGCGCGACGCACTACGGCCCGTCGGCCGGCCTGCCCGAGTTGCGCGAGGCGATCGCCAAGCACGTCGGCGAGACGCGCGGGGTTCCCGTGGCGCCGGAGGAGGTCGTGGTCACGCCCGGCGCGAAGCCGATCATGTTCTTCACGATCCTGGCGCTGGTCGACCGCGGCGACGAGGTGATCTATCCGAACCCGGGCTTCCCGATCTACGAGTCCGTCATCAACTTCGTCGGCGGCGTGCCCGTGCCGATCCCGCTGCGCGAGGAGAGCGGCTTCGGCTTCGACCTCGAGCTGTTCGAGCGGCGCGTGTCCGCGAAGACGAAGCTGATCGTCGTCAACTCGCCCGAGAATCCCACCGGCGGCGTCCTCGACGCGCGCCAGCTCGAGCGCATCGCCGCGCTCGCGGCGGCGCGCGGGATCCCGGTGCTCTCCGACGAGATCTACCGCCAGTTCCTCTACGAGGGCGAGTTCGCCTCGATCATGAGCCTGCCCGGGATGCGCGAGCGCACGATCCTGCTCGACGGCTTCTCGAAGTCGTACGCGATGACGGGCTGGCGCCTCGGCTACGGCGTGATGCCGCTTCCGCTCGCCGAGCAGGTGACGCGCCTCATGGTGAACTCGGCCTCGTGCACGGCGTCGTTCGTGCAGCTCGCGGGCATCGCGGCGCTCCAGGGCGACCAGGCGCCGGTCGCGCGCATGGTCGCGGAGTTCAAGCGGCGGCGGGACCTGCTCGTGGGCGGGCTCAACGCGCTGCCCGGGGTCCGATGCGCGCGGCCGCGCGGCGCGTTCTACGTGTTTCCCAACGTCACCGGCACCGGCCGGCCCGCGGCCGAGGTCGCCGGGCGGCTCCTGAACGAGGCGGGCGTTGCCGCGCTCTCCGGCACCGCGTTCGGCGCGCACGGCGAAGGCTACCTGCGCTTCTCGTACGCGAACTCGGAGGAGAACCTGCGCCTCGCGCTCGAGCGGATGCGCCCGGTCTTCGAGAGCCTGGCGGCACGCCGCTAGGTGAGCCGCACCACCGTCGCCGACGTCGTCGTCGACGGCCTCCGGCGGGCGGGGGCGCCGCGGATCTTCGGCGTGCCGGGCCCGGGGGCGCCGCTGCCGCTGCTCGACGCGGCCCGCGCCGCGGGGCTCCCGGTCGTGCTCGCCTACGACGAGTCGGCGGCGTGCGTGATGGCGGCGGTCACGGCGGATCTCTGCGGGGCGCCGGGCGTGGCCAGCGTCGGCGCGAGCGCGGGCGTCGTCGCCGCCGCCGCGGGCGTCGCGCACGCGGTCCTGGACCGCTCGCCGCTGGTCCTGCTGACCGGCCGGCACCCGCGGGGAGTGCTCGGCTGCAAGGCGACCGTCGTCGTCGAGGCCGCGTCGGCGGCGGCGCGGACCGCGCACGCGGTCCGCGTCGCGCTGGCGGCGCCGTGCGGCCCCGTGCACCTCGAGGTGCCCGAGCCCGTCGTCGGCCGGGACGCGGAGCGCCCGGCGACGCCGTACGCGCCCGAGGTGCCGCCGCGGCCCGCGCCTGGTGCCCTCGAGGAGGCCGCGCGCCTGCTCGCGCGCGCGGCGCGCCCGCTGCTCGTGCTGGGGCAGCACTGCCGGGCGGCGGCCGACGCCCCGTGGCTCCGCGCCTTCGCCGAGGCGCTGCCCGCGCCGGCGCTCGTGACCGCCAAGGCCAAGGGGGCGCTCCCCGACCCGCACCCGCTCGTCCTCGGCGTCGTCACGGGCGAGGCATCCGACGACCGGGCGCTGGGCCGCGCCGACCTGCTCGTCGCCCTCGGTCTCGACGCCGCCGAGCCCGTGCCGCGCGCGTGGTGGTCGCGGCTGCCCGTGCTCGCCATCGGGCCCGCGCCCGCGAGCGACGGGCCGCCGGCCTTCTGCGAGGTGACGGGCGGCGTCGGATCCGTGCTCGAGGAGCTGGCGCCCCGGCTCGCCGGCCGGCCGCGGGCGGACTGGGACGTGGCCGAGCTGGACCGCCTCAAGCGCGAGTGGCCCGCACCCGCCACGGCCGCGCCGGCCGGGCTCGCGCCGCAGCGGGTGGTGGAGCTCGCGCGCGAGGCGATGGAGCCGGACACGCTCGCCGCCGTCGACGCGGGCGCGCACTGGGACGCCGTGACGGGCTTCTGGCAGGCGGTGGCGCCGGGCGAGTTCCTGGCGCCGAACGGCGCGACGCGGGCCTTCGCGCTGCCGGCCACGCTCGCCGCCCACCTCGCGCGGCCCGCGCGGCGCGTCGTGGGCTTCACGGATGCGGCGGGGCTGCTCGCCGCGGCGGCCGAGCTCGAGACGGCCAAGCGCCTCGCGGCGCCGATCGTGCTGGTCGTCTTCGGCGGCGCCGACGCGGTGCGGCTCGCGCAGAGCTTCGGCGTCGCGGCGTACGCGGCCGACAGCGAGCCCGCCGTCGCGCAGGGGCTCGGTCGCGCGCGCCAGGTGCGCGGCCCCGCCGTGCTCAGCGTGTTCGCCACCTAGCCCCCGCCGCTCACGCACGGTCGTCGCGCGAGCCCATCGGAGTATCGAGGAGCGCCACGGGTTTCCCGGGGTGCTCCGAGCGCTGGGGGGCTGGGGAGCTGGGGGGTGTGGGGGGCCATGTCGGGGCCCCCCACCTAAGGGGCGACGATGGCCGGGTCGACGCGCGCGATGATGTAGCCCGCGACCGCGCCGGCGCCGAAGCCGGGCGCGAACACGCGCAGCGGGCGCGCGATCACGCCCTCCCGCACCGCGTCGTGGAGCGCGATCGGGATCGAGGCCGACGAGGTGTTGCCCACGCG
>Ga0209431_10003350_pt1 | contig 12767 bp, 13 predicted proteins | sample RifCSP13_3_FD_184021 | JGI IMG/M metagenome (GOLD analysis project Ga0209431, IMG submission 184021) | Soil microbial communities from Rifle, Colorado - Rifle CSP2_sed 13_3 (SPAdes) (version 2) | ecosystem: Environmental > Terrestrial > Deep subsurface > Rock core/Sediment | place: Rifle...
ACCCTGCAACAGCTCGACCAGCCGCACCAGGGCCAGACCGTAGATAGGCTCCTCCTGCCGCGGAAACAGCCATCGGCAATCCACGACGGCCTCCCAACGCATACGCCATAGGAAGCGACAACGCTTGCACGTAAGGATTATCGGAAGCTCCTCCCGCCGCTGCACCGCCGGCCATCAGTCCGGCAGTGACAAGCTTTTGACGCGATGGGGCGCCTGTCCTGCCTAATAGATTGCGCATCTCTTCTAATCCACCGAAGAACTGATTAATTGGTGTGCGTTGAAACATAACCATGCTTCTTCCAACTGGAGATTCGAGCACAGCTCTAGTTTTCGGAGTCAACCAGTTGGAGATTGGTTCTCGCAATAGTAATTCGTCGATCCTGGACGCAGGCACTCCGGCGCGTTTCAGCGCTTCGATGGCGACATTATCGATTCCGCTGATCGTGCGGCTGATTGGTCCCTTGAGCCGCTGGCCGGCGGCAGCTCCTATATCTATAGGATCGTGAAAGCCTCTAGCGAAGGCACGCGCGTTTTTAATAGGTTGAAGGAACATCGTCTGGAGCGGCTTGAGCCCGACTCCTCCCTCGGCCGCTGCGATTGGTGCAACTCCTACGGCCGTAGCTATATTCTTAGGAATCGCCAGTCCTGACAATGCGCTCTCGGCTCTGATTGTTTGAAATGCATCGAATAACCTGCTGGAAGTCGATCCAGCCGGAGACGGAGGCGGAGGCTGGCCGTGCCACTTTGCGCGCTGTGCTTCGATGTTGCGTACCATGTCTCGCGATAGATGAGAGGGCATGCCGGAGCGAGGCTGAAGTTGCGGCAATCTAACCATGCCGGTTTCACCTTTCAACCTTTCTGACAATGAACGCAAGATTCCTAATCCCTCGCCGTCCACTGGCAAGCCTCCAGATCGAAACACTTGACGATAGTAGTTCCGCAGAGCCTGATTCGCTCCGGCGCTGTTTATCAGGGCTTGGGCGGCAGTAACGCGCTCGGCTTCTGGCAGGGCAAGTACAGCATCGATGTATGGCTGCACGGAGGTCATAGCGAGATCGTTGAACATACCGGCTGGTCCTTGCCGGATGTTGCGCACTGTCGCGATCCTCTGAGAGCGTGTCTGACCGGCCAGTTCCGGGTGAGTGCGCAGGGCTTCGCCGATAGCTTGGGCTTCCATGCCGCGCCCGCCTTCGCTGATCGGCTGGGACCATTCTTTTACGAGTTCAGCCAGTGGGCGCGTGGTTGGCGCAGCCGCCGCCGGTGCTGCTGCCTGTGCCGGTGTCGTCTGTATAGTAGGCTGCGGTCTGACTTTAGACGATAGGGGAGCTGCGATCGTAGCCGGTGCTACCGCCGGCGCCGCTGCTGCTGGTGCTGCTCGTGCTGCCGGTCCGACAGGCACCATCGATGTATGCCCTTGGATTGGCCGCGACAATGTAACCGGATAACTTGTCTGACTAATATGTGCAGGTATTGCTGGCGCTGTTGGCTGTTTAGGGACTACCAATGGCCGCTTAGATAGAGACTTGTCAATTTCTGCTGCAATTTTCCGCCACGGACGGGCTCCGCCTTCTTTGACAACATCTGCGATATTCGGGCGAGTTGCCTTCGGTGTAGGTCTCCATGTCCCTGGCGAGCCTGGTCCAAGCACTACCGGAGGAGCAGGGCGCGCAGCGATTAGGGACTTGAGAAAACTGGCTCCCTTGGCAGGTAGATATATAGATGCCAGGTTGGCGGTTAACCGGCCAGCCTTCGTAGCTGCGGTGGCATCAGGTTCTCCTATCGTTGAGGCGCGTAGAGCTTGCTCCGACCCTTCTTTGGCCCCTTTCTTGAATCCGCTAAAGGTTGCCCGCCTTGTTTCCCCTCCAGAGAGAATATTGCGTGTGATGTCTGGAATAGCCTGGGCGCCGGCAAATAAGGCGCGTGGAACATCGACTGGTGCACGAAGCAGGCCGATACCGATATCGAGCGCTTGGCCGCCGAAACCAGCAGCGAAGTCACGGACAAGCGTAGACGCTGACGGCGGTGGTGGTTCCTGCCGATATTTATCCAGCGCGGAGGATGTGCGGTACTTGTCAAGCGCGGATTGGGGCATTTACTGTCCCATCAATTCACGAAGCGCTTCAGGATCCTTGAGTATGGCGTCGATGTGTTTCGCGTCGATGCCCTGCTGACGCATTCTCTGCAAGACAGTATCCCGAGAAATGCCAGTTGCAGGCCCTTGGGTTGATTGCCTTCTGCCCCCAGCCTTGATTCTCTCTGTTTGTCTATTTATGGCATCCCAATCAACTGGCTTGCCGGTGGCCGAATCGCGTAGCCCTTGCGCCACTACATCGTACATTTCTTTCTGGCGCTCGAACTCCAGCTTTACCTTGTCATATTCCTCTTTCGATTTTGCTACCCGAATCTTCTCGTCCAGTTCGCGCGTCTTACGCTCTATGTCGGCAGCCCGTTCGATGGCATCGGCCCGGTTGCGCGCAGCCGCCGTATCAGACCTCGCCTCGTCTGTTTCGGCGAGGTGGCGCCTGATGTCAATGTCCTGCTGGCGCGCGGCGCTGGCTGGAGTTCCTCTCACGCGGCGTGTTCCAGGCTCCAAGACACCGAACGGTTCGAGTTCAGCGGCCACATCTGGTCCAAGCTCGGACCCGGATTGAATTAGTGGAATCATTGATGTCAAGCGCGTCAACCGTCGATTCTCCGATCCTTCAGTAGCCTGAAGATTACGGAGAACTATTTCGGCTTCTCGCTGTTTTGCCCGTTCGCTGACATCGCGTTCCTGAATGCCTAACTGCCGTTGCCTAGCTCCTTCTTCGGCTTGGGCTGAGCGTTCAACTTCGGCCTGCCGGCGCTCGAGTAGCCTCCTGGCAAGGAGCGTTTCCAGCCCCTGAGCCGCTCCTGCGCCGCCGGCCAGTCCGGTAATTCCGTAAGCCATTAGAGTGGTGCCCTGGTTCTGCGCAGGTATTCATCCAACGGGTTGAACCCTGGCAAATCTTGAGGATTTACCGCCCCCATGTCTCTAATAGAAGGCGATGACGCGGACGTTGTTCCACCAGGCGCGAACGCCCCCAATAAGCTGGTGCCGATACCAGCAATACCGAGTATTTTATCGAGTAATCCGCTTTTCGGAAGCTCGGCTTCAGGCGGAGCCGCAGGGAAAGCGATCTTGTCTTTCCCCATCCGCTCGGCTGCTAGAGCCGCAAGCTGGCTCCCGAGGTCACGCCCGCCCTGGCCCAAGGCCGATGGCCTGAGTCCACCCGAGAAATGGGCCACGTTGGCCCTAGGATGGCTCACGGACACATCTTGAAGGTTGGCCGCCAGGTTCCCCCTGATGCCCTGCCCAAAGCGCGTAGAAGGTGCGTCAAGCTCGAATTTAGCGCCCTCGGAGGCATTCCGGCTCATCATGTCTAAGAGTTGTTGCCGTAGTTGCTGGTTTCGAAGACTGATGTCAGCTTCGCTCTGTTTGCCTTGCGCGCGGCCTGCGGCGAGTCCGCCCAGAATCGGGGCAGCGGCGCCAGCCGCGCCTAGAATCATAGGGAGCGTGCCAAGAGATGCTCCACCAGTGAACGGCGCGGCGCCGATAGCCCCAATAATAGGCGCAGCCTTCTTCAGAATTCCACCGATAGATCCCAGAATTCCCATTTACCTGACCCTCTGTTGAATGAGTTCCTGGATCAACTTGCTGCTCAATTTACCTTCGCCAGACATCAAGTCCTTGATTAAATCTGACTGGCCGCCGCTCTCTGGAAACGCTTGGCCCAAATAATCCTGCCCGCCCCGGCCAGTCAATACCGGTCCGCCCATCCACGGTGTTCCGAAGGTTGACTGAACTGGATAAGGGCCGGAGGGTTGCAATCGGCGCGGCTGTTCCGCTGGCTGCGCCTGTGCCACCCGCTGCTCGAGTTCATCCATGATAGCCGTCCGGCTGTTGTATCCCCTTGGTGTTGGCACAGGCATTTAATACCACCCTTGCATACTGCCCTGATTGAGCAGCGCTTCCTGATAGCCAAGATTTGCGCCAAGCTGGTCGTTGAATTGCTGATTGCGCAGCATGGCTTCCAATAACGCTAGTGAGAGTTGCCCACCGCCAAGTTGCTGTCTGACGTCGATATCGGCCATGCCAAGTTGCCGTCTGAGTAAGGTGTCGGCAAGGCCGAGGTTCTGCCGAAGGCCGATATCGGCTTGACCAAGCTGCTGCCTGAGCGAGGTGTCGATGGCGGCGAGCTGCGTACGGATCTGGTTGGATTGGTCTGCTGACAGTAGACCAGCTCCGAGACTGAGAGCCTGTTGGAGTTGGGTCCGGCGGTTCTGAAGCTCACGGGCAACAAGCGATGATTCATTCGCCGCCAAACGCTCTTGGAGCTCCATCTGCCCGGTTTCGATGTCGGACCCGAACGCTCCGCTACGCTCACCGCCTCCCACCTGACCTGTACCCATGAGGCCGCGCATCTCGGCCTGTTCGGCTCTCAGGCGGTCCTGGGCACGCTCGGAAACGCGCCTGAACGCTCTGGCTTCTCCTGTTCCTGCGATTTGGTCGGCATCGACCGGAACTTGTCCTTGCCGCATCATCTCGAGCACCTGGCTCCGAATCTGCTCCTCGAATGCCTGCTGGCGTTTCCGGTCGGATTCCCAGCCGGCCAGCCATTCAGGCGGTATTACTGGAGCCTGAGCGGGAGCCGGGGCACTCATCCTTTCGATGAGCCGAATGAGCTCGGCGTTGACATCGGTCCCGCCGGCCGTTTGGGTTTGACCTTGGGCGACCGGAGCGAGCGGGCCGAGTTCGGTGCGAAGATTCCGCCATTGGTCTATTGCATCTCCTCCCTCCGATCCGCCCTCTGACGGGCGCGGACCGCTCGGTTGTTCCTGGTTCTGCGGCGCTTGGATCTCTGGCGGAATGCTCTTCTTTGCCGCGTACGCCTTACCCTCGGGACTGTTCCTTATTTCCCACTCGACCTGAGAGAGCTGCATCGGGTCGCGGAAGTACTGGTCAAGTCCAGCCTGATCCGGCTCCCGCCCCAAAAATTCACGGTACATGCCAATGATGGAATCCAGTCGTGGATCCGTCTTTTCGCGTTTACCGGTGTAGTCGGGAGAGTAGGGATCGTCGGTCCCCGTAGGAGTGTCGTATGCGGGATCGTACCAGGGATCGTATTCGTCTGGATTATTGGCCATCTTGGGCCGCCCCTTTATGCTGCCAGATTAGCGATTCTTCTTGATTTTAGCGCAATCCACAATCCACCACGCCGCTTAATATCCAGCGCCTATTGGCCGCCAGATTTCGCTCCCTACATCGTAGTAGAACAAGGCACATTCCCCGGACCTAAGCCCATAATTGGCAGCAGCCGGGAAAAACATGCGGTTCACCGCAGACGATGAGCCGGAATTGTGGCTGAGCGTGATCGTGAAATTGCCTCGGTTAACCACCTGCAACCAACGGCGCTGCCGGCGCGCCACAGTGATACCTGTTACTGTTCTGGCCGCATCGGATTCAATCTCCAGGATAATAGCCCGGCTGAGCCCGTTCGGGTTGTAATCGTTCTGGTCTGCCGTTATCTGCGTAGCCCGCAGGGCTGCCTTACTGAAACTGTCGTTTCCTTCTTCGCAGAACAACCACGGGCCACTTAAGAACTTGAGGCCAGCTTCAATCCTGATGAATTCAAGCAGGCTGGCGATCTCGGTTGTCGTAACTGAATCCGGCGTGATGTCACTATGCGTGCCATCGCCGGCGTGTTCGACCCCGAATCCACCATTGATCCGTGCGACAAGATGATCGAGTTCATCGCGCACAGGTTCCAATAGTCCTGTGAGTTGTTCCGGGAACGCCAGTCCGATTCTCATCGCGGCCCCTCTCGGAGAAGTGGCGTCACGAGTCCGTCGAGCGTCCAGGTGTTATTGGCTGCCGCCGAATCACCAATCTGGAATTGCACATGTCCAGCCTGCGACACGGATGCGCCTTCGATCTTGACCAGTTTGCGCGTCTCGCTGCCGGCCGCCGTGAGCACTGCTGTCGCGGTTGACGTTTCAACTCCGAAATCACGGTCAACCGTCAACGTGATTGTGACTCCACTCGATGTCTCGGCCAACAGGTAGGCGTCTTCGATCATTCCAAGCTGCTGTCCAGGACGAATCGAAAAAGCCTTACTCTTGGCATAAGCCTGATAATTCGTGCTCCCGTCCTGCGTGCCGGTGTCAAGCTTCCAAACGGTTGGCACGGTGATACCTGTGCCGACCCGTCCGATGTACGGCTTGAGTTCCCGACTCATGCTTGCGCCTAGAGTGTTAGAAAATAGGACACCGCAGCGGGCCTCTGTCGCAACTCCAGTAAAGCGTGACCATCCGTAGCGCACTGCGCGGATATTGTTGAATTCCACGACTCGACCGCGCCGGCAATCGAACACAATGACCTCATTAGGGTCGTTCTGTGAAGCCCCAGAGGAAACAAACCACCATACCTGCCGGCGATTGGGAACGTAAATGCCCCATGCCGCGACATTACTCGCATCAAGGTTCACCGTCGCCCATCGGTCTTCAATGTCTCGACCTATATACTCGATGCCGCCGGCTCCAATCCTGTGCGGGCCAATGTGCGAAAGCCAATAGAGCGCTGGACGCCCGGACTCATCCTCTCCCATCACGATAGTCTGATGCCGAATACAGCCGATGGTGGTCCTGAGCGATAGGCGTTCGTACGCGTTTGTCGCTTGGCCGGTTGGAACCAGCTTCCAGATATCGCGGTATCCGAAAGCGTAGATGTTGCCTTGGAGCGGTCCACCGATGCCGGTTAAGGCGCGGTCCACGTAAAGGTAGGTCTTGATGCTCGATGTATTACTGACACGCTCTCCGTCACCGTCGGTATCAGTAGTGCCAAGCGCAGGAGTCCACCAGATCATCCGCACAGACGGTGTAAGTCCGGTTCCAGCAGAAGTCTCCCATGCGCCGGCACCAATCAGGTGCGTGCCATCCGTCAGCAGGTACTTCGCGGAAGGCGGAGGCGTATTCGCCCCAGCCGTCGGCGGCGCCGAGCCGGATAACGTAGCATTGTTGTCAGTAGCAGTCGTTGTAGCGATGGCCGTCGTCGCAATAAGATAGCCAAGCGCGTAGTTGTCGTCATCGGTGAAGGCATAACATTCCCAATGTGTCTCGCTTTCACTGGCTGCTGTCGGACGGGTGATCGTTGCCGCATTCGGCGCCATGGTCGTAGCGCCTGACAGAGCACTAAGGTTGCTTCGAAGAACAGTTACACCGCTTTCCTGTAACGTCCAACAAACGCCGTACTTGCGAACGTCTGTCACGGCGCCACCGCCTACGCTTGTTGTCGGAGCGGCAGGCTGCGCAAGCCCAACTCGCCTATGTGTACCCCCGGCACTCGGATAGACGTGCAGTCTGTTCACGGTGGAGTTGTACGCCTGGTAAAACTTCCCGTTGAAGTTCACCATCGACACATCGGCCGGATTCGCCTGGATCGCATCCGCCAGCGTGTATGCCGCCCAAGTTGTTCCACCAGTAAGGCGCTGAATCGTCGTGAGCGTGCCGCTGTCGGTACAGTGCAGCTCTGCCGCAGCTTCGTTGTCGCTTGGAACGTAGCGGTCAATCGCCGATACGACACCGCCAGCACTGAAATCGTTCAGAGTTACAGCGGAGGCGCCGGAGCGTTTGCGGCCAACTGACCCGTCATCGAAGTCCATATTGAGGACTTCGACGGCCATATCATCAGGGAGGTCTTGCGGCGGGTCTATACCGTTCCTGCCGAGAATACGGTTGATGAGCAGAGGAATGGACGGCACTTACCAGGTTCCACTTGGGAAAGCCGGTCCAAGATTACTGCGGCCAGTGTCGGACAGCTCACCAGGAACGATCACGCGCTCGTTGATTGTGGTAAATGCATAGAGGTTGCGTAATCCGGCTTCGTATTCAACCTGCCATTCCATCCGTTGCTGGCGGAATTCGCTTCCCTTCTTACGCGCTTCGTCGATCTTACCCCCAAGCGATACAAGGTAATGAAAATCGTGCGGGAGCTGCGGCTCATCGTACGCCTGCGAGAAATCACGTATCCATGTGATGTAGTCGAGCCTTAACGTATCGGCCGCCGCAGGCGTAGGCCACAGCGCGATAACGAGGAAGTTGGCGTTGGTTCGTCCGAGCGTAATCACGCTCACCTGGTTTCCGCTGGTGGCTGCATCGTAGAGTGAGAGCACTCCGACCGCAGCCGCATCGGCAGAGAACCTGAGCAACCTCTGATGGTTAGTAGCAGTGCCGACCTGTACGCGTGTCGTGCCGTCAGTATTCGCCGTTGTTGCAGTCAGTGAGTTGTTGGCGTCGATGGTCTCGACGTTGACGTTGACGTTGCTGTCGGTGGCCGACGACGATACGACCCACAATCCGGTGCCTCCGATATCACGGAGCGCTGGCGACCAGCGAAGCGGAATCCAATATTCCTGCGTGCCAGTCTGCGGGTCAGGGTCTACGTGGCGATACCAGGACAAGGAGCGCTCGTAGAGTGGCTGGTCGTTGGTCGTATCGACGACTTTCACGATTTTCTGGATCGGCATCGCCAGTGAGTAGGTCGCCGTAGATGCCGTCAATGCAAGTGTGGCTGTTTCGCGCCTGAAGATTTCCAGGCCAGGAAGGGTTGTTAAGCGACGGTGACGGTCGTTCAGGTACCCCTGAATCCGCGTCGAGACGGCCGAGGCTGGGGAATCGGCATAACCGAAGTCACGGTACACCGCACGTTCGAGTTCCTGGCGATTCATGGCAGCCTCTCATACGTCTGACAAGTCACGCAGGTAGTTCCGCGCGTTCTCCTGGATGTCGGTTCCGTCACGAAGCGGAGTATCTCCGGCGTCCTTCTTGGCTTCCTGGCCGAGATGCCGCTGCCAAATAGACGTAAGGTCGTTGGTGGGAGCCAGTGGGTACAACGCTACGAGTGCGGCCCACAGCTTTTTCGTGATATCTGCCATTGTGACTCCTCAGGTATTGGCTACGAGCGTCCTTTCGAGTTCTGCCGCGGTCGCCCCCTTTGAAGCCGCCAATGCGCGCACCCGCTGAAGTTCCTGCAGCAGCGCGCCAAGATCCTCAGTCGATGCCCCGCCGTTCAGTTCATGCTGAATCAACAGGAGCGGCCGGAGCTGCATCCGCTCCTCGAGCGTAGAGCAAGGCACCCAAACGTGTAATTCATCGGCGCGTCCGTTGCGCCTGATTTCGGCCGCCCAGCGGCCATGCCGAGCGGAGCGATTGTCGCTGATGCGGTTGTACCCTTCGATCTCGGAAGGCGTCAGCCGTTCATCTTTTTCCTCAACGCCGCAAAAGAAGGTCTTCCGCGTAAGTTTCGGCTTGTTCTCGTAGGTCCCATACGTGAGTCTGTCGGACTCGGTGAAGAAGGCCGAAATGTGCGGATGGTCAGCATTCTCTGGCCTGAGCGATTGACGCATCGCTTCGGCCGATGTGACACCAGCCGAATGCAGCACTTGCTGAAGTTGCTCGGATGTCAAGCCACTGGCCGCAGCACGTTCAGCTAGGCGCTCGAGGATCTCGACAAGGCGTTCATCGGTGCTTTTCTCTTCCGCCGACTGATTTGGCTTGTCGTCGGTATCGTCCTTGTTGTCGTCCCACGGTGCTTTACTACGCATGTTTTGGTCCTGCATGGCGCCCCGTTACGGGCGATTCGTTCTGTTTCCGGGTCGCGTTGTAGATTCGAGCCGCCTTACGCTTAGCGAGCTTGGTTTTCATCCCTTCACGAATGAATTCGTCACGCATGGCCTCGTATCTGGCTGGCATGTGCGCCTCTTAATCTGATACGAGTTCAGGCTGAGGATTCCAGTCGCCAGCGATAGGCCGGCCCTGCGTTCGTCCAACGCATTTAATCGTTCCGGTAGCTGTAGCCGTAGGCGTTCCGGCTGGAATGGCGTACGTGAAGGTGTCGGCATCGGCCGTCGTCAGAACAACGAATTCACCGTTGTACTCTTCCTGATTTGCGCCGCGCATAATGACGACCTGACCAACAGCTAGCCCGTGCGCTGTCGCCGTCGCAGTAACGGTCTGGCTGCTTCTGCTAAGCGTGGCCGTAACGGCACTGTTCGGCGATTCATTGACCGGAAGCGGGCCGATGCCAGGTTGGTCTACGGCGCCGACTGCCACGATATTCTCGCGGCCTGTCACAGAGCCTACGGCGATATTGTCGTAGCCGACCCGATGCCCATCTTTTGTGTAAGCCATGAGTTATTCTACCTCTGCTAGTTGTTTCTGGGGCAAAGGATATCGAGGAGGCGCTGGCACAAGCGCCGACGGTCTATCGAGAGCTAAACTGGTATAGGCATTCAATTCGCTCCCGTGGAATTGCCATCCACGCGGATCGTGTTCGGTGGGCCAGGGCGGAAAGTCTGGCCCGTAGTTGCCAGGAAGGATGTTCCACAACGCCCTACATGTCCCAGGCAATTTAACCTCGATTCCAAGTCCTATGGCTTTACCAATCCAGTAAGCCAATCCAAAGGTCTGGTAGAGCCGTTCGTGAGCTGTCACGTAATCAACGCCATAGAGCGAGAGCTTCTCGACGCCAAGATGGATTGCCGTCGCAATCATCCAATCAATCGTGCCGGCGAACGGTTCTTGTTTTCCCCATGCTTTTACGATGTCTGGCACCGCTGTGCTTGTTGGAATGCTTTCCTGCGCCCGCCACATGACGACCGGCCTGTTTTGAGAGGCAAGCCATCCCTGATAATCGGGATTCCACAGCTTTAGGCCCGTCCACGTCTCGTCCCGATGGATGTCCCACCAGGCTGATGGATTCATTTCTCTCAGCTTCAGGAACTTCAACATGAAGCCTTGGCACCACAGACACTCCGGCTGTTTGTTCATGAATTGATTTGACGGTCCGCTCATCAGCAAAGTGACGTGATTTGCCGTCGGTATTTCTGTACCATTCGCCATGCGGAGCTCCAATTAATCCTTCTTCCCACTCGATTGGCTTTCTATCTCTGTCGATGTTCAATTCTCGTTGGGCCACGCTGGAAGGTGGCGCCGCTGGAAAAGGAACCAGTTCACCGGGTTTAAGCAAGGTAAGCTGTAGAGGGCCTGACTGCGTGTCCAGAGTGGTCTTCTTGGATCTGTACGCCTCGACCAGCCGGCCATTTTCATCGTGAGATTCATACCCGTATAGTTGCGCCGGATGCTGAAGAAGCGTGTTCTTCTCCGAGAGAACGATTCTAACGCCCCTGCCTTCAGCGACACCCAGCCAGTATTCGCACGAACCGCGTTGCGTGCCGTATTCGCTGTCGGCGCTGTAGTTGATGCCCCACACGCCGATGTGCGTCACGCCTTCCGAGAGAGCCAGGGCGATCATATACGCAGCGTGGCAGGTGAAATACCGGCGGTTCTCGGCGAAGATGATTTCGCGCGGATAGCGGATCGAGGCCGGCACTTCCTTGTCTACATCCTGCATGTAGATTGGGACGATGTTCCTCTTCAGCCAGGACATGTAGCGATCATGCTTATGGGCCATGACCCAACATTCCTTCCTGTGCAGGTCGAAGTACCGCTCAGGCTCGCGCTTGTAGTAGAAACGACTCGAAGCGTGCCCCCAGAATTCCCAGGACGGATCGAACCAGGGAGCATATTCGAGGCTGTGATGTGACCCAAGGAGCCCGACCTTGCGTTGCCGGCCGATGGTAGCCATCGGTGGCCGAACGGGATGGACCCGTTCGACCACCTTCGGGTTAGCGAGAACGACCGCCATAAACTAACTGGTCGCGTCAGGCTGAGTAATGTACGGATGATCCATGTACACCCTCGTCCTCAGGCCAGTCGCCGATGTGGCACTCGTGGTGCCGCTCGAGGTGAGCTGCGTTAGCCACATTCCCTTGATCAGGTCAGACTCAAGGGACGTTCCTGTCGAGACAGTCAGAAGGCCAGTCGCCGGAGACGAAAGCGAGGTCGCCTTCAGGGCGCGCCCCGAAGAAGTTGCAAGCGACGACCCGCCAACACACTGGACATAACCGGCGGTATACCCGCCGATCTGCACCCAGCCTGCGTTATCGGACGTGCCAGGCGCGATCACGACACCGACGTTGCCGTAATTGCCTGTCGAGTACAGTTGAAACGTGTACGTCCCGTCGCGGGAGATGAATCCCAGAAGCCCGCCGTACACTGTCGATTCAAACTGACAGTAGATGTACTCGCTTCCGCTCGAATCAAACGCCCTCGCGCCGAATTCATGCGGATACGGCGTCGTGTGGACCTGGGAGGTGCCACCCGCAAAGGTTTGGGTGAAGCCACGCAGAGTTGCCATTGTGGTGCCCTCCCTTAGGTGATGGCACTGACGACGCCAAGGCGCCGCCGGTTGCCGGTTGACAGATTGCCGAAGGTCGCGACCTTGTGGACGTTCGAAAGCTGATTCGATGGATCCACCTTCGGATACATCTTCATCCAGCCTCCCTTCAGGTAACAGAACTTCAGCGCCTTGTTGTTGAAGAAATAGAGATTGCCGGAAGGAGCATCCTCGTCGTAGCTGCCCTTGGCGCCAGCGAATGCCAGAACAGTATTCTTGAATGCCCCGTCGCCGCTCTCCTTGGACGTGAACCGCTCGTTGGCAACCAGAAGTCCGTGGTAGCCCTCGAACACCGTGCGCGTGGTCATCCACGCCATTGGTGTCTCGGTGGTTCCACCACGCGAACACAGGTTGTAGATCGAGCGCATCGAAGCGCGCAGGTTGTCGAAGGCCGTCGATGTCTTGGCCCCCGAAGTCTGCTGATTGCGCCACCACGAGAAGGTCGAGCCATCGA
>Ga0209431_10003351_pt1 | contig 12767 bp, 13 predicted proteins | sample RifCSP13_3_FD_184021 | JGI IMG/M metagenome (GOLD analysis project Ga0209431, IMG submission 184021) | Soil microbial communities from Rifle, Colorado - Rifle CSP2_sed 13_3 (SPAdes) (version 2) | ecosystem: Environmental > Terrestrial > Deep subsurface > Rock core/Sediment | place: Rifle...
GGCAGGGGAGGCGGGTCCCACTGAGATCCGGATGATGCTCGGCGAGCTGACTCGGCGGCGGGATGGGCAGCTCGTTCTCGGGCGTCGACTGTCGCGGGCCGAGGTGACCGGCATGACGGCCGAGGCGTTTCAGAAAGCCGCCCTCGACGTGTTTCGGGTGTTGGCTCCGCTCTACCAGGGTGCATAGCGGAGGAGAGAGCGAATGACTGACACTCCAGAGAGCACGACAGAGATCACGTGTCCCTGTTGCCAAGCCCGCCTCACCATTGACCTCTCCCTCGGGGTGGTCCTCCATCACGAGCCACCGCCCAAGCCGAGCAGCGTGACGGATCTGAAAGAGGCGGTGAAATCCCTCAAGACAGAGACCGCCCAGCGTGAGGCCAGGTTCAAGGAGCTGATGCAGGCGGAAAAGGAAAAGGGGAAAGTCCTGGATCGGAAGTTTCAGGAGCTGCTCAAGAAGGCCAAGGATGATCCATTGACCACGCCGCCCCCGCGCGACATTGACCTCGACTGACTCCCTGCTCGGCGTCGTTGGATGAAGGATCCCTTCATCCCTTGATCTAGGCTGTTCGGTTTAATTGCGTAGGGCGAGGATGCGGGCCTTGAACTTGGGGTCCTCTTCGACCTGAAAGGCCTCTCCACATTTGCTGCACTGTCCTGTCCACGAGCCGTCAGACTCTTGTCTCAAGACCACCACGCCACAGAACTCTTTGTTCGGCACCTTATGAACGGTAATGGCGACCAAGGGTCTCTCCATCCTGTCTTCAGCCATCTCTGGCACGCCTGGTGTCCTTTCGACCCGCCGCTATTATAGCAGAGTTTGCGGAGAAGGGGGCCGGCATCTACGGCACTAGGTCTCTTCATAGATCCGTTCACCCCGGTGGAGACGGTAGGCGATCTGGAAAGTCTGCCCCTGGGCGCGCGGAGTGGGGGCATGGGCCGCCAGATAGCGGGCAGCCGCGATCAAGACGTGGGCCTTTTCCGCCGGATCTTCCGTGAGCGCATAGACGCGGAAGGCAGCCTCCAGCGCCTGGATGGTGTGAAAGTCCCGATCCTCCCGGAACAGGGCATGGCCTAGAGTGGCGAGAAGGGGGCCGGCACCGGCGCCGGAGGCCAGATAGCGAGCGACGAGCAGGCCTGCCTCATCCACCTGATGCCTTCGGTCGAACGTCGTGAGGAGTTCATCAAGCATCATGCGGTCTTGGGCCGGACCAGGCCCTCCCTCGGGCAGACGGGCAACGGGGACGTTCAGGAAGCGGTCGAGGTAGATACTCATGGCGGCGTCAAAGAGCCCGCGCGCCAGTTCAGGGGACGGCGCTCGGCGGAGTCCCTGGAAGACGGCATTGGCAAAGGTGAACGTGTGAAGGACCGTATCCCAGTCCCCGAACTCGTTTGCCGTGTGGAAGCGGGCGATGCGCAGCGCTGCCGCATACGCCACCGCGCCGCCCAGGGCCTGAAGGGTTGCCCCCTCCCGTAGAGCGGTCAGAAGGGCGTCGGCGATAGCTCGGGGATCTTCACCCAACAGGACCGGAATCAATGCCGTTCGCCCGCCCCAGACGACCTGACGCCTTGCCCCAGCCTCCAATGCGTCTGATAGACGCTCAAAGGCGGCATGGAGGATTGCAACGAGATCAACGGGATGCCGCCAGGCGTTCGATTCCTCCATCCGATCCGCCGTCGCATAGTTCAGGACCAGGCTGGGCAGGACGGCTTCGGCGTGCTGCCAGCCGACTACGTCCAGGGCCTCAAGCGCCTTGTTGGTGAAGTCCAGCACGTGGCCGGTGCTCAGGTACCGATGGTCGGTCGCCGCCGCAAAGAGGAGATCGGCGATCTGGGCGGGGTCTCCTCCACCACGGAGGGCGCTGATTAAGCACCGCTCGGCCCCTTCAGCGTCCCGCACCTCGATATACCGGCGGAACCAGCGCTTCAGGGGATCAGGGCCTGTCGACAGCACGGGCAGCGGTCGCATGGGGACACGGGGTGGCTGGCCGTCGCAGTCCTGGGCTACCGCCGAGAGGCCGTGGTACAGCGCCCGTGCCCGGTCATGGGCATTCAGGGAGCGGAGGAGATTGGCTGCGCAGGTGAGGATGGTCAGGCCCATGGACCAGCCATCGCGGCGGGATCTGGCGCCGAAACTGAGACCGGTCTGCAACGGTCCGTGCCCGTTCTCCTCCTTTTCGACGAGGGCGATGACCGACTTCGCAATCACGAGTCGGATGTTGCGCTGCAAGCCGTCCTCAAGCCTTTGGAGCTGTCGGGCCTGCTCATCCGCCCGTGGCGAGGGATCGATCCAGACCTCGTCACCCTCCACACGGACGGGGAAGCTCCGGACATCATCAGCCCAGGGGTCAAAGGTGCCGCCACTCGCAAGATCAAAGCGGGCGTGGTGCCAGTGGCAGGTCAAGACCCCGTCCTGGAGCGTCCCGCGGTCCAGGGGAAACCCCATGTGCGGGCATCGGTTGTCAATGGCGTACAGGGAGCCCTGGTGCAGGAATAGGGCAATAGTGTGTCCCTCCACCTGGAGGACCATGCAGCCCTTTCGTTCGAGATCGGCCATCCTGGCTGCCTTGACGAATCGCGACGTCTTCATGGCACGGTGGGGATGGTTCGGCGCAGCGCCTCGTAGTAGCGGCTGAGGCGCCGGTTGGAGCCGATCATCAGCAGGGAGGAGGCCATGATGCGGTAGACCTCAGGGCGAGAGATCTTCGTGGGTGCGGAAGGGTCCAGCAAATTCTCCGATTGCGCGATGAGGGCGAGCGTCTTGAGCCCGATGAGGAGGGGCCAGGCGCAGGCCAGCCGCATGCGGATCTCCCGCCGGGGAATGGCCAACGTGTAGTTCCAGCCGCTCTGGTAGTGCGCCAGGGTCTCTGCGAGAAGGTCGTGCAGAAGGGGGCGCAGTTGGGTGATGGACTTAGGCTCCAGCAGATCTTCCGGGGTGATACCCAGGGCGGCTAAATCCTGCTCCGGGAGATAACAACGGCCGATGCGCAGATCTCGGGGAAGGTCCCGAAGGATGTTGGTCATCTGGAGCCCCTTGCCGAACCGGACCCCCCGTCTCTCCATCTCGGCGACGTCCCATGCCCTGAGGGAGGGACGGTGGGCCATGTGTATCTCGGTCCAGAATTCCCCGACGCATCCCGCGACAAAATACGTGTACCGGTCGAGGTCGTTCCGGGTCTTCAACGCAATGAGGCGGCCGTCTTCCTCTCCGGGAAAGGTCGTGAGATCCATCTGCATGCCCTGGGTGATGGTCAGGATGAGATCTCGGATCCGCGCCCGGTCTGCGGGATTCAGCCCCCGGTAGATCGCAAAACACTCCTCGAGTCGGGCGAGGAGTTCTCGCTCTTCCGGGATCTGCTGCGGACCGGTCAGCGCCTCCTTGACCTCGCGGATACGACTCGGGCCGTTCTCCTGAATCTCCGCTCGAAACAGCTCCAGGTACTCGAGGCGCTTGTCCCGGCTGACCAGCCGGGTGTCAGCGATGGTGTCGGCGGCACGGGCGAAGAGGTAGGCGAGGCCCACTGGGCGCCTGAGATCTTTGGGCAGGACCTTCAGGCTGAGAAAAAAGGTCCGGCTGACGCGCTTCAAGATCTCACCGAGGAGTTCCGACTCACTTCTTCCCATATGCTTTGATACTCCGGCTAGAAGGCTGGCACGCTAGAAGGCTTGAAAGCTGGAAAGCGAAGGCTTTGTCCTCCGAATACCCGCAGTGCGGCCTTCAAGCATCCTAGCTTCCCAGCGTTCCAGCATCCCAGCTGTCTACTGCGGTGGCGTAAAGACCTCATTCAGATCGCTCCGAGAAGCCCCCGGCTCGGGGCCTCCGGCAATCACGTAGATGCGGCCTTCGAAAGAGGCAGCCCCCAGTCCGTGACGGGCCGTGGGCATCGGTTTGAGCTTGACCCACCGATCCGTCTTCGGATCATAGGCCTCGGCGTCGGCAAAGGTGCGTTCGGGGTCCTCGCCGCCAAAGATGTAGATCCGACCGCCAACAGCTGCGGCAGCAATGCCACCTCGCGCGGTCGGCATGGGAGTCCGGACGGTCCATTCCTTCCTTTGGGGGTCGTAGGATTCATTGGTGCCTACGTTGCGGCTCATGGTTCCCATGCGTCCCCCTATGGCGTAGAGGCGGCCGTCCACGGCCGCGACCGCCAGGTGATCCCGGGGGCTAGGCATCGGGGCAAGCGTCTGCCAGGTGTCCGTGGTGGGATCATAGACTTCGAAGATTCGTAGGACCTCGCCGTTCGTCTTTCCTCCCGCAGCGTATATCTTTCCATCGATCACCCCGATTGCCAGGGCGCCGCGGGCGGTGGGCATCGGGGCCTTCCGCTGCCATTGGTCCCGCGCGGGATCGTATTCCCAGACGGTGTTCACCGCCCTCCACGGCCAGATCCTTGCGTACCCGCCGACCACGTATAATTTCCCGTTGACCGCCGCGACAGCGGTATGGTGGAGAGACTCGAGCAGGGGCGCCTTTTTCTGCCACCGATCGGTCTCCGGATCATAGGCCTCGACGGCATCCGAGACCCCTCCCAGGAAAAAGTAGCCGAAGCCGCCGATCACGTAGATCTTGCCATGAAGTTCGGCGACGGCCACCTCGGTTCGTTTGCTCGGCATGGGGGCGACCTTCGTCCATTCTCCCAGCGATGCCGCCAGAGCGAGCAGGGGAAGGCCGAACAGGAACAGGACCATGAGTGCCATCCTGCCCCCCAATCCCTTGTGGCCCCTCAATCGCCGTCTCATCTGTGTGATATCCTTTCCCGTTCCCTCCGCCTGGAGAAGCATACCGGGAAGAGGAGGGCCTGGGCAAGCCCTCTGTGGTTGCCTTCTCTCCTCTGCTCCCGTACAATAACCCGGGTCAGGTGAAAACGTCCGTCGGTTGCGAGAGGAGCAAGCCCGTGGAGGTGAAGACGTCGAGCGCCGCTGGGGTCGTCTGGGACCTGAGTGATCTCTTTGCCGCGCACGATGACCCGCGCCTCCGTGAGAGGCTCGAGTCGCTGCAGGGGCGCGCCGAGACCTTCGCCCAGCGGTACCGCGAGACCATCAACGTCCCCGGGGGGCCAGCGGCATCGCACGTCCTGGAAGCCCTTCGCGGTCTTGAGGCGATCGAGGAAGGCATGAGCCGCGTGGCCACGTACGCCGGTCTCCTGTACGCCTCGGATAGCCTCTGGCCGGAGCACCAGGACCTGCAACAACGGGTCGAACAGTGGCTGACCGGCGTCCGGAACCGCCTGTTCTTCTTTGACCTAGAGTGGCTCGAGCTGGATGAGTCGGCGGCGGCGCGGCTGATCGCCGACCCTGTCCTGACAGGCTACCGCCATTACCTCGCCCACGGACGGCGGTACCGACCTCACAAACTGAGCGAGGCAGAGGAACAGGTCGTCAATGAAAAGGACAACACCGGCCGGCGGGCATTCGGGCGTCTCTTCACCGAGCTCCTCTCCTCCCTGAGTTTTCCCCTCGAGCACGAGGGGACCGTTCGGGACCTGACGATGCCTGAACTCCTGTCGATGCTCCACCGCGCCGACCGAGGACTGCGGGCCCGGGCGATGGAGACCCTCTTTGAGGTCCTGGGCCGGAACGAGCTCGTCCTCACCTTGACCTATGACACGCTGATCCAAGACCACCTCACCATGGATCGGCTGCGCCACTATCCCGACCCGATGGCCGAACGGCACCTGTCAAACGAGATCGACCACACAGCGGTCGAGCAGATGATGGAGGTCACCGAGGCCAACTACTGGGTCGCCCAGGACTACTTCCGCCTCAAGGCAAAGCTCCTGGGACTCGACCGGCTTGCTCTCTACGACCAGTACGCTCCGGTCAGCGGGGAGCTTCCCGCGTGCACCTTCGGAGAGGCCCGGGCCGCCATCGTCGAGGCCTTTCGGGCCTTTGCGCCCCGGTTCAGCGAAATCGCACAGGACTTCTTCACCCGGGGCTGGATCGATGCGGAGATTCGAAAGGGGAAACGCGGCGGGGCTTTCTGTGCTTCTCCCTCCCCCGGACTGCACCCGTACATTCTGTGCAACTATACCGATACGCTCCGGGATGTCATGACAGTTGCCCATGAGCTTGGCCACGGGGTCCATGGTGTCCTGGCCAGCGGCCAAACCCTCTTCAATTACGATCCGTCCCTGATTACCTGTGAGACGGCTTCGGTCTTTGGGGAATTTCTCGTGTTCGACCAGATGCTTGACAGACACCGGGATCCGCGCGTGGAACTCGCCCTGCTGTGCAGCAAGATCGAGGATGCGTGTGCAACCGTCTTCCGACAGAACGTCCTAACGCGGTTTGAGGAGGCGGTGTTTCGGGCGCGGGGGCGCGGACGCCTGACGTCCGAGGGGCTGGCCGCGGCCTGGCTGGCGGCAAATGGCCGCTACTACGGTGACGCAGTCGAGATGGTTCCCGGATACCGCCTGGGATGGTCCTATATCCCGCACTTTATTCACACCCGCTTCTACTGCTACAGCTATGTCTTCGGTCATCTGTTGGTCCTCTCCCTGTACCGGTTGTACAAGGAGGAAGGGTCGTCCTTTGTTCCACGATACCTGGAGTTTCTCGCGGCGGGGAGTTCGAGCGCCCCCGAAGCCCTCCTGAAGCCGCTCGGCGTGGATTTCCGCGACCGCAGCTTCTGGCAGAAGGGCTTCGATGAGATCAGGACCCTCGTGGAGCGAGCCAAAGCCCTCGCCGGGGTGACGAGTGAATAGTGATTAGTGGTTAGTGACTCGTGCTTTTCACCAATCACCAACCACCATTCACCAATCACCAGTAAACAACCATGGAGCTCATTGACGCCCACGCCCATATGAGTGACAGGGCCTTTGGGACTGATCTCGAGACCGTGCTGCAGGCGGCGGCCGAGGCGGGAGTCGTGGGGATTGTGACGGTCAGTGAGAACCTGGATGATGCGCGCACCGTTCTGGAGCTGGCCGAAAGATTTCCCCTCCTCAAACCCTGTGCAGGCCTGTATCCTGACGTCCTGGATCTCGAGGCGGCCGAGGCCATGGTGGCCTTTATCCGGGCCCACGAGGACCGCGTGGTCGGGATCGGAGAGGTGGGGCTCGACCATTGGGTTGTCAAGGAGACGAATGGATGGGAGGTCCAGGAGCAGGCGCTCGCCAAGTTTGTCGCGTTGTCGGAGGAGTTGGATCTCCCCCTCAACATCCATTCCCGGTCTGCCGGGGGGCACACGGTCCGGTTCCTGCAGCAGCATGGCGCGCGGAAAGTGCTCCTGCACGCCTTCGATGGGAAGGCGTCGGCGGCCCTGGAGGGGATAGAAGCCGGCTATTACTTTTCCATTCCCCCCTCGGTGGTGCGATCCCGGCAGAAGCAGAAGCTGCTCGAACGCCTCCCACTCGATCGTCTGATTCTTGAGACCGACTCGCCGGTTCTCGGACCCGACCCGGCCGCCAGAAACGAGCCAAGGAACGTCCTGGTCTCCTGCCAGGCCATCGCCGCGGCGAAAGGCGTATCGATAGAGGAGGTGGCTCGCGTGACGACCGAGAATGCCCGGCGGCTCTTTCCGAAGGCATTTTCCTCGTCCTGTCCCAGCGTCCCGTAACTGCCCACCCCATGGGCAGCGGGGAAAGGGGCGATTCCCCAGAGGAGGTGCAATGTCGTTCAGTGACCTGATCTGGGTTTTCTTCATCTTTATGGCCGTCCAGCCGATGATCCGACAGCGGTGGCTCGAGGCGAGGCGTCTCCGGCTCCTCACGCAACTGGAGGGCCAGCGGAGGAGCCGGGTGATTGCCCTCGTCCATCGGCAAGAAACCATGAGCCTGCTCGGCTTTCCCCTGTTTCGGTACATCGACATTCAGGACTCCGAGGAGATCCTGCGGGCCATTAAACTGACGGGGGACGACGTCCCCATTGATTTGGTCGTCCATACCCCTGGGGGACTGGTCCTGGCCGCTTCCCAGATTGCCCATGCACTGAAGAAGCACCCGGCGAAGGTGACCGTCTTTGTCCCCCACTATGCCATGTCGGGGGGAACCCTCATTGCGCTGGCTGCCGATGAGATCGTGATGGATGAAAATGCCGTCCTGGGCCCCGTCGACCCCCAGCTCGGCCAGGAGCCGGCGGCGTCGATCCTCCGGGTCGTGGAGCAGAAAGACAAGAACGAGATCGACGACGCCACCCTGATCCACGCCGACATGGCCGAGAAGGCTCTGCGCCAGGTCCGCCAGTGTGTCACCTGGATCCTGGAAGAGCGGGTCGGCCGCGAGCGTGCGGCGGCCCTGGCAGAGACCCTGAGCCAGGGCACCTGGACCCACGATTACCCCATCACGTTTGAGGAGGCCAAGGAAATGGGGCTGCAGGTGAACCCAGCCATCCCCGATGAGATCCACCAGTTGATGGCCTTGTTTCCTCAGCCCGCCCGGCAGCGCCCTTCGGTCGAGTACATCCCGCTGCCGTATCGCACGCGTCCCGCGGGCCCGTCCCGAGGTGCCCACTCCCCTTGACAAGGGGGGGAAGCTTGTTAACGTAAACCGGAGCTCTGTGGGGTCGAGTTGAACGCGGACGGGACGCACGTACCTGAGGAGGCACTATGGCAACCGCATTAGACAAGAGTATCGTCTCTCGACTGATCACCGGCCTCCAGGCCACCCCGGCAGTGAAAAGGGAGATGGTGGAGGCATTAGGCAAGCTTCTGCAGGAGCTTCAGCAGCCCCAGGTGAGCGAGGCGGAGGCCGAAAAACGGCTGCGAAAATGGCTCGAATCGGCGCCGCCTCATGCGGCGACAGTCCTGCAATCGGTGATTTTCGGGTCGCGCTATCTCAGGATCGTCTCTGAAGATTCCTGGGTCTACAGGGTGTTCAGCACCCTCCCGACGCCTGCCCCCCAATAGGGCGCGGTGGTCTCCATGCAACAGAGGGTGAGTGCGGCCGCGGGATGCCCGCGCCGGCCTCTGACTGGGCTCGGTGCTGAACGCTTCTGTCAGCCTTTGCCTTCGGGAGTCGCGGGCTTCCTGCGCAGGTGCAGCTCGATCTGCGAAGGGTTGGTGCCCGCAATTTGCAGGCCCAGGGGGAGGTTGATGTTCTTGGCAGAAATGCTGTAGCGCTTGAAGCCGGCGCTGGCCCTGTTCAGGTCGATAGAGACCTGGAGCTGGCTGGGATCCAGGAAGTTCAGCATCATCCGCGACCCGCGTACCCGGACCTGCACCTCCTGAACCCGATTGTCCTCGATGGTGAGATCCTTTGGGATGTTGACGAAGACCACCGGGATCGAGATCCCCACCTCATCATTCTTCTGTCCCACCAGGACGAATAAGAGAAGGCTCACCCCCACCACCGTTGCCAACTTGGGACGCCAGTTCCGGGTGATGAGGGCAATGGCGGAATCCGGCCGCTTCTCCGTCTCCCCCCCCGCCCTGAGCCGCTCGGTGAGCCAGGTGAGCAGCTCGGCGGCATTATCGACGAGGTGGATCGTCCCTCCCTCCACGACCGAGACCGTCCCCCGCTCCTCGGAGACCGCCACGGCGACCGCATCCGACTGCTCTGTAATACCCACGGCCGCCCGGTGGCGGGTCCCGTAGAAGTAGGAAAGCTGCGGATCGTCCGACAGCGGGAGCACACAGCCGGCGCGATAGGCCCTCCCGCCCCGGACGTAGAGTGCTCCGTCATGGAGCGGGGCAGGGTCGGCAAAGATCGTCTCGAGCAGCTCTTCACTGATCTGGGCGTCGATCAACGTTCCCGGACTTTTCAGCAGCGGTTCGACGGAGTCGTTCCGCTCGAGCACGAAAAGTGCGCCGCGGCGCTTGGCCGCGAAGGCCATGGCGGTTTGGGCGAGGGTGGCCAGGGTCTCCTCCCGGAACTGCACCTGGCTTCCCCAGCCCAGGAGGGTCGTCAGGGGCAGGCTGGGGTTGACCTGCTCCAGCATATGGCGGATCTCGCGTTGAAAGATCACGATGACGAGGATAAGGGCGGCGGCCCAGATCCCTCCCAGGACCCACGATGTCAGAAACAGTCCGGCGGCCTGCGCGGTGAGATATCCGAGTCCCAAGGCGACGATCCCCGCCAGGATCCGCATCGCCCGTGTGCCACGAATGCGAATGTAGACCTGATACACGATGAAGCTCATGAGGGCGACGTCGACGGAGTGACGCCAGGGCAGATCCCACACGAGATTCCCTACCCAACTGAGCACGGATTCAATGAATTTTGCAATCGCTACGCTGACGTTCATCCCTCTTCCCAGGACTCCGAGGATGGAAATGAGGAGAACTCAAGAAGATCATACGAGGCTTCCTCACAAGTGTCAACCCAGCTAAAGTGCAATTTCCGAGCCGGATATCCGGCCCTCCCTCGATTGACGCCTTGCGGAGGGGCGCAGAGAGAGGCACCCGTGCCCGCCTACGGCTTCGGCGGTGATTCCCCGGGATAGTTGCAGGCGATGGACCCTGTGATGAAGAGATGCTGGGGATCGCCTATGATCGTCTCTTTTAGGGTGTCCTTCCTCTTGCCGCCGTGATGGGGGCACCGTTCGCATTCGTCGAGGGTCACCTTCAACCCTGCCATCGGGCAATTGACCAGGAGGAAAGTGCCAGTATCCTCAATGACGATCCATCGCATCGCTCTTTCTCCGTCCATCGCTTGCCCCCTAACGTTCTCCCATGAAAAGGTCAAGGGTTGTGACCTGAGCGGAGCTAAGGTCGGCGACGCGGACTCGGTGATTATTGGTGTCCGCGATGTAGATCCGGTCCTCGACCACACTCAGACCCCCGGGCTCGGAGAACTCGGCATGCTGCCCGTCCCGCTGCCCCGCTTGACCACTGCCGAAGAGGGTCTTGACCGCCCGCATGGTGGGGTAGAGGACCTTGATCTTATGGTTGTAGGTATCGGCCACGTAGACACGGCCCCCGGCACAGGAAATCCCCAGGGGGTGCTGGAGTCGAACCTCCTCACCGATCCCGTCCTGGTCCCCAAAGATAAAGAGCCCCTGGCCGACCAGGGTGCGCAGCCTCTCAGCGCCATACAGATCGATGGTTCGGATCGCACTGATCTCACTGTCAGCGATGAAGAGTGCCTGCCCGTCCGTCGAGAGCCCGCTTGGCTGGGCCAACGCCCCTTCCAGACGGGGCCCGTCGATGATCTGCTCCTTGCCCGTCCCCGCGTAGAGCGCGAGCTCCGCCGTGGCCAGGTCCATCACCCAGATCTGGTGGCAACCCGCCATGGCGATGTAGAGTGTGCCGTCCACATGGCACAGGTCCCATGGGGAGTTCAGCGACATCTGCCGAGCCGGCCCCCGTCCCCGGATGACAGAGCCCTGTCGCCCGGTGCCGGCGATCGTCTCTGCCGTCCGGGTGTCGAGATCGAGACGGCGGATGAGGTGGTTCTCCGTGTCGGCGATGTACAGGGAGTTGCCGGCCAAGGCCAGGCCCTGCGGCGAACGAAAGGCCGCCTGCTCGAAGGATCCATCCGTGGCCCCCATCCTCCCCGTCCCGGCGACCTCGAAAATCTTCCCGCTCAGGCCGCTGATCAGGATCCGATGGTGTCCCGTATCGGCGATGAAGAGGCGACTTCTGTCGCCATCGGCGAGGACCTTCCCAGGAAAGGCGAGGGTTGTCTCGGGCATCTGATCCCGGTGGAAGCGGACCGGGTCTTCCTTCAGCGTGCCCTTCTTCCGGTGCTCCTGGATCAGCGTGACGATCATCTGGCGGAGATGATTGCCATGCCCCTCGCCGGCCAGCGTCGCCACGATGTATCCCTGAGGGTCGATCAGCACAAGGGTGGGCCAGGCGCGAACCGTATAGCTCCGCCAGATGAGGAACTGGTCGTCGTTGACGACCGGATGGGCCAGTCCGTGGCGTAGGATGGCCTGGCGGACGTTCCCAGCCTCTCGCTCGTTCGGGAATTTGGCCGAATGGATACCGATGATGACCAGTTCGACAGGAAAGGCCTTTTCCAGAGCGTCCAGCTCTGGGAGCACGTGCATGCAGTTGATTCAGCAATAGGTCCAGAAATCCAGGAGGACCACCTTGCCCCGAAGCTCCTTGAGACTGACGGGCCGGTCACTGTTCAGCCACTCGAGGCCAGGGGGAAAGTCCGGGGCTCGGACCATGGGGTCACTCATCATATCCTCATGCATTACTTTCTATTTAATAATAACTATTTATAGCATATTTATTCAAGTATATTATAGCTTGTAATCTGCCCCTGTGTAGATGCCGCCTGCTTCGGGTGGCCAGTTGCGGTCTCGCGTATCGTCTAGTGTTCTCGAAGGGCGTTGTCGATGGCCTGCCGAAAGATCGGAGTGGGAAGGGCGCCGCTCAGGAAGACCCCCTGAATCGTATCGTCAGATCTGGTCTTGCCGACGAAAAAGCTTGGTGTCCCTCGAACCCCGACTGCCATCCCATCGTCGAAGTCCTTCTGGACCTCGGCGGCATACTTGCTGCGATCCAGGCAGGCATCAAAGGTTGCGCCGTTCAAGCGGAGGCTTCGTGCATGCGTCTTGAGGCTCTCGACCCGGAGCGCCTGCGGATTCTGGAAGAGCAGGTCGTGCATCTCCCAGTATTTTCCCTGGTCGCCGGCGCAATGCGCTGCCTCGGCTGCTTTGCGCGCGTGCGGATGGATCTGGTCCAAGGGAAAGTCCCGGAAGACGTAGCGGACCTTCCCCGTCTCGATATACTCTGCCTTGAGAGTCGGCAGGGTGGTCTCGAAGAATCGCCTGCAGAAGGGGCACTGGTAATCAGAGAATTCGATCATGGTGACCGGGGCGTCCTTCTTTCCCATGATGAGATTCCCTGCGATGCTCACGCTGGCCGCGGCCGA
>Ga0209431_10003353_pt1 | contig 12766 bp, 13 predicted proteins | sample RifCSP13_3_FD_184021 | JGI IMG/M metagenome (GOLD analysis project Ga0209431, IMG submission 184021) | Soil microbial communities from Rifle, Colorado - Rifle CSP2_sed 13_3 (SPAdes) (version 2) | ecosystem: Environmental > Terrestrial > Deep subsurface > Rock core/Sediment | place: Rifle...
GTGGAAAAAGGAAACGAAGGCGGTGGGTTGTAGAACGTACCAATTCATGGAATCACAAAATAACAGATTCAGGAAATTGTTAATCAGGTACGAGAAGAAATCAGAGAACTACCTTGGGCTGGTACAGCTAGCCTGCTGCATCATTGTTTATAGGAGGATATTACTGGGATAGGCTCTTAGGTTGTAAGCAAATGGCGGACTCACCGTAACTATATAGAAAGTGCTCGCTCTTCTGTGCTCAAGTTTTTAGTGATGATCCCAGCTGACGTTCTCTTGCGAAGTTTACACCATTGATCTGGATGCTTCAGCCATCGATAACGCCAATGTAAGAATAGCGGCGCCCATTCCGATGGAAGCAGCTGCTGATGTTGTTGACGCTAATTTGAAGAGTTTGAGTTTGAACATTTTGGTCTCCTATTGAGGTTCCTTAGTACTTGACTCGTATAATGAGCAATGTACCATCTCATCAACCTAAATTGGTTAGTTTATCTGCAAATCTAAAAAGGGGATAGGGAATTCAATCTGCTATATTAAACATCATTGTAAGATCTGCTCTAATTTCAACATGTGTATCCGCTTGCTCTCGCCACAATACTCCAAGGACAAGACGATATTAGCCATCATCGTCTAGGGATTCTTATTGTCCAACTCGCAACAGCTATCATTGCAATCAAGCCTGTAAAAAGTCCCACCAGAGGCAGTGGAAATTCTGGCACTTCTGCGGTTGAAGAGATAGATATCATCCCCCATGATCTTGGTGGTGCAACCCTAAGCGATGAGGAGGATTCATAATCTGGCCAAGAGTAGTGATAGGTGTAGTTGGTTGTTTCTCCTCGGGTTTCGTATACCACATAGAAGCCAAATTGCGTTTGATTGGCCCCGCCAATGTAATTAATAGGAATCTTGAACTCATAGCTTACATGTTCCAGTCCAGATTCATATGGACTATTAGAACCTGATAGCCCCCTTTTCCCGCCTGCATCAATGATGAGACCTGTCTCTTGCATTAGAGTTGTTCTGCCATTTCCGTGAAATTCCTCTAGATTCTGACCAAGAACAAAGCAGACATCATCCGATTCCATGTAAGGTCCTCCATCTTTCAGAGTATCAAAACAAATCACAGCACGGCCGTCGACCACATAATCTTGTGGCATTTCAAGTAAGATATTCATGAATGTTCCGTCGTGCATGCCTCTTATTACCAGCTGAGTACCATCAGTATAATTTTGGTATGTCTCACTCGCCTTGCTCCATTCATCAGACGTAGTCCAAGAACCATCCAATACTAGTTCATCCGTATCTCCTGTCGCAGGTACAGTAATAATCATCTGCTGCTGAGCAGCGGCGGGGATAAGTGTTCCAAACGTCAAACTAGATAAGAGTAACATAAGGACAGTGAACACAATCTTGGATGACATTCAGTTCAGATACGGAATGCACATTGCTGTTTATAATTACTAGTATGACGTCCTGGCAATCACCTAAGGTATCACGCTAAAGAGAAAAGTCTGCCATCGACAATCTCACGAAGACTTTTTCGAGAACTCTCACAGGAGGCCTTTCATCAAGACCTGCCGCTCTACTATCAATGCCCGCAGGAATAGGGACCTTGAGATTAGGAATAGCAAGGCTGCCCAGTAATGGCAAGCCAATGTTACAGGACGAGAGTGTTACCTAAAGATGGAGCTACAGTTTATTTACCTATCCTTCTACGTGCTGTGGGGATACAACAAGTTGACTGAATTGATCTGTGACAAGTGCGGAAGCTTTTTACCAAAGGTTCCAAAGAATTTCAAGCACACAGTGTATTGTAATATTTGTTTTAACCAAGTTAGGCAAGATGAATCTAACGATTGATTCAAAATCAAGACCGCTTTTCCGGATCGACCATCGCGTTCTGCTAAGTTCGTATGTTATTGTCGCTACATACTCCTAGTTTTATTATCCTGTCGGTGTAATTATGAAGCACATAATTTATGGTTATAGATCAAGTCGTAACAAACGTAAAGTCTGAATGCTTTCCATCCACGAGTGTTCCAGCTTGTCAGGAATGCGACACAGGAGGGAAGTTTAGACTGTCGGTTCATTCTTACAACGGACCTTACTTTTGCATCAAATGTTGTAATTATATCGATGAACATGGAAAGGCTCTCTAGTGATATAGGAAGTCCATGCTAATGGCTACCATAAAGGAGAAGGTTTTGTTGCAGGATGGTAGATTCGCTTACGTCTGTTTTCTTTGCAAGGGACAGTTCACTAGCAAAGAGCAGTTGAAGGGCCATAAGCAGAGTGCTCATTCGTACTAGTTCGAAAAAGATCATAATATAAGAACCGTAATGATTCTCAACAGTCACACCCGCCAACCCTTGACTTTTCCAATATCAAGATTATTGAACGCGCACTGTCTTTAGCAGATGATAGAATTATGCCACAGTAGAATCGCTCGTAGAATGCGGGTCGATCTCTGCCGCAACACAAATCAGAAAAAAGATGGAATCATGCATGGTGGCTTTAGAGATCCATTTAACATGTATTGCACACCTACAGACTATAAGATATAACAATCAAGAATCTGGTTATTGCAGGGATATTGTTGCCCATTTGCGAAATATGCAAAGAATATGCTGCTTCAGCAGAATTGAACGGTATCTCAATGTGCACTTCATGCTTTGAAAGGCATTTATCTATTCTATGTAACCAATAATAGAATGCCCAATTCATAGTTTTGACGTTGTGGAAATAACTAATCACACTATCTACTTGCTCATCATCGTTGTCATCCATATTTTGTGGTGTAGAAACGAAGCCGTTGTGATCCCGGAATTCATCCAGGATCAACGAAGATATTCCTAATTTTAGCTGGTCTTTTCGTCGTAAATGGGGATCTCTGTTTCGGTTAGGTTTTCTTGAATGCCTTTAATATCATTGAAAAAATAGAATGCCCAAGATGGACGCACACAAACCTATATCATTATCGTAAAGGCAGGGACATGAGCGCTCTGTATGATAATCGCAATAGCTCGCATACCTACAGTTTCCCAATAAGTTGATGTTAACTTACCTACCCTACTGGCTTTTCATTCAATCTTCTATAAGCATTGAAAAGTAACTCGGCTAACTTTGAAATGAGCTGCGTTCTGATCTTACAGGTACAAAGCGAACAGCCTGACGTCAAAACGCTTGCCCAAGGATAGAATCGAATTCGTTAAACAGAGTAGAGAGATGCATATTATCCTTAAAACGTCAGCTTGACATTAGATCATACACCCGGTATTTGTCTTATTTTACTTTATTGCATTTTAGGATTTTCTTCATTGCTTCAACGCAATATATTTTGAAGCCATCATAAGGAATTCCAATCGACGATATTACTTCTTCTAGGATTGACAATGACTTTGGTCCGTATCTTTCTACCATCTCATCTACAGCACGTCTCTTCACTGTTTCAGAGTCTGAGAACATTGCATTATCTCGTAGGATATTGAGATATTGTTCTGATGTGAGGTAATTCCCTTCGGTTGTCAATTTGGCATCATTTCTTCTCGGGTTTGCTATTAAAGAAATGATGTAAATTTGTTTTAGTACCTAACGTATAATTGGTTTTCAACTTGAGATCTTGCTGCACTAAAGCATTGATCTCAGAAAAATAAGCGGGAATTCGCGAGCCCTCGAAGGACGAATTAGACAGTATAGGTCCAGAGCAAGCAACAAGTGACATGTTGCCTCTAAAATAGGTGATTCTTAATGTTGTCCTGATTGTTTCATACACACAGAGGTTCATTATCTTGGATTCTTAATCATCACCAGCTATATGAAGGGACAGTTACCAAATGAAAACAATACACGATTGTTAACAATTCTTGGTTCTGAAGATTTTTACTTTCGACTTCATGATAAGCCCATAACTAAACGAGACCGGTTAGCTATCACAGAGTTCGTTTCCAACTCTATTCCAAAGTCAGAATGGCGTCATTTTGAAGAACATTGCCTGCAGAACGACCTAGATCCATACCAAGAGTTTAGGGAGGCCGCCGTTAGCTGTTATGTTAGGATGCTCACCCTAAATGCGAAAATAAGAGAATATGGCCGTGTCTGTTAAGCACAGCCTAGAATCGTGAAAACTCGATTATGCAGTGATTGGTTCTGCTATTTTGCGATGTTACTCGTTGTTGACGAGATTGCTTCTGAACTTCTTGATGAGAGGCTTTGCCCCATTTTCGAACAAGATGAACAGAGCATCCTCTATCTCTTTGGTAGGCGCGTATCCGTCGTTAAATGTTATGCCGTACTTCAATCCAATATGAAAATAAACAGTGTCCTTCATTTCAGGTCCGAGAAGATCGAGAGCGCTGTCAAGCGCTGCTTTGACATCAGTCACTTGGGACGAGGGTCGCATTCGAATTATCCTTACTCGCTAGGCAAGGAAGACAAAAAGAAATGTTTGTGTGTATGAATTATTACTTACAGTGGAAGGCTTCAATATAGCGTTTAGTGCTATGCTGCCGAAAAAATCATATCTGCTCAGGCGTGGTAAGGGAAGTAGATTTCGTTGTGACCATTTCAGCTTATTGGAGTGTGCCATAACACATGAGCGAAGGCGAATAGATATGTCATGTCAGGTGGTCGATGCTTGCTTAGCAGGCAAGACATAATATGATAATAGAAGTGCCACGAGAGTAACCTTTTATTCTTTGCTTTGTGCAAGAATTTCGATGCGGAAAGGCTTAGCTTTTCATGCCATAGCGACAGACGTAGAAGTACCTGAAGATTTGAAGCACTATTTCAATGAACGCCTTGATATATGCACCATATTTGGGAAAAAGTGCTATGTGATCCTCGAAGATGAGGATAAATCACCTTTGAATCTGCTAGACGAAGAAGATCATCGTAGAGTGGAAAGATGGCTTGCAACAATTGATAACGAGAAAGTATTTCACTACGGATGGAAGGCATAAAGCCCTAGCATGATAGCATTTCATTTATCCATATGCACTATCAATATCTTCCTCAAATCATTACATTCCGAGAGCATAGTATAGTAGAATTGGAACGACACTGGTATCGTATTCTTGTCTTTGTCGCATCTTATTGACCAAGATTTCAGGATTTACATGCCCTGACCTTCAATCACCATCATGGTGAGACTTGATTTAATGCTCCCCATAGAACGAATTTTCGCAATTATTTTTTTTATGTCACCTTCAGACGATGCATTCACCTTTGCGATCAAGTCGTAAACACCGAATAGTCCTTTAACCTCTGAAACTCCTTCAATCGTTTTTAGTTCTTTAATGACTGTGTCCTCGTTTCCAAGGTCGCAGTTGATAAGTACATATGCTTCAGCCATGCTAATCAAAAAGTGGGAAGCTATTAAAGAATTGCTGTCATGACCGATAATCTTTAAAATTGCCGCATCGTTGTACAATGGACGTGAAATGCCTGTTTGTTTCTCCTGAAGCTTTGAGCATTGACCTTGCTCATGTCGTCCGACAGGAGGGCAACGACGTCAAGTTCTTTGTCCAGAGCGTTACTGAAAAAGACGTCGGCGATGGCTTTGTGGAAAAGATCCCTTCATGGGAAGACCAGATTGACTGGGCCGACTTGATAGTTTTTGATGATATTGGATTTGGCAGGACTGCGGAAAAGCTGAGGGCAGAAGGAAGGAAGGTCCTGGGCGGGAGCACGTATACGGACAGGCTTGAGAATGAAAGGGAATTTGGTCAACAGGAGCTAGCCAAAGCCGGCGTCTCGGTGCTCCCGAACTGGAACTTTTCAGATTTTGAAGATGCGATCAAGTTTGTACAGGGCACGCCAGGCAGGTACGTAATAAAGCCAAGCGGCAGGGCGCAGAACGAAAAAGAGCTGCTATTCGTGGGTCAGGAAGCCGATGGTAACGATGTGATCAATGTTCTAGCGCATTACAAGAAGACCTGGTCAAACAAGATCAAGATATTCCAGATACAGCAGTTCTCATCAGGCGTTGAGGTCGCAGTGGGCGCGTTCTTTAATGGCAAGGAATTTGTCAGCCCAGTGAATATCAACTTTGAGCACAAGCGCCTGTTTCCCGGCAACATTGGCCCCAGCACTGGCGAGATGGGGACCTTGATGTTCTGGAGCCAGAGCAACAGTATATTCAAGCTGACTCTTGAAAAAATGAAATCCGCTCTTGCTGCTTCCGGCTATGTGGGTTACATTGACGTCAACTGCATTGCAAACGGGACCGGAATATACCCGCTCGAATTCACCTCCCGGTTCGGGTATCCTACGATATCGATCCACATGGAAGGTGTCACCAGCAAGTGGGGGCGGTTCCTCTTCTCCCTTGCAAAGGGTGAGAACGTTGAGCTGAACACAAAGAAGGGCTTCCAGGTCGGCGTGGTCATTGCCGTCCCGCCTTTCCCGTTCAACGACGATAGGACTTTCAGGAAATTCTCAGAAGAGGCGACAATACTCTTCAAAACCCAGAACCTTGACGGGATTCACCTCGGCGAGGTCAAGATGGAAGGGAACGACTGGCGAATCGCCGGTAGGTCGGGGTATTCGCTTGTAGTAACGGGCTCGGGCAACACTACCGAAGAAGCGAGAGCACAGGCGTACAAAAGGGTTGCCAACATAATGATACCCAACATGTTCTACAGGACTGACATAGGTAGTAGGTGGGTCAGGGATAGCGACCTCTTGCTTTCCTATGGCTACCTGCAATGAGAATCCTGTGCATAATATGTTGATTAAGGGTGTCCTCAGAAGCACGTCAGAGGCCCACTACCAATGGGAAAGGGCGTTTACGTTGCTGAAATTTTCATTTGAGAGATAGTTTGAAAGTATGAATTTTCAGTAACGCTCATTTCGTATTTTTATCGACGAGAAGTCACTGTTAGCTTTTCTCATCCTGCATCTAATAATAGCTAGTAATCCTTCCTTACACACATACAATATTACGCCAGCCAGCAATAATTGTTGCAAACAATGAAAATTCTGGTTGCTGAAGACGAATGTAACATTGCGACTCAATATAAGTTGGCTTTGGAAGCCAACGGCCACCAAGTCCAATTAACTGAAAATGGCGAAGAGTGCCTAAATGAATATCACATCGCTATGCGCCACGAAAAAGTAATGGGGGCATTCAGGAATCCTGGAGAGAAACTACATAGCGGCGGCGAGGTGCCTTTACCCTTCGATGCTGTTGTGCTCGATTATAGGATGCCGAAAAAAGATGGCATGGAGGTAGCAAAGGAGATATTGGAACTTTGTCCGAATCAAAGGATAATCTTTGCATCAGCTTATGTTCTAGAAACACTCCAAGAGTCAGTAAAGAATCTGCACCAGGTGGTAGAGCTCTTACAAAAACCATTTGCGATAGATACGCTGGTAGAAACGATAGAAGATAAAGGGGTTTACGAAGAATTGTCAACGCTCAACGTCAAGATAAAGGAGCTCAAGGATCTTGATGTAACTCATGCACAGCTCATTGATTTGTTGGCAGGTGTGAAAAAGCTGCAAAACGCCGTGCTATACGGAAGATAACAAATATTGTCATAACCCTCGTACTTGCGTATCACAAAAGTAGTGATATTACGATTCTCTAACAAGATTTGGTCTAGTACAAGTATCTAACTGAAGCTGCTACACTACACTTTGAATAATTGTTGATGCTTAGCCGCTTGTAGCACATTTGTTATTAACAATATCAAAGCATCCATCAACCATGAACCCAAGAATCAAGGTTATGATGTTGGCCGCAATTTCTGCGGTCATGGCGGAGTACTAGTAAGCGGACAGCAACTTGCTATGGCAGGAAAAAATGCTGGCACAAAGGAACAACAAGTCGGATTCACGACCGAATTTTTCCAAGAAGACTGCACATTTACCGATACAGGAACGACTCCGTTCTTCATTCTGCAACCCCATTACCAACTTGTATTGAGTGGTGAAGAGAAAGATGGCACTGAAACCGAGCTCATAATAACAGTATTGGATGACACCGAAGAGGTTGATGGCGTTGTGACAAGAGTAGTTGAAGAAGAGGAATCAAATGATGGCGAAGTAGTAGAAGTTTCGAGAAACTTCTTTGTCATATGTGAAGAAACCAACAGCGTCTTTTACTTTGGTGAAGAAGTCGACGTATTCGAAGACGGCCAAGTAACCCATCCAGGCGAATGGCGGCCTGATGAGGGAGACAATAAAGCTGGAATAATCATGCCGGGAGCGATAATGCTAGGGTCAAGATACTTCCAGGAAATAGCTGATGTGGCTATGGATCAGGTAGAGATAGTTAGCATGGATGAAGTGGTGGCTACGCCAGCTGAAGTATTTGAACATGTGGTGAAGATGAAGGAAACGACACCACTTGAACCGGGGCACGTGGAGTACAAATACCATGCTAAGGACGTCGGATTGATTCAGGACGGAAATCTAAAGCTGGATAAAGCCGGTTTCATCTGAATGAAATAGAATGTTGGCAGCGGATGAATGCCAACTCCCCTTTTTTCTTGTCGTCCTGCAGAATTGCCGATTTCATATGGACATTTTTAGGACTTCACAATCTCATGATCCTTCATGCAGGAACAAGCCTTATTAACAAAGGTTGGATCCTATTCCTAATGCAACCTAGGATATTATCCCCAATATTGCTAGGATTGGTCTTGCTTTTTGGGTTGACGGTTTCGACTAATACTAGCCCGGCGTACGCGGCCGCTTTCACATGTTCGGCGGCACCTCTTGATGGCTCACAAGAAGTTCCCCCTGTTATTACCGACGGGACCGGCTCTGCGGTAATCACATTCGATTCAACAAGTAACAGGCTATCTTGGTCAATTCTGTTTTCCGGACTGTTTGGACCTGCAACTGCAGCACATTTCCATGGTCCTGCCCTCGCGGGAGCAAATGCTGGAGTCCAAGTCAACATAGGAGAACTCTCAGGGCTAACCTCCCCAATGAACGGGTCAGCAATTTTGACTCCGGAGCAGGCATCTTCCTTGCTGGAAGGTTCGATGTACATTAACATACATTCCGAATCGAATACCGGTGGTGAAATTCGGGGTCAAGTTTCATGTGAACAAACTGATGAAGGATGGCTGGACTCGTTCAATCTGGAGGATTGCGAACTCGCTTCCCTCGGAACTAACGACTACTTTTATTTGGAGCCAGGATACAATCTTACCTTGGAAGGCCAGGAGGATGAAGAGAACATCCAGCTGATCGTTACAGTTCTAAATGAGACGAAAATAGTGAATGGTATAGAAACCAGAATCGTAGAAGAAAGGGAAAGTGAGGACGGAGAATTGATAGAGATATCTAGGAATTATTTTGCGATATGTACGGAGACTAATGATATCTTTTACTTTGGAGAGGGGGTCGATATCTATGAGGGTGGAGAAGTAGTAGGTCATGAAGGAGCGTGGATTGCTGGTGAAGATGATGCTAGACCCGGAATGATTATTCCTGCGAAACCCACGGTTGGCTTGAAGTACTATCAGGAGGTCGCACCTGGAGTGGCCGAAGATAGGGCCGAAATAATAAGTCTGAATGAAGTAGTAGATACTCCAGCCGGACATTTTGAGGATGTCTTGAAGGTTGAAGAAACCAATCTACTGGAATCAGGTGAGAAGGAATACAAATTCCATGCGCTCGGAATCGGGCTTATCCAAGACGCACAACTAAAGTTGGTAGAATATGTACTGCCAGAGGTTGAGGAACCAGACGAACTAGAGGTTAAATCGATGGTTCAATCCGTGGTTGTATCGGGCAACACAATCCAAGTAAACCTCAACAGCTCCTCGACGATCAGTGAGTTTGAACTGGACGAAGAAAGCAAGAGGCTTTCGTTCAGAGCTGATGGCGAGGCAGGAAGCGAGGGTAGGACTGATATATCCATTGGAAGAATACTTGAAGGACCATACACCGTGACCATTGACGGCCAAGCTACAGCCGATTTTAATGTGACCAATGCGGCATCAGGTGAAGCCATGATCAGTATTTCATACACTCATAGTGTACATGACATAACGATTACAGGGACGAATGTCATTCCCGAATTCCCTGTAGCAGTAGTCGGAGCTGTCGCAGGGATCATTGGCGTGGCAGCTCTCTTAGCCAGAAGTAAATTCATGAACGGCTTCATTAACGGACAACAATAGTTTTGTGCAAGTGAGTGAGTTACGAGATTCTGCGATCATTCCTTTTTCTTGGCTCTTGAATCGAAAACGCAGAAAGCCGTATTACTTAGTTTTTGGTTTGAGCGGTGTCGGTCACTTAATTATCCATTTTGTGACCAAAGACGACGCTTGCTTCAACATGCGTTTTTCCTCCCGATGCCATGCGTGGCTTGACAAAGTTGTATTTTGTATGTCCCTCTGCAGCGGTTTCTTGGCACTCTTGCATCCTCGATACTGATATATTATTGCCTAATATCGCTTGTTCCATGCATTAACCGTGAATTGCAGAAATTCTATGTACGCAGGTATTGCCCTTCTGCTTCTATATGTAAATCCTAGAATATATCCATAGTAAACCTTTCTATAGTTAGCAATATATCGCCCTTAAATTGCATGCAAGCGACTGTTTTCGCATAAAGAAAGTTGTGATTGTTGTCCGGCACTGCTGAAGGTGATAACTACACGGGGGTTTAGGAGGGGCGCGCTAGGGGAACGATTGACATCATTGCTGACATACTTTCCCTTTGCAGCGGTTGGAACAAGAGGACCAAGATAATGTACAAGGCTAACCTGAGTCACCAGATGCTGAAATTCTACCTCTGGCACCTAGTTGAATTGGGGCTGCTCGAGGAGTCAGAAGACATGAGATTCAAAACAACTGAAAATGGGAGGGCATTTCTCTCCCACTACCAGCACCTGGCAAGGCTGCTGATCGGACTGAACAACCATTTTGTCGCTCAGCATGAGAAATGATGAAAAGTCAGTTTGTAAAAAACCCTGCAGAACCGAATTATTCTGCAGCTGTCTGTTCCCGATGGTAAGAACGATGAAGAAAAATGATCAAGAATTTATCATCAGTACAGTATTTCTTGCGGGAATCGTGGTAATGTCATCTAAAACCATGGCGGATCCTGCAATAGAACCCCGCCGCATTCATGATCTGTTACCATGACTTCGTTTTTGCATGCAGAGTATACAACTGACGTTTGCATTTGAAGGTAGTTAACGATAGCTAGCCGGACATCTGTAAATCGTTGCACGTGCCTACAAGAAAATTGATAATCAAGCATCGGCGAAACGAAAGTCTTCCTTTACAGTTATCAGCACGACGTGGGTGTTGGTGCGCTCTACATAAGGGAGGGAAAGATCCTTTTTGACGAAATTGGAAAGCTCGCCGCGGCTCTTGAACTTGGCGATGATGGTCATGTCCGTCAGCCCGGTCGTGTCGTAAACCGCGCATACGTTTGGTAATTTGGCTATCTGTTTTTCAAGGTCGACTATCTTGCCCTTGGTTGCGGTAATGTCAATTATGGCAGTAAGGTCGTAGCCCAGCTTTTCGTGATCCAGCATGACCGAATACGACTTGATTATACCCGCTTTTTCCAGCTTGTCCACCCTTGCGAGCACGGTGGGCGGAGAGACTCCGATTTCTTCGGCCACTTTACGATACGACATTCGGGCATCGTGTAACAGCCTTTTCAGTATCTTTACATCTGTTTCGTCCATGCGTTATCTTCCATATAATAACTAAACATATATAAAGTCTGGTCTATCAGGACTTGCTAGTTATAAGGATTTTCAATGTTATACCTTATATTCTACAAGTCATATCTACTCTTATGACGCTAAAGGATTCGCTGGAGCACAGCGCAGACAAGACGGAATTTGAACATGCCGGATTCGTTCAGATAAGATATACCGACGTCCCCGGCAGGTTCCTGGCAAAATATATTGCCAGCGACAGCGGAGATTATTTGCAAAGCGGCGTCGCTGTGGATGGCTCTTCCGTCAGGGGCTTTGCAAAGATTGATGAATCTGACCTACTGCTTGTCCCTGACAGGTCGACCCTGAGACCGGCGCCTGTGCCAGGCTACAAAGTTGCCACGGTGATTGCCGACGTATACGAAGGCTTTGGCAGTGGCAGGCTGATCAGGGACCCGCGGCATGTTTCCCAGCTCATGGAAGAGCATCTTGCGCGCGAAGGGCTGCTGTGCCAGGCAGGGCCCGAGGTTGAATGTTTCATTTTTGATGACATTGTTTTTGGTAAGAACGGACCGGAGATCCTGTCGGCAGAGCGGGCCGGCAAGTACCCAATCAGGAGGAAAAGCGGCTACGACTCCCCGCCATTCCAGGACTCGCTTATGGAACTGAGGTTCGAGGTGGCCGAGATCCTGAAGAAGAACTACCTCATCAATGTCACGAATCTAAACCATGAAGTTGCAAGCAGCGGCCAGATAGAGATCAACTTCATGCACAGTACACTTACAAAGGCCGCAGACAGCGTGCAGATATACAAAGACACGGTCAGGAGCATATCCAAAAAACACGGCAAGGTTGCAAACTTTATGCCAAAACCGGTATTTGACGAAAGCGATCCGAGGAGCAGTGAAAACGACAACGGCTCTGGCATGCATGTCAGCACCAGCCTGTGGTCAGGAGCAACCAACATCTTTTACGACGCAAATGACACCTACGCGGAGCTCAGCCAAGTGGGCCGGTACTTTATCGGTGGGGTGCTGAACCACGCGCCTTCGCTGGCGGCGCTTGTGGCTCCAACCGTAAACTCGTACCAGAGGATGGTACCGGGCTTTGAAGCGCCAGTCTACGCCGCC